>Ga0247727_10001924_pt1 | contig 48088 bp, 63 predicted proteins | sample WisWelCaveWW1625_FD_202498 | JGI IMG/M metagenome (GOLD analysis project Ga0247727, IMG submission 202498) | Biofilm microbial communities from Wishing Well Cave, Virginia, United States - WW16-25 | ecosystem: Environmental > Aquatic > Deep subsurface > Groundwater > Cave microbial mat | place...
CCCGCCCAGAGGAACTACGCTACTCCAGGAGATGTGCCCCATGCGCACCCCGATGCTGGCCGCGCTCCTGACATTCGCCGCCTGCGGCGGCGACCAAGGAACCGCGCCGCCCCCTCCCCCCCCACCCACGCCCACCAACAGCGTGGCCTTCCCGCGTCGCGCGTTCGGCTACGACCTCAAGATCTATGGCGTCGGCCGGCTCTACGCGATCGATTCTGCGTTGTATGGCGGCTCGGATACCGTCGTCTACGCAGGCGTCGACTCCACCTTCACGGGCGGCCCGGCGCGGATCGTGACCGTGGGCGACACCGTCTGGGGCTCGTTCCGGCTGATCGACTCGACCGTGACGCCGGTGCGCGACACCGTGCTCCAGCTCTACGTCTGGACGCCCGGCCTCGACACCTTCAGCTATTCGCGGGTCGCGGGCGAGGAGTTCCTGGCCGTGCGGCCGCCCAAGAATCCGATCCACGGGTTCTATTTCGGCATGTACCAGTTCTGGCGCCTGCCGCTACAGGTCTCGATCTATGTCTATGACGAGCCGGGCGTCGGGCATCAGGATGTCTTCATGCGGTGGGGCGGGCCCGCGCTGCCGGTCTCGGCCGCGATGACCGCGCCGATCGCGCGCGGCGGGTCCCTGGAAGACGCCGTGCACCGACTCGTCCCATGAGGTTCCTGCGGTTCCTCATGTACCACCCGTGGGCACCGTGGATCGTAGGCGGCGTGGCGCTCGGCGAATCCCTGTTCTTCCCTACACGGTTCGCGCTGGGCGTCCTGATCGCCATGGCATGGTACTCCCGCTGCTGACAACAGCGCAGACCCACGGATGCGCTCACACGAGGTGTTGGGCTTCCCCCTCGTCCACCGCATGCCGTGCTCGGCGTGTTGGCGCATGGCCCTGTGTACCATCTTCGGACGGTACCGCGACATCCCGCTCGGCCTCTGCCGGGAGTGCGACCGCGAGCCCGTCATCATACGGAGGAAGCAGCCATGACGGATACGTCGGCGTTGCTGCGGGCGGAATGGGAAGAGTGCGCGGACTTCAGTAGCGTGCCCGCGGCCATGTCGCCCGTGGGTGATGCGGTGAGACACGACTGGACGCCGTGGTGGCCGGATGGATGGGGATGGTCCCGCCAATGCCTGTTGTGCTTACGCCGGCAATGGAAGCGCGTTCTCTCGCGCACCATCAGCAGGAGCAGAGCATCGCGCGTTGCGCGTAGAGGGTCATGAGGTGAAAGGAGAATTGCAGATCCTGCAACTCACGCTCGACGAGGACGAGGCCTACGCCCTGCTGGCCGTGCTGAATCTCGGTGCCTACTGCGCCGCCGCGCACCCCGATCAGAATCTGCTGCTGCGGCTCCTCTACCTGTTCTCCACGACCCCGGGCGACCCCATCCCCTCGGGCGCGGGCCGCGCCATCAATGCCAGCGCCGCTGGCACCATCCGAGGGCATCTCCTCGCCTTCGTCCTCGCCAGCGGAGACCGGCGGGTGCAGGAACTCGACACCACCCCGCCGGCCGATGCTGCCCACTGACGCCGCGGCGCGCAAAGCCATCCCGATCACGACCGGCGTCCTGGACTACTTTCCAGACGCCTTGGCGGCCGTCGCCATCGTCTCACGCCTCGGCAACGACCAGCACAATCCCGGCCAGCCACTGCAGTGGAGCCGCGGGAAATCCGACGACCATGCGGATTGCATCGCCCGCCATCTGCTCGCCCGGGGCACGAGGGATGCCGATGGCAGCCGGCATTCGGCCAAGTTGGCCTGGCGGGCGCTGGCGCTCTTGCAGATCGAGATCGAAACCGCAGGCCCCTCATGACCCACCCCCGGCCCCGCGTCCGGCACCGCGTCTGGGACTCGGCCTGGGACCGCGTCTATATCCACGTCACGAACCACGTCCGGGCCCGCGTCGAGGAACGCGTCTGGCTCCGCGTCTGGCACCGCGTCTGGGAACGCGTCTGGGAACGCATCCAACACCGCGTCCGAAATGCGTAGGGCGGTGCTGCACTGCGGGCACGCGCTGACCATGCTGGCGACGCTGCCGGCCGAGTCCGTGCCATCCTCCCTCGAGCTGGCCCGGCACCGCATCGGCCCCCTGCTCTGTACCCCATGACCCAACCCTGGCTCCGCGTCTGGGACTCGGCCTGGGACCGCGTCTCTATCCACGTCACGAACCACGTCCGGGCCCGCGTCGAGGAACGCGTCTGGCTCCGCGTCCGGGCCCGCGTCGAGGAACGCGTCTGGCTCCGCGTCCGGGACTCGGCCTGGGACCGCGTCTCTATCCACGTCACGAACCACGTCCGGGCCCGCGTCGAGGAACGCGTCTGGCTCCGCGTCCGGGACTCGGCCTGGGACCGCGCCGGGGACCGCATCCGGAGCATCATCACCCACACCCCGCCCACCCCATGATCCCCTCAGCCGACGCCTCCGCACTCGCACGCTTTTGCTCACTGCTGTGCGTGTTTTTACTCACCCTCTCGAGCTATCGGCCGCCGCTGCCCGTCGCGGCGCCGATCCTCGCCCGCCGCCTGGGCCCCTCCGAAGAACGCGACAGCATCGTGGCGCAGGAAGCGCGGCGGGCCGGCATGCCCGTCGCCTTGGCCATCAGCATCTCCCACGTCGAGAACTGGTCGGGCGACTCGACCGCCCGCCACCCCAGCTCCGGCGCCACCGGCCTCATGCAAGTCATGCCACGCTACTGGAACGATTCGTTCCCAGTCCAGTGCGGCACCGCCCCCCTCACCAACCGGCGACGCAACGCCTGTGTCGGCGTCCAGATCGCCTTGCGGTATTACCGGGACCTCGGCAACTGGGAAGACGCCCTCCGCGCCTACGTGGGCGGCATCTGCCGAGACACGGATACCCCCGCCCGGTGCCAGCGAAAGACCGCCACCGCCGATGGCTACCTGTTCGCCGTCCTGCACTCGATCTACCGCACCGACATCAGTCCCTGGCGCGATGACCAGACGCTCGCCCGCGCGACCACCCCATGATCCGCGTCCGAGACGTCGTCGTGGCCAGCGCCCGGGAGCGTGCCTGGACCCGCGTCCGCGAGTGCGTCAGGGCGCGCGTCAGGGAGCGCGTCAATGTGCGCATCTGGGACCGCGCCTGGGATCGCGTCTGGACCCGCGTCTATGCCCGCCTCGTGAACCGCGTCGGGGGGCGCGTCTGGATCGGGTAAGCCATGACGACACTCCCTCCCCCCTACTACGCGCAGGACGGCATCACCATCGGTAAAGTTGTCAACTCACCCATTCCCCCAAAATATATTCCTGAGAGTACCTTCAACGTAGCAAGAGGACCCACGTCCGATCCTGTTGAGGCCCCCCCCCCCCTCTCCACCCCCCCCACCCCGAGGGGATCGTGCGTTGGAGGGCAGCCTACTTGCGTTGTGAGGGGGTGTGGTGTAGGTTGGGCATGCAATGCATGGCGAGGCTAGGCATGGCGAGGCCGGGCTAGGCGTGGCTTGGCATGGCTAGGCTAGGCAGGGCATGGCAAGGCTAGGGGAGGGCGAGGACAACACCGGGGAAGGGCAGGGGAAGGGATTCCCTGCCCTTACTCGTGCACTGCCCAGCCGGTATTTACTGTACAGTGCATTGTGTACAGGAAACTGTTTACTCGCCTTCGGGTGCCACCGCCCGGGTCAGCCCCAGCACGATCGGGGCGACGATGACCTGCCCCACCCCCTCCAGCTCCACCGTCTGCTTCACTGGCCCGTAGGCCCTGTCGGCCGCATGGTCCCGCGCCCGCATAAAGTGCGAGCTCTCCCGATCCCGCAGCACCGCCACAAACTCCGCAAGCGCCTCAGGATCCTCCGCGAGCTCCTGCATCAGCCGCCGATAATGATTCGTGGGACTGCCACCACCGCGGTTGCCCGGCATTCCCCCCGCCCGCAATGACCCGCCATTCTCCTGAAGAATCATTGGCGCGTCTGCATGACACGGTGGGGATTGTAGGTCACCTGGACGCACTGCTTTCGTTGTTCGGGGGAGATCAGGGTCTGGCAAGTAAGGGTTAGTCATGAAAGCAAACTAAGGAGGGGGTGGGAGGAAGGGAAGTGGGGTGTTCGGGGTTTCTTCGTCTTGACAGGGGTTGGCGGGCATGTATGTTGGCGCTCATGAGATTCTACTTCATCGCCGTGTCGGCGCGCTACTGGAACAAGACGCGGCGCGGCGGACTGAGGATGTTCTACAAGGGGGGGGTATGAACAACGCGCAATTGCAGGGGATGCGGGGGTGGGCGGATCTGTTGTTGGGGTCGGCGCCGAGGGATTGGCACTCGTGGGTGGATCCGTGGAGGGATTGGCACTCGTGGGTGGGTCCGTGGGAGTCGCAACGGATGTTTGGGATCACTGGGGAGCGGGCCAGGGAGTATGCGAGGCTGTATGGTGGGACGGCAACCCGGAGGTGCATGCGGTGGCGGGTCTCGGGCTGGCACAAGTGGGCAGTGCCGGCGCGGCGGATGGTGCGGGTGGTGGTGGCCACGACGCCGGTGGAGGCGGTGGCGGAGGTGGAGCGGTGGTACGGGGTGTTGGATGCGGGGCGTCGGGTGGTCGTGACGCGGGTGGGGGACGAGGGCGGGGAATGAGTCATCGGGTCTGGGAACGGGTTCGGGTCAGGGCTCGGGTCAGGGTGGAGGTGAGGAAGGGGCCATGACGCGGTCTCGGACGCGGTCTCGGAGGCCGCGCCAGACCGAGCCACAGACGCGTCGCCAGACGCGGTCCCAGATGCGGTCCTCGACGCGGTGCCAGGCGCGGGCAGAGACCGTGTCCTGGACAGGGTTAGACACCGCCGATTTCCTCGAAGCCCGGGCGGGGGGGGAGCGTGCCACCGCGGGGTTTGCGAGAGAGTCCCGTGTCGCCCACGAGGAATCCCGGGTGGCGGTCGGGGTCGGGGGGCGGGGGAGGGGCGAGGCCGGCCACGGGGTTCGAGGTCAGCCAGCAGCACAGCGCGTCGTAGCAGTTATGGGCTACAAACCCACCCGCTGCGACAAAGCCGTGGAAGTCGTGCTCCACACCCACATCCCACGCCATGGCCAACTTTCCACCGCTTCCAACCTTCCGTAGCCGCACGACTGCGTTGTGCGCGAGTGAGGCGGCGATTGCCATCTCTACAGGGTCCCTTTGCATTGCGGCTTCTGGCGGCTCGAGCGCGTGGCGAGGGACGAGCACCGTGGAAGGCAATATGTCGTCCCTGCTCGACAAGGTCGAGGTTGGCCAACCCGTTGTCAAGCGGATCTCCGTTGCGGTGGTGTATATGGTAGCCTGCTGGAATTGGGCCGAAGGCGTCACTCCATACCCATCGGTGGAGATATCCGAGACGGGCAGGGGGCCGCGTGCCGCGTGTTCTGACCATGTACGGCCGGGGGGACGAACGGAGATACCAGTGAAGCCCCCCATAGGCTTGCACCGAAGGGGAGACCACCACAGGATCTGCTGGCCGGCCCGGAGTTGGCTCGCTGGGCACCACCCATCCGGCGTCAGCACAAGGTGGTCTGGTGTACACTGGAGTTGCCATTCGTTCGCCTCGAGGATAACCGTCTCGGCATCATAACGAGTGACCCTCGCCGCGTCAAGCGAGGCGATAGGCACCCATCCACGGTCCGTTAAGATGGGAGTGTGCCCCGCTAGACAGTGATTGTCTCCGTTGCGGTCCACGTCCTCGAGCTTGATCTTGTCGTAGCCTAGGGCGGGCAGGGTACGGATCAGGTTTTTGCACCGTGGGTGGACCCGCAGGCGTGGGGGCACGGTGGTGCCGTCCGGGCCTTGCGACCACGCCAGGGCGTAGTGCGCGAGGTTGAGCTTGGGCAGCCTCGAGTGTGGGCCGTGGGTGGCAGGCACCAAGGACCACGTGGATTGCGCGTCGGCTAATCCTGCTTGGAACTCATCGGCGATCGTGTGTTCGTAGAGGCCGGTGTTGTACCACATCTGTTCATCCCCGTAGATCAGGGCGCGCGGGTAGGGGCGCAGCATCGTCCCGATGCGTGCGCCCGCGTCTCGGCCCGTCCAGCCCGTGAAGTAGAGCTCGTCGGTGGCCACGAGATCCCCTTTGGGGGACTGCGCGAGGACGAGGAGGCAGGAGGGGTTGCGGTAGCCCCAGTCCAAGCCGCAGGAGACGGCCCAGTGGCCGGGCAGGGTCCAGTCTTCGGGCAGGACGTGGACCGTGGGGTTCCATTCCCGGAACACTTGGCCGACGAAGGCATTCCAGTCCCCCTCGAAGTAGGCTTTCCGTTCCGCCTCGGGCAAGGCCTTGAGGCGGTCCACGTACCAGGCGGGCAGGTGCGGGTTGTCGCCGACGACGGCCGGCAGGAAGGCGTACGCATGGCGTTGGTAGGTATCGCCCGGCCAGTCTTTGTCGATGAAATGGCTTTTGAGCCAATGGTGGCCGATGCCGCCGGGGTTGGAGGCGAGGACGTATTGCGGCAGGACCGCGCGGTCGGTGGACCGGAGGCGGGAGGGCAGCATCTCGAGCATCCAGGCGGTGAAGTCGCCGGCCTCATCGACGGCAATCAGGCCCCATTCCGTCGAGAGGTACTGGCGGAAGTCGTCATCGGTCGAGCAGTGGCCCATTTGGAGGATGGAACCGTTCTTAAACAGGACGCGGTGACGCGAGGGCTCGTAGCGGGCCACGGCTTTGGGGAGCTCGGTGCGCAGGGCCAGGATATGCGTGGTCTCGAGCTCGATGAACTGGCGGCGCAAGAGCAGGGCGCGGAAGTTGGGGTGTTGGAGGCAGGCCAGGACGCAGTGCCAGCGCAAACTATGGGACTTGCCAGGCCCGGCCGCGCCTCCGTAGAACACGTTCGGGGCGGGGCAGGTATGGAGGGCGAGCTGGCGGTCCGTCGGGGTGTAGAGGGCGACGACCTCGCCTGCGTCGTTGGTATAGGCGACGAGCGGGTCAGGCATGGACGCGGGTCATGGGAGGGGGGCCACGGCTCCCAAGACGCGTGCCCAGACGTCGTCGTGGACGCGATGGAGGACGCTGGTCCCGAGGCGCTTCCAGGCGGGGAACCAGACGCGGTCCTCGACGCGCTCTCGGATGCGGGTACGGACGCAGGCCACGACGCGGGTATAGACCGCGTCATGGACGCGGGTCTCGATGCGGGTCATCGCAGGGAGTCCTGAATGCGGGCCCAGACGCGGTCCCGGACGCGGGGGATAACGCGGTGCAGAGGCATTTAGATGTCTAGGTCTTCACCGACCTGGAGGTCCACGGCGATGAGTGTGGGGCTGCGGCCTTCGGCGAGCGCGGTGCGGGCATAGACGAGCGACCGCGCGCGGGCGGGGGAGCCTTCCTTGGTCGTCTCTTCGATGACCGCCAGCACGGTCTCCGGCAGCATCGGCGGCAACGAGAGCAGCGCCGACTCGGGCGCGCTCGCGCTCGAGAGCCACGACCCCTCGATGGCTCGGGGCCGGGGAGCGGGGTCGCGGGTGGCCAAGGACTCCGCGAGGAGCTGGTAGGCGCGCTGCCAGCGCTCGACCTCACGGCGCAGGCGCTTCACTTCCCCGTCGAGCCGGGTCAGTTCTTGGGTGATGCTGAAGCTTTTCGGGCCAACCTGTTTACGTGGCATGGGCAGGCCTCACGTTATAGGCTGTGTCGCGCCATCATGAGAATGACTTGGAGCGCCGCTCGATTATAGCCCGAGACATCAGGCTCCGCAATCGGGGCCATTGGCGGCGGCGCTTGGCGGGCGGGCGCAGGGGAGAAGAGCGGCACCAACCCCGCGGGCGGGGGGCGCCACGGTTGCGGTGGCTCAAACCCCGGTTCGGGCGGCACGAATGCAGGCGCCACCTCCGGCGCGATGGGTGCCTCGACGGGGACACCGTCCCGGTACTCGACAAGGTACTCATCCCGCGCATCAGGGATAAACCGTCCATCCACATACCGCTGGCGGGCACCACGGTAGCGGGATGGGCCACGGGGGCGCGGGGAGCCGAGTCCGGTCGATCCCAGTTTCGCATCGACGGCGGCCGGCGGCGGGGCAGGCGCGGCGGCGACTTCGATGCTGTAAGCGGCTGGGTAGAGTGCGCCAAAGTACATAGCGGAAGATACACCTTACTTGGGGCCGGTGCGCACGAGCGCCACGACATTGGCCATCTTGGGCGACCGCGCAGGGGGCTTCCACGAGCGCATCATGGCTTGCACTAAGCCGCGCCCATAGAACCGGACATCGAGCGCCGGTAGCATGTCGAGCTCATGGGCAAGCGTCTGTGCCGCCTGCAACATCCCTGGCGTCGTCAGGTAGGTCACGCCCTCATGGACATATTCGCGCGCCCTCCTGGCCTTCGGATGGTCCGCGGCATGACTGTGCGTGGGCGTCATCGACCCATCCATGCCGAAGATGCCCACGGTGCGAAATCCCAGCATGGCGGCGATGACGAGTGCCCGTTGGCCCACGTCACACCCACCTGTCAGTGCCCACTCTCCAACGGGCAGGTGGAGCATGTCCGGATCATCGGAGTGAAACGCATGCCACACCAAGACGCGCTGGTCCTGTAAATGATCGAAGTATGTCGGGTGACAGGCCGAGCACGGGAGGTAGGTCACCCGCAGATCGGGAGTCCCGAGCAACGTGATCTTGTGGGGCCGTGGATCGACGTCAACGTGCCACGTCGGGACGATGCCGCGATCCAAGAGGAAGCGATGCGAGCCCGAGCACGTGATCACATAGGGATAGCGCCGCACGTACTGCCAGGTGGTCCGCAGACTCGGCCCATAGCAGACGAGGGCGATGGCCTCGGGCCGTCGCTCGGCCGGCTGCAATCGCCCCAGGCCGGGCCGCGCAATCGCTGAACGGACGTGCATCGCCCGCTGGGATTCTGAGATACAATATCGGAGCGTGGCCGTCCTGTCCCCGACTGCCGTCATGCGCCACGAAACATGGGGGAGCGCGTCGCGAAGTTTCCCCCTTCCCAGGCGTCGCCCTCCGCGTTCGCAAGCACGGCCGCGTAGAACGCTACCCCCGCGCGGCCAGACGCGAGATTGGTATCAGTGACTTGCATGAGGGTTGTACCGTTTCGCTGAAGGCGGATCGTCGTTCCTTCGGCCTCGGTACGGACGACGTCGCCCACAACGGGATCAGTAGGATCAGTCCCCAACAGTGTGAAGGTGCCCGATACGACGCGCCACAACTGGTAGTGCATGGCGCCGCCTGTATCGGTGTGGGCGAAGCCGAAATAGGCACTCGCAACTGTCGTGCTACACCGTACAGCCGTACCAACCTGCAGGTCAGTGCCCGTGAGCACCGCGACGGTGAGCTGCGCGTACTGGTCATCAGGCCACGTGACGCCGTTATAGGATTCGATGTCATCAGTGTTCGCCACGCCTGAGCGCACACGATTGCCCACAATTTGGCAGTTCGTCAGTCCGGGGACGACGTCCCACACGGCACCAAGATCGGTGCTGTCGGCTCGGTCGAAGGTATCAGTGGCCAAGATAGCCATTACACCCTCCCGGCGGTAAACACGATGGCCCGCGTGCCCCACGCATCCCCCATGTCGCGGAGGAGCGCGCGCAGCGTGCGACCACCGGCGAGATCAGGGTCGCTGTAGCCCAAGCTCCGTGCGGCCGCGAGCAGATGATCCTGGGTGGCGACGGGCAGGGTGGCGATCGCCGTGTCCAAGGTCACGCCCCCAGTAAACAATCGACCATGCCCCAGGCCGTGTACCCGTTGGAGATATTGCATGAGGCCGGCAATCGTTCGGAGTGCCTCGCGCCACCCCATCCGCGTGCTGACCCAATCCGTCGGGATCTGATGGGTCGCGAGGAAGGCGATGAACGCGCCGAGCGTCGGTCCGGTGAAGCGTGCGTCTAAGTCCACCGGCAGGGCAAAGACATCGGCCTGGCCGGCCAAGGACGCATCCGCCGCGGCCGACAGGTTGGCCCCCACAAGAAAGAGGGGCTCAGCGCCGTAGGTCATCCCGCTCCACGGCTCGCCGAGCGCTTGGAGATAGGTGGGGCGATGAGGGTCGGATCGTGTCCCCGTGCCCTCGGCGGGGACGAAGTACAGCCGAAACGCCATCAGGCGATCCTGAGCGCGCGAATCCAGCCGCCCGTAATGAACAGTTGGTTGGTCGCAACGGACGTTCTGGCCAAGACATGGAACGATCCGGCGGCGCTCACATTGGTAAACACGTCGAACGCGGCCGCGCGCATCGAGGCCCCGGCCGCAGAGACGGAGACGATGGCCGAGGAACCGGCCGCGACCGCCGACAACTGCGTCTGCCCCATGGCGACCGCCGCCGCGGCCGCTTGGGATGGCACGCTCACCGCATCCATCCAAATCTGCGTCCCACCAGGGCCCAGCGCGGGCCAGTCCAAGCCGAAGGCGACCCCACCCGCCGCCGAGGTCTGCCAATTCACGTTCCCGTTGATCTTGTACCACCCCCCGGCGCCGACCGCGACGCTCAGGCTCGTGATCGTCAAGAGCGTGGTCGCGGACACGGTGAAGGTCGCTGTCCGCGTGCGAAACAGCGTCGACAGCCCCATGGCGGAAATCTTGTTCGAGATCACGTCGCCGGCCGAGAGGGCGTTGCTGACGACATTCGACAGCACGTTCAAGGCGGAGAGTCCTTGGGCAGACACCGCCGACAGTTCGGTGGACGTGACCGACCCCGCTGCCACTGCCGAGATACGGTTGGACAGCGCATTGAAGGCCGACTGGAGTCCGTGCGTCGCGACCGCACCAACAGAGAGAGCGGAAACGGCGGAGAGGAGGGTCGAGATCACAGAGACGTTTTGCGACAGGACGGAATGCGCTTGAGACAGGACCGACATGTTCTGCGAGAGCAGGGACAGGCCTTGCGACAGGACCGACACGCCCTGGGAGACGGTGTCGATCCGCACCGAGAGCGCGGCGTCGCGTACCGACAGATTCTGCGACAGCACCGAGAGACCCTGCGAGAGCACCGACACGCCCTGGGAGACGGTGTCGATCCGCACCGAGAGCGCGGCGTCGCGTACCGACAGATTCTGCGACAGCACCGAGAGACCCTGCGACAACACGGAGACGCCCTGGGAAACGGTATCAATCCGCACCGAGAGCGCGGCGTCGCGTACCGACAGATTCTGCGACAGCACTGAGAGGCCCTGCGAGAGCACCGACACGCCCTGGGAGACGGTATCAATCCGCACCGAGAGCGCCGCATTCCCGACTGAGACGTTTTGGGAGAGGACGGACTGGGCCTGGGAGAGGACAGACAGGCCCTGGGAGAGCACGGACACGCCCTGCGAGACCGTGTCGATGCGGACGGACAGGGCGGCATCCCCGGCGGATCGCACACTCAGTTCATTCGAGAGACTCGTCGAGAGGGCAGACACCGAGAGCGAGAGTAATGCCGCGGTCGCACTGACCACGGAGACCGCATTGGACACAGTGTCGATGGCCGATTGGACATCGTCGAACCGCAACTTGGTGATCGTGGCCGCGATCTGATCGGTCGCCAGCACGGAACGCGCCGTGGTCCCTTCCTGGGCGCGCGTGATCGTGAATTGGTCCACGAGAATGCCCGTGACGCGGACGATCTCGGCGTTCGCCGGGGTGGGCATCGCCGAAGAGGCCCAGATCGTGGCATTGAACGGGGTCGCCGGGAACCGGGTCGCCTGTCCCGAGGTGACCTCCAGGGTCGTCCCCGTCGTCGGCGGGGATGGGGCGGCCGAGAGGACGCTATAGGCTAAATTGGTGATCGCATCAGCCATGGGCTACTCTTTGCGTTGCTCGGACGGACGAACGAATGTCGCACCCGTGATCTTCCCGCTCTTGTCCGTCTGAATCTTGACCGCCTCCGGCCGCTCATCAGTCAACTGGGCAACCGCTTCGGACAACGCGGTCTGGGCCTCCAAGAGCGCTTGGAGCGCGTCCGTCGTTTGCTGCGGCGGTTGGACGGTGATGGTCGTCGGCGCTGGGGGTGCGGGCGCCTCCCGCTCCAGCATTTCCCGTTTGGCCTGCTCGATCTTGGCCTGGGACTGCGCCTTCAGGACCTCGAAGCCCGACTGGACCTTGGCGATGTCCTGTTGGTGTTGATGCGTCTGGCTCGTGACGAGCTCTTGCACCTGTTGCACCACGCCCTGCAACTGACCCTCGAGGTCTGTGCCGACCTTTTGACGCTCAACATCGAGCTTCTGCTGCTCCAGAGCTTGCGATGCTTCCATCTCTTGGGCTTTGGCCGTACGCTCCGTTTCGGCTTGGGCCTCCGCTTGCTGCTGTTGCTGGGCGACGGCCTGTTCTTGGGCCTGTTGTTGCGCCTGGGCGGCCTGCTGCTGCTCGGCCACCGTTTGGATACCGGCCGCAATACGTGCCGCTTCATAGGCAAGTGCCAGCGCCTCTTGCCATTCCGGGGGCATCTCCTCGTAGCGGGCGCCCGACAGGGTGCGGCCCAGCTCGTCGGTGCGGACCATGGCGACATCCGGCTGTTGGTCCACGGGCCGCTCGTCGAAGATGGCGGCGGTCGCGGGGTCGGGCGTGGGCACGACCTGGCCGGTGGCGGGGTCCACGGCGGGCGGCGGGGGTGCCCAGTCCGGTGGCGGGCCATCGAGCCAGATGGCCAACTGGCGCCGCACCCGGAGCCGGTGGGGATTGTCTTGCAAGCCGACCAGGGGACCGAGGCGGGCGGCGATCAGGCGCTGCGCGTCGCCCGGCGCGATGAGCTGCTGCTGGGCGTAGGCCGAGACCACTTCCGCCTTGTCCATCACCGACATCTGGGTGAAGGAGCCCCGTTGGATGCGGACATCCGTCGAGGCCGAGAGGTCGGCGGCGAGCCAGCGCTTGATCTTGAAGGTCCCGTCCTCGTCCTGCCAGCGCACGAGCAGCGGGGCATCGACGAATGCGCGGATCTGTTGGAGGATCACCATCCAGCCGCGTTCCAGTCCGCGGGTGGTCGATTGCGCGAAGGCGGACATTCCGGCATTGACCTGGGAGACGATCTGCTCGGCGTGCTTGCCCGACTGCACGCTCGGCTGCTGGAGGCCTTGCCCCGCTTCCTGGAGTCCCGAGTCGTCGTCCATCTCGCGCGAGATGATGGAGTAGGACTCCATGAGGGCGCGGGGGAAGTCCGGGAGCTCCTCGTTGACGGGCGCCCCGTTGGGGACGATGGGCAGATAGGTGCGGGTCTCGGCCTGGAGCTGCTCGGGCTGAAGATTCGAGTGCAGGGGCACGAAGGTCTTGCGCGACGTGAAGCGGTCCAAGTGCTGTCCCATCGCGTTCTCGTACTCGACCCGCGCCTCGTTCAAGGGGCCGAGCGTGGTCATCAGCCCCGAGCCGTAGGGGTTGTCGGCTTCCGGGTGCTGCTTGAACTGGGTGAGCGGCAGGTCGAGCTTGGTCTTGTTCGTCTTGTCGACCCACGGCTCGCGCGACAGGAAGAACTCGCCACCGGCGAGGACCAAGTAGGCGCCCTCGGGGTAGTCGGCGCTCTGCACCTCGTAGCGGGTCAGGACGAACACGAGGTTCTCGTCAGGGTTCGCGGCCGTCTTGATGTCGCGTTGCCCAGGGGGCAGGATGTCGGCCACCCGCGCCGGCCGATACGCAAGCATCTGCTGCACCTGCTCCGGCGTCATCTTGTCGATGGCCGGGCCGAACGGTCCCTTGAGGTAGCCCAAGGGGAGCAGGAGTCCGACGTAGCAGCCATGGGCTTCCCAGATGTCTTCGGCGGTGAAGGGGATCAGCCGCACGTTGCGGCCCGTGAGGAGTTCGCGGCGCACGCGGGGGCGCCACTGGCCCTCGGCGTCCTGGCCCCCACCCATCAGATCGACCCAGAACCGCAGGAAGCCTGATCCGTGCGTGGACGCCAGATCCCACGCATCGCCGGCGGTGAGCGTATAGGCCAGTTCGTGGTTGCCGCACACGTCGTGTAAGATGCGGGTCGACGTCTGGGCGGCGTCGATGTCGCGTTCGTCGTCGGAGGTCGGCAGGACCTCGGGGACGGGCGGGTCGTTGAACATGACGGAGCGGACGCGACGGCACAGGCGGACGGCCTTGTTGGTCGTGGCGGCGCCGGGCATCGAGCCGCGGGGGAAGAAGGCCCGGGCGTCGTCCTGATATTTGACCAGGCGGACGCCCGTGTAGCCGGCCCAGCGGGCGCGGTTGACCTTCCACTGGGCGAAGAGCACGCGCCAGTGGCGGGAGGAGTCTTCCCATTCCCGGATCATGCGATCGGCCGCGGCCTTGGGGGACTTGGCCGACAGGGTCAGGAGATTGGCGGTCGCTTCCCGGTCGCTCGGCCGGTCGGCGGCCGTCGGCGAGACGGGGTTCTCGAGTGCACTCGCATCGTATCTGGCGTCGTCAGCCACAGCGTGTCCTAGTGGGGGGCCACGGAGCGGCCGGCCTCACGCCGGGCCACTTCAATGAACCGGCGGCGCCCCGTGGCGTCGGGCGGCGTGTCGGTGTCGATCAAAAAGAGACAGCTGTACCCGGCCGCCGTGCTCACCATCTGCACGGGCCAGCCCAGCCGCACATCGTTCCCCCCAAAGGGGGCACCGTCGGGGTAGTGCGCTGGTCCCCCATACGCCCCGTGGCCGGAGAGGTAACACGCATACGCCGGCGACAGGGGCCCGCGGTCCGCTCCGGTCTTGGTGAAGTGTCGCGGCAGGTGATTGTGCCATATGCCCCAGATGTAGCGACGCACGGTGCTCGTGTCCTGCATCCGACCGTACTTGGACAAGGCCAGCGACTCACAGTCGCCGGTGACCCCGGTGCGGCTGGCTGCCTGCACCTGAGGCTCGTAGAGCGAGTCGAGGACGAGGACGGCCATGTTGCCAGAGACGGCCAGGAGCCCACCGATGCAGCGCATGTGCTCGATGGTCGCGGTGTCGGCCACCGCCTCCAGCTCCTCGACGAGTTCGAGGGGGACAACGACGCTGACCTGGATCTGGAGCACGGCGAGCACGAGTGGCAGCATGAACAACCCCTGGCCGGGGAGTGTCCATGCAACTTAACGCCGTGCGTGAGAAAAACATAGCGGGCGGGGATTTTTTTCACGCCTGCCTGGTTTCCGTAGGACTCCCTGCACTCCAGTGCTTGAGAGTTCTCGAATGTCTCGTTCCAGGTCTTTCCTAGCCCTTCTTGGCTAGACCAGCCCTTGGTTCGGGGACCTTGGCTGGCAAGGCCTGACCTTTCCCTGGGGAGCCCAGGCTGTTTTCATTAGCCCCCGCCTGAGCGCTTATAGGCGTGCGGCATCGTCCTCGTGCAATGGACGAAGAGTGCATCCGCCTCCTGTGGAGCGTCATCGGGAGGGACGAAACCCTCGGGCGGCTAGCCGGCCGCTGACGGACCATGCATCCATCCACAGGACCCCGCGAGAGCGGGAGGCCTATGATAATGGGTTCCCCCCCGCGCGCGCAAGTGTTGACAAGGCATGAGTTTCCCCGTACCTTCTGGGGAGAAAATCTCGCCCTCCGGAGCACGTCCCACATGCAGCTGCCAACGATCTCGGCGGTGTTCGACTTGGGGGGAAGTGACGGCCGGCACTCGCACGCCAAGATGATGGGGTTCACCATCACCGCGGCCGCCATCGTTCGACTCTTCACCAGCGGCACCAATGACCGGGAGCTCATCCTCTGGCTCCTGCTGTTCAGCGCCTCGCATGGACTCGCTGGGCTCCGCTACCTGATGCAGGGGGTGACCGCCTGGCTCGGAAGAAAGGGGGGGCAATGAAGTGTCCGGATTGCGGTGCTCCCACCATGTGGGATGTTGGCGTGGGCGGGACGTGCTACGTCGACTACCTCCGCTGCCCAGACGAGGCGTGTGGATGGTACTCTCATCGTGACGACGACGACCTGGCTGCTGACGGTACGGTCGGCATATGGAACAAAGCCATTGTCGTGCTCAGTATACTCGGTGTCGTCGTCATCATCATGGCGATCATCATCAAGTCTTCGATGGCGTAGCATGGCTCGGAAGAACAGCGCCGCCCGACTGACGGAGCTGCCGATCGTGGAAGTCGTGTGGCTCGATGCGGCCACGCGCACCCAGTGGGCCAAACGCAAGGTCCACCTCCACAGCGGCCTCGTCGAATGTGCGAGCGTGGGCTACCTGCTCGCCGCCGACCCGCAGGTGGTCGTCCTCGCGCAGAGCCGCAACAGTGAATGGCAAGTGGGGGAGAGCCTGACGATCCCGCGCGGCTCGGTGGTCTCGATGCGCCGCCGCCGGTGATGGCGCGCGCGTGGTACAACGACACCGATAGATTCGTTGCCGAATGGCTCCGCACCCTGATCGCCGCGGGCCGCCTGCCAGCAGGCGACGTGGACGAGCGCCCCATTCAGGGGGTGCAGCCTGATGAGCAAATACGATTCATGCTACCAGCGGCCAATGCTGACGATTCGTTGCGCCTGCGGGGCTACTCGAGTGATTCGCAGAAGCAGTCGCAACAAGATCGACCGTTGCAGGGCGTGCGCACAAAAGCATGGTCGAGCCAAAAGTGCCGCTGCGCGAGTGACCTCAAAAGAAACCAAGGCACAAAGCGAAGCTTGGTCGATCTATCGGTGCAATGCACGGGTCAAGGGGTTGCGCTTCGAATTGTCAAGAGAACTGTTCCTGCGGCTGCGCGACCACGCCTGTCACTACTGCGGAAGCCTCCCACCCAATGGTCTCGATCGACGAGACAATGCCTTCGGGTACACAGTGGACAATGCGGTGCCGTGTTGTCGGCTCTGCAATTATGCCAAAAGAGATATGCCCGAGACCGATTTTTTGGCTTGGGTGGAGCGCGCCCATGAGTATCAAGATCGCATACAACGAGATCGACCCGTTCTGCTGCGCCTGGCTGAGCAACCTGATGGATGCCGGACACATCAGGCCGGGGACAATCATTCAGAAGTCGATCTGCGACTTGGCGGTGGACGAGGTGGCCCCGTATGAGCTCCTCCACTTCTTCGCCGGGATTGGAGGCTGGGACTATGCTCTCACTCTGGCCGACTGGCAATCCGACGGACGGGTCACATGGACCGGCTCCTGTCCCTGCCAGCCGCTTTCGGGCGCGGGACGCCGACAAGGCCATGCCGACGAACGACACCTGTGGCCCGCTTTTCACCGCCTCATCGCCGAGTGCCGCCCTCCAGTGGTCTGTGGAGAGCAGGTTGCGAGCCGTCTTGGACGTGAATGGCTCGCCGGAGTACGCGCTGACTTGGAAGCAGTGGGATATGCCGTCGGGGCCGCCGATCTGTGCGCTGCGGGGGTCGGGGCGCCGCACATCCGCCAGCGCCTGTTCTGGGTGGCCGACGCCCAAGGTGGCAACCGGCAAGTATCAGTCCGCGGGCGGCGACCACAGCAAGAAAGTGCTCAACCTCGAGGGTGCGGTGGAACTGGTGGGCTGGCCAACGCCGACGACGCGGGACCACAAGGACGGGGACGCGGAGAGCTGCAAGAACGTCCCGGACAAAGCACTCCTTGGGCGCGTGGCACACCACTCCCCTGCCGCGACGGAAAGGCCCGGCGCGCTGAACCCGGCGTTTTCCCGCTGGCTCATGGGGTTTCCGGCCGCGTGGGACGACTGCGCGCCTACGGGAACGCAATCGTCCCCCAGGCCGCCGCGGCCTTCATCCGCGCCTACCTAGACATTCAATGCTAGTTGCCTGCGATTTCGACGCGCCGCTGACTTCCGCACAAGCCCGCTGCTGGAGGCACAGGACGGTGTTTGTGCAATGTGCGGCCGCAGCCGCGCCAAGGGTGAACGACGCTTGGCCGTGGACCATAACCACATGACCGGCAAAGTCCGAGGTCTGTTGTGCCGCGATTGTAATATCTGCATTGGCTGGCTCGAAAAGCGCGGGACCCTTGCGCGTGCTTATTCAGAGGTGACAACTTGGCTTTGATCGCGTGCGATTTCGACGGCGTCCTCGCCGACACCCACACCGCCGCCCTCCGAGTCTACAATCAGTGGTACGGCACGAGCCTGACTCCCGACGACTTGAAGGACTACTATTTCCCGCACTGGGAACGCTTCGGCGCCATCTGGCATCACCCGACGTTCTACCAGTCAGAGGGCGTGCAGCCCATCCCCGGCGCGATTGAGGCCGTGCACCGCCTGCGGGCGGCCGGCCATCGGGTGGTGATCGTCAGCGCCTGCGCGCAGATGATGTCGGCCGGCAAGACCCAGTGGCTCGAGGCGCACGGACTTCGACCGTTCCGCACCGACGACCAGGACTTCATCGCCGCAAGCGACAAGACCCTCATTCGGGCCGCCCTGCTCATCGACGACGCGCCGCACCACGTCGCCGACTGGGCGCGCTCGGGCCGGCGGGCAATCCTCTTCGACCAGCCCTGGAACCGACGGGCCGACCTCACCAGCGTCCTCTGGTCCTGGATCGAGCGCGCCCAGGGCTGGCCCGACGTGCTGCGCGCGATCTCGGGCGACGCGCAGGCTACTTGACAAGTAGTCGCATGACGGTATCTTGGGGGCTCAAGGCACGGCACGGCGCGGCGAGGCACGGCAGGGCAGGGCACGGCACGGGTAGGACTGGGGGAGGCGCCTGCCAGGGCCTCCACACCACATCTCCGGGGGGAGCATGCTCCAGACATCACGATTCCGCATCGACGGTCTGACTCCACTCCTGATGAATCGCTACATGGGCCAGCAGTCGCCGAAGAGTTTCGAGCTGCTGAGCCCCGAGGAACGGCTGGCGTGGGCCCGCGGGGCCGCCTACCTCACCCCTGAGGGCACCCCCTACATCCCCAATGGCAATTTTCAACAGTGCCTGATTGCCGCGGGTGGATACCTCAAGGGCAAGGGCCGCCGGAACCTCTCGCGCACCGTGGCCGCCGGGGTGCAGGTCGCTGAGGCTGAGCTGTCCATCACGTCCGCTGCGCCAACGCTCTTTAGCGCCATGCGGAAGAACCCTGCGACCGGCGGTCGCATGTTGGGCTACCGACTCATGATCGGCGTGCCATGGACGGCCACCGTCAGCGTCCATTGGGACGACGAGCTCCTCCAGAGCGAGCAGGTCGTGGAGCTCCTCCGCAACGCTGGGATCCGCATCGGGATCATGGACTGGCGACCCGAGAAGCGCGGCCCCTACGGCCAGTTTCGGGCCACCCTGCTGTGAAAGCCAAGGACCGCTTTGGGAGCCGCCCGCGTCGCGCGACGCTCGAACCGCCTCCACCGCCTCCGAGGACTGCGGATGCCGGATGGCAGGCCAACCCCTACGACGCGCTGCTCCAGTCCCCCAACTGGCTCGATGCGATTCGCGCAACGATGTCGCCGCCCGTCACGACGATCACGCGGTTTGCGGGGTCGGAATTCCCCGAAGCGCTCATCCGGATTCCCGACGACTGGTCGTCGGTCGTGCTCGCCCCGCTGTACGACGCGCACGTCGGCTCCAAGCACCACGACGGCGCCCTCTTCCAGGAACACCTCGCGTGGATTGCCGGGACACCGAACGTCCTGAGTTGGAGCGGCGGGGACCTGTTGGAAAATGCGAGCAAGGTGTCCCCGGGCAGTGGCGTCTATGAGCAGATCCCGCCGCACGAGCAGATCAAGCACGCCCTCGCCCATGTGGCCACGGTGCGCCACAAACTGATCGCACTGCTCGCTGGGAATCACGAGGATCGCCTGCTCCAGCTCGGGGTGGACGTGTCCGAATGGCTGGCGCAGGTCCTTGGGGTCCCCTACTTCCCAGGCTACGCGATGCTGCGCCTCCTATGGCGCGGCCAAGCCCTCAACGTCTTTGCCCATCACGGCGCCGGAAGCGCCCAGACCGCGGGCGCCCAGATGCTGAACATCCGCAGGGAATTGCCCTGGGCGCACGGGTTCGACCTGTACTGGTTCGGACACCTGCACCGCTCGCTGCACGCGAAGGAAATGCGCGTGATGCACGACCCGGAGACCAATCGGGTCGTCGCCCGCGAGGCCTACGTGATCATGAGCCCCAGCTACCTGAAGTCGTTCGGCGGCTCGTATGCGGAACGCAAACGCTTGGCCCCCACCACCCGCGGCATGGTGATCGTTGAATGGCAGCCGAGCGGCCGCCTGGATCTCCAGGAACACGCCGCCGGGAAACGCTTCTAGGAGCGACCCATGAAATTCGGACCCACCATCGCGCTCGTGGCGCTCGTCCTCCTCATGGCGGGCGTGCTGTGGCGCGAGAATAGCGCCCTCGTCTCCATCGAGATGTCCCGCGACAGCCTCCTGCGCGCGTCCACGGAATACGCGCTGCGAGAGGCCCTGTGGCAGGCGCAAGACCTGGCTCGCCAGGACTCGCTCGCCGCCGAGGAGCGGCTCGTGACTCGCGCCGTCGCCCGCGAACGCTCGAGCCGCCGCATCGCCGACTCGTTGCGCGCCGCCCTAGACACCTTCGGGGCAACGGTGCCGCGGCCCGTGGTCGATACCCTGCTCGCCGCCCGGGACTCCGTGGAGGACGCCCTGGACCAGGAGATCCGGTCCCTGCGCCGCGTCGCCGACATCCAGGCCGGGATGATCGTCCAACGCGACTCGTCCATCAAGATTCTCCATGCGATGTTTCACGCGACCCAGGACTTGGCCGAGCGGTGGCGCCGCGCCGCCAAGCCGCCAGTGTTCAGCCTCCAGCGCCCCCGGCTCCGTCCCATCGTGGGCTGCGGCGTGACCGTAGGCCCGCAAGGGGCTTGTATCATTGGACTTGGACTGAGCTTCTAGGGGCCACTTGACAAGCATACTATATTCTCGCCCATGACCCTGACACCTGCACAACTCGCCCTGCGCCGCACCGGCATCGGCGCCTCGGAAATCGGCGCCGTGGCGGGCCTGGACCCGTGGCGGTCGCCCGTGGACGTGTACCTGCGGAAGGTCGACGAGGCCGCGTCACCGACCAGCGGCCCCCAAGCGTGGGGGAACATCCTCGAGCCGATCATCGGGGAATACTACGCCTTCCAGAACGCGGTCACGCTCGTGGGCTCCGACACCCGGCGCCATCCCACAGTCACGTGGGCGCTCGCCACGCCGGACTATCTCGTGCCCCCGGAGCGCTACGGCCTCGAAATCAAGGTGCGCGGCCGGTCAGACCGCTGGGATGGCGTGCCCCCCTTGGAAGTGCAGGCCCAAGCCCAGTGGTCGATGTTCGTCGTCGGCTACGATCGCTGGGATGTCGCCGCGCTGTTGGGGGGCACGGAGTACCGGCAATACCGCGTTGACCGCGACGACGCCTTCATCACCCAACTCACGGAAGCCGGGGAGCGGTTCTGGACGCAACATGTCGTGCCGCGCGTCCCGCCCCCCGCGCGCACCACCGAGGACGCCAAGGCCCTCTATCCCCGCGTCCTGGCCAAGAACTATGCCCGCGCGACCGAGGACGAGGAGGACGACCTGGCCCTCTACGGGAAGCTCCGGGACGCTGACCGGCTCCTCGGCAAGCAGCTCGACGAGGTGAAGGCGCGACTCATGGATGGGATCAAGGATCAAGCCGGCCTCATCGGGACCGCCGGCTCCGTGTCGTGGTCCCAAGTCCGGGCGGGCGTCGACTGGGAAGCCTGGGCGCGCTCGCTCGGCGCCTCGGACAAGGATCAGGAGCAGTATCGCAAGGCGCCGTTCCGGCGGTTCACATTCCAGCCGACCAAGGAGCCACGGTCATGACCCCGCATGTCATTCGCTGGCGGGCCAAGCGCCACTGGCTTTCGCGGTGGCACCGGGGCACCGGGACGACGCGAGTCGCCTGCGGCCTGCCCGTCCGCCTGAGGGGACGTCAGGTCCAGGTCGAGACGTTGCAGCGCCCCACCTGCCGCACCTGTCTCAAGGTGGCCCCATGAACTGCCCACTGTGTAGCGGCGAGATGTGGGACAACCGAGCGAAGAAGGCCGCCGGGACCTACAAGCCCGGCGCCCCGGCGTTCGCGTGCCGGGACAAGGACTGCAAGGGGCGGATCTGGGACGACCCGCCTCCGGCGCGGGCCAAGATGCCCCCGCCCCCGACTCCAGTCCCGGCGGCCACCAAGCCCGCCGCGACGGGAGCGCCCGCGAAGGTGGCGCCCGTCGACGTGTTGGACTGGGGGCTCCTCGCGCTGCACTATCAAAAGGCCACCGCGGCCGTCGTCGTGGGCCTGACGCGCGCCCTGGGGTGCCAAGCCAACGACTTAGACCAGCAGGCCGTGCAGGCCGGGGCCGCCACGTTGCTCATTCGCTCGGACCTGGGGATGTACCGGAAGGCGGCGCCCCCGCCCCCCCCCGCCCCCAAGCCGCGGGTGGTGCCACCCGCGCCACGCCCCGTCCCGCCGGAATCGTCCGATGATTTCGAGACGTTCCCGGCTACTCTTGGCCCAGACTCGGACGATTTGCCCTTCTAACCATGACTATCATCGCGTGCTTGTGGTTCGGCGGCAGTCTCGCCCTGTGTCTCTACGACCTGATCGAGGACATCGGATTGGGGGCAGTCACGCTCATCAACGCGGCCTTCTGGCTGTTCTGGCCGGTGGTGTTCATCGTTGCCGCCGTGGATTCCCTCAGGTGGAGGAACCGCTGATGATGCGCGGCACCGTGACCGAGGTGTGGCCAGCGCCGCACGGCGTGAGCCTCATGATCCGCACGAAGACGACCGACATGCGGCTCGAGGTCCACCGCTCTGCCGCCAGCATGATCATGAAGGTGTTCCCCGCGGGACTCAAGGGCCTGACGGTCGAGGTCGGGCAGGACCTGCTCATCGTCGGGCCCTATATCTTTCCCCTGGCGCCGGCCGCCCCCGCGCTGCCGGACACGCCGGTCGCATGGCTGGCGCTCGCATGAGGCTGTCCGACGAGCGAGCGGCGACGGTGCGCCTCCAAGAGGGCCGGCGGATGGTGCGGTTCTACGACCGCCTCCTCCGGGACAGCATGGACGCAGGCGCTTCCGAGACCTGTCTGTCGTCGCTCAAGCGGCGCCAGCGGGATTATGCCCGCCGCGTGCAGCCAGTGTATCGGTACTTGGCGCAGCATTCCACTTCCAGGAGGTAGGACCATGCAGGAGCAGAAGGGTATTCCCGGCCAAGTCGCCCAGGGAGACCTCTTGTTCACCCCCGTGGCGGCGCTTCCCAAGGATCAGCGGCCCAAGGGCAAGTTGACGCCCCGTCCGGCCATCAATGGCGCGATGGTCTTGGCCATGGGAGAGGTCACCGGCCACACGCACGCCGTGCGCGGTGGCAGCTCCACCCTGGCGGTAGACGAGGGGGGGGTCATGTGGCTCACCGTCGAAGAGCTCACCGAGGTCAAGCACCCGGAACACGAGCCCGCCATCCTCACGCCGGAGCATCGGACGTACCGGGTGGACCGGCAGCAGGAAATGGGCTGGACCGGCTGGCGGCAGGTCACGGACTAACGGCCCATGGCCGCGCGCAAGACGATCACGCGGCTCACCCCCGAGCAAGAGGCGCAGCTCGACGGATGGGCCCAGAAGTACATTGAGATCGGGCTCCGGACCGGGCCGCCCACCGACCGGCCCGCGCTCGAGGCGGCCATCGCCCAGATGTACCGGAATGCGGAACTTCCGGCGCCGAAGATCAGCTACGTGCGGTCGCCCGTGGTGCTGTTGAAGCGCAACGGTGATTCCAGTGAGGGCATCTGCTGGGGACAGCACGACGCGGAGTGGGTGGGGTTCTACTCGTTCTTCCGCCGGGTGGTCGGGGTCAAGGGGCTGGACGCGATCATCCCGTTCGAGACCATCGCCGAGCAAGCATGCTGGTTCCTGCCGCTCGACGACGAGTGCATCGTCTGCGAACGGGCGGACGCCCTGCACGTCGATGATGCCGGGGAAATGCACAGCGAAGGGGGGCGAGCCGCCATCGCATGGGGAGACGGCGCCCTCATGCTCTACTTCTGGCATGGCATCCCCGTGCCTCCCGAGGCCTTCCGGCCAGGGTGGCTCACGATGGCTCGCCTGCGCAAGGAGCCGAACGTCGAGATCCGCCGGGCATTGCTCGAAATCGCTGGCCCAGGGTTCATCGAGCGCACGCAGAAGCCGGTGCAGCGAGATGACGCCGGGGCCCTCTACAAGTTCAAGGTCGCCGACCGGGACCTGGCGGTGGTCGTGGTGACGAACGGGACACAGGAACCAGATGGGTCGTACCGCCAGTACATGCTCGCGGTGCCGCCCGAGACCGAAACCGCATGGGCGGGCGTGGCCGCCACCTACGGCAAGGACGTGGCCCACTATGCCCCGCAGTTCAGGACGTAGCGTGCCCGTGCGCGTCTGGGCCGAGGCGGCCCCCGCTGGGCCGCTCCACGCGCGGGTCGATCCTGCAGTCATTGCCACGGTGCGCCGCCGAGCGCTGGCCAGCACCTGGCGCCGCATCTTGCCGGTGTGGCACAAATGCTGGCGCACACTGGAGGGCGCATGACCTACTCCGTCTCGTACCAGGACCGCGGGGGCGACCTGTACCAGTTTAAGAGGGTCCGCGCCCCGACCCATCAAGCCGCGCTCCACTTCATGCGGGCGGCGCTGCTGCGCTCCGGCCGGGTGACGGCCAGCCCCCAGGAGCTGTTCCCTGGCGCATGGACGGTCCGGGAGCTGGTCCCATGAAGACCATCGCCTTCGCGGTGATGGTCCCATTGGGGCTCTTCATTGGCGCGATGTCTCGTGATATCATCTAGTGGGAGTGCGGGCCGCCGCTCGCGGCGCAAGGGCAAGGCCTGGGAACGCGCCCTGGTCCGGCGGCTCCAGCCGTTTTGGCCCAGTGCGCGCCGGGGGTGGTGGCAGGCCAGGGGGGGGGATGTCGTGCCGGACATCGACCAAGTCCCGTACTGGATCGAGGCCACCCACAGCGCCCGGCCGAACATCCGCGCGAAGATGCGGCAGGCCGTCGGCTACCTCCAGCCCGGCGACCCGCGGCTCCCGGTCGTCATCTCGAAGCGGGACCAAGAGGATGCCCTCGTGACCATGCGGCTGGACGATTGGCTCTTGATTGCGACTGAGCCGGACAAGCCGACATGACCATCACCGTCTCAACGCGCCGCCGTCGCCGCCGCCTGGGGAAGGGCGTGCATCGCAAGACCACGGCCCGCAAGATCATCTCCATGGCCCAGCTGTACGAGCTCGGCTACACGCTCCGAGAGATCGGCGAATACTTCGGCTGTAGCCATGAGTGGGTGCGCCAGCTCCTCATTACCCGGTCCACCATTTCCTTGCGGGCCCCTGGGAGCACCCAGACCCCGCGGGCGAGGCCCTGACCATGACGTTCTACCATTGGGACGGCCGCCCCACAGATCGAGTGATGCTGATTGCCACGGCCATCGTCGTTCCCATCTTGATACTGATCGCGCTGCTTTGGCCAGTGCACCAGACTGCCGCGAGTCAGGGCGCGGCCTATGATGAGTGGGTGGTCGGTCCCAACTTTCACATATACGAGTTTCAGACAAGTCGGGGGGATCGTTGCCTGTTGGCAATCACCCAGTGGGGCTTCAGGAGCATCGCCCTGACATGCCCATGATTGCCCTGGACGGAGGAACCCGATGATCTGCCAGCGACGAGGCGGCCGCCACATCCTTGAATCATTCGTGGGGCGCGCGGATCGCGTTCTAGGGGCCCTATGACACGAGCCTTCAACCGGCTGGGCGAGATCAGCAACTACTCCTGCCACCCGTCCGTCCTCGACGGGCTCCGGTGGGACAGTCCGCCGCCCGAGCCCACGGCCTGCGAGAGTTGTGGAGGGCTGCGACCACGCCTGTTCCCCTATACGAGCCTGACCCGCAAGGACACGCAACGCGTCGGCCTCTGTTGCCTGCCACCGGAGGACGAGGGCGAGAAGCCACTGTTGCGGTTGGGGGGGGCGCTGGCGAGGCGGCGCTAGCCGTGGCAACCTGCATGATCTGTGGTGGACCGGTGCCCATCCGCCGCGGCCGGCCCACCAAAACCTGTTCCCGCCCCTGCTATCTCACCTACCAGTCCCGCCATTCGACGCACGGGAGCCAAAAGTTCTGCGCCTTCTGTGATGTGCTCTTGCCCCCCCACTGGCCGCGCCGGTACTGTTCCCGCAAACCCTGCCGCTGTGCCGAACGCGACGGCCTGCCGCACAGTACCCACGCCCTCTCCCTGAGGCCCGTCCAGCGCGTCGGCATCGAGCTGGACAGCCTCTGCGCCCAGGGACATCGGCTGACGTTCGGGACTGATCTGGATGGCCGCTGTGTGGAGAGTTGCCCCTGCGGGGACCGCCTCCAGCGGGTGCTCCGGATTGCAGCGAAATGAGAAGGGCAGGGAAGCCTCCCCCTGCCCCTACTGGGCCCTACCCTTGCCTTGCCCTGCCGTGCCTCGCCGCGCCGTGCCGCGCCGTGCCGCGTGCAACCCAATATGTCTCCCGCCTATCCGCCACACAAGCCCGTTAGTCCACCGGCAGCCTGACCAAACAGGCCACGTCCTGAATGCTCAACTGTTGCTCGATCAAGCAGAGCCGGTGCTCGATCTGCGTGAGGATTGCCGTATTGGTCCGATGCTCGGCCAGGTGTTGGGCAGCCATATGGCCCGCCCTCCACCCCACGCCAATCAGGCTCGCCACCAGGGCGGCGGCGAGAAAGGCCCAGCGGGGAATGACGAGCGCGCGTCCATTGATCATGGTGCGCTCCGTTGTTCGGTAGCGGCGCGCCGCGCCGTGGCGTCCCGCACCTCGTCCAGCAGGCGCCGGGTCAGCAGGCGGCGGAGATCGTCGTCCGCCCGTTGATAGGCCCCCGAGTGCTGGAGCCGGTCCAGTTGCTCATGGAAGCGCGTGCCAGTCTCTGCCTGCCGGCGCCGGAACGCCTCCACCGATTCCCCGGGGCGCCGGCGCTGGGTGTGGATGGCCGCGTCGATGCGTGCCAGCTCCTGGGCCACGGGATCGCGGGTGATCTCCATGGGCCGCGTGGGCGAGAATTGGGCAAGCCCCCCGGGCCGCGGCACCGTTGCGCCGAGCACATCACGCCGCGGCGGGAGCGCGCGCGACAAACCGGGCACCCTGCCTTGGATGGCCTCCACTGGTCCGCTCACTTCTCGTTGCGTCGGATCGATGGCGCGGGCCGTCGCCGCCACCCCGGCGGGGACGAGGGACCCGGCGAGCTGCTCCACAAACTGCGCACCACGACGCTCAGGTTCCTTCAAGGCCCCCAGAGCGACATCGACGCCTGACACGAATGGCTGGTCGAGAATGGTGCGACTCGTCAGCGCCGCCCACTGTCCCAATCGCTGCCCGGGCGTCGCCTCCGTGTCCTGTTCCAGCTGATGGAGCGAGGCCCCGATGATGAGGGCGGGCGCCATGGGCGTCAGTCGCATGATCTGATACCACGTTCCTTCCACGCGCATGGACCCCGCCTGCCGGCCCTCGACCGTCCAACGATTGCGATCCGCCTCGTTTGTGGGCGCGACACCCGTCAGGAGGTCCCGTTCCGCCAACTGGTACCCCAGCCACATCAGCCCACTGCCCGTCACCCCGCGCCCGAAGAGATCGGCCACCTGACGCTGCAAGGCCAGCCGTTCGGCAGGCGGGCGCTCTTTCGTGAGCAACTTCGTCAAGGCGACGGCCGCCCGCGCCAATCCGATGGGAGAATACTCGAAGACCCGTGCCGCGACAGCGGACGGCGTCCGGCGGAATGGGATGATGAGCTCAAGTGCCGGGATGCGGCGCACGACGGCGCCCGCCGCCTCCGAGAGCCGGGTCACGTCACGGAAGGTGGCGACCTCCGCATCCATGATCGCCTGGCTGACCTGTATGTCCGTCGGCGTCGCTGCGATCTGGGCTGCGCGGGCATCACGCGCAGGGCCGCGCAGGCCCTCCTGGCGCGCCTGGAGCAGCGCCTGCTCGCGCAAGGCGCCTCGATAGGCCGTGGTGCGAAACACGCGGTCCTCGGCGTTCAGCAGCCGAAACACCACCTGCTCATAGAGACTGCCAGCGGTGCCCCCAACCTCCAGCCGCGCCGCCTCCTCCGGCGTGACCCCAGTCCGCAAGACCTCGCGCGCTTCTCGCACCCCTTCCCCCGCGCCCCGTGCCATGGCCCGGAGGCGCGCGCCCCCCACCGGCAGCCGGGTGCGTACCCCGGTATGCAGGGCGATGAGGCGATCCACCAGAGCGCCCGGGTAGGACTTCATGGCTTCCATCAGCCCATTGGTCATCGTTGACGCGACGTTGACGAAATGGGTGACGGGGTTGGTGAGTAGTCCGGCTTTCCACTTGTTCACCAGCGACTGCCAGGGCGTCGGCTGCATGGCCTCGCGCATGAGTTGCACGACTGCGACACGATCTCCCTTCTCGATCGCCTGGACCAAGCGTTCCCGGAAGCCGGGCTTTGTAAATGCCTGTTCGCCCACCAGTTGCCGGGCCATGGCGAGCGCGGCGGTGGGATCGAGGCCCCGCGTGGCGCGCGTGGCCACCACTCGCAGGAACCGCAAGGTGCGACCGGCCTCTGCCCGCGCTTGGACATGCGCGCCCAACAAGCGGTCGATGTCCGCCATCATCCGATGCGTGGTGGCCTCAATCGCTGGCCGGGCCTCCGGCGTGGCGGTCTCCAGTTCCCGCAGTCGCTCCGTCAATCGCGTAAACGTATCGTTGACGGTGTTCCGAATCGCCAGCAACTCGACGCCGTTCAAGCGTTTCGCGGCCGGCCCCGTGAGATCGTCGGGCGTGAGACCGATGTCTTGGGCGGCGATGCGTAATTGCTCGACGGTCACACGACCACGAGCGGAGGCCGGCGCCTGCTCGAAGGCACGCTCCGCGTGCCCCTTCAGGGCCGCGGTCATTTCCGGCGAGAGGCCCATTGTGGGCAACTGCTCGATGAGCCGCTCCCCCTTGCGCGCGACTTCGCCGGGCCGCAGGGTGACGCGTGGGCTCGGCGCCGTCCCCTCGACAAACGCGCGGCTCAGCGCATTCTCGACGACGCTCCGTCGCACTTCCGGCGCTTGCTGGGCGAGACCCGGGAACCGGGACGCCTCGTCCTCGACGGCGCGCAGGATCTCCGCGGCGCGTTCCGGGGCCACACCCGCCAACGATTCCCGCAGGTGCTGGCGCGGACGCGGCGCCGCTGGCTCCCCGGCCCCGCGCAGCGACTGATAGCCTTCTGGCGTTCGCTCCGCGAGGCCTTCAAGCCCGGGGAACTCGGTGATCCCGATACTCTCGGTCGGTGGGAACGACGCGGGTGCTTGGGCGGGACGAGGGGTTGCCGGTGCCGGTCGAACCCGGGCCCGGACGGCCTCACCGATCCCAGGAGCGATGGCGAGCAGGCCACCCCCAACACGCCGGCCAACCTCCCGTTCCCGGCCCGCGAACTCCCCGGGACTGGCGATGACCTCGCCAATCCCCTTCCCAGCCTCGTAGGGGAACGTCACGGCACCACGGATCAGCTCGACGCCAGACCGAGCCGCCGAGGTGACATCTTCTGGCGATGGCTCAGGAATGGTCCGCGGCATGATTCTGGACCCAAGCTGCTGGTATCCGCGGCCAGCAACCCGACCAGCCTCTACGAAGAACTGCGGGATCGACTTGGCGACATCGCCCAGACCGGCCAGGAGCCCGCCTGACTCGGCTTCATCGGCTTCAAGAAACTGCTGGAATGCGGCACGAGTGGAGTCGTCAAGCGTTGGGACAGGCGCCACAGGCTCACTGCTGGCGAGGAACCTACGGAACTCGTCCCGGAGGGTATCGGATGCTACGGGCTGAACGCTGGTGCCCATGGGCGGGGCCTAGCGCTTACTGCGAAGGAACGCCTCGACCTGGGCCTCCGCCTCCTCCCGCGACAGCCCTGCTCGCAGCGCGTCCCCGATCAAGCTCTCCCGCAGGACACTGGCGGCGCCAGGATCGCCCAGCGCGTCGGTATCGGTGACCCGGCCGGATTCCGTCACATTCGCCCGGATGGACGGATTCTGGGCAGGTGCCCGTGGCGTCGGGGCATTTTGCCGAGCCCCGCCGGCTGGTGGAGGCACTCGCAGCGGAGGCGCCACGGGCAACGGCGCCCCAGGAACCGCGAATCCCGTGTGCTCGTCGATCCGCCGCTCGAACTCTGTGATGCGACGACGCAGGGCCGCCACCCGCTCATCGTCTATGCCAATGACGGACCCAAGCTCGGTCGTCAATTGCTGCCGCGTTTCCGTCAATCCACGGTGGAGCTCATCGAGCGTGGTATCCCGGGTGGAACGTCCCCCGCCCCGGGGCCGACGTTCCAAGGCACGGTGATGGAGTGCCGTCTCCGCCAGCGCTCGCTCGGCCCGTTCTCCGGACCGCTGCTGGTGTTCCATAGAGGCGCGACCTTGGGCGGTCTCTTGGAGCCGGCGGGCGAGAATGCTCTTGTGCCGCTCCAAGCCCCGGCGGTCCTGTTCCGCTTGCCGCTCGGCGGACGCCGCCTGCGCGGCCCGTGCCTGTGCCTGACGATTGCGCTCCCCGAGCACAGTCGAGGTCGTTTGCACCAGATGCCTGAAACTCAGTGGCATCGCTTCCCCTTAGTAGATGGTGCGATCTTGGCTGAAGCGGTCCCCAATACGCTTGAGGACTGGCTGCACCGACGGCGGCACCCGCTGCGGCACCTGCTGGATAGGCGCCCGCACATTCGATCCGATGCCCGTCGCGGCTGGCGCAGGCGCAGGTGCCTGGCTCGCAAACATCCCCTGCACCGCTTGCTGTGACCGATCCGCCTCTTGGCGCTCGTAGCCGCCACGCAACAGCGCATCTTCCATGGCCCGGCGGGCCAGCAGATCCTGGTACGCGCGTTCCTCGCGCAACTCGTCCCGGCCTTGCCCGCCCTGCCCATACAGTTGGCGCTCGATGTCCGCGGCCGTACCGACGTTGGCGCGGCGCTCTTGGCCTTCCTGGCTGGCGAGCTCGCCGGCAATGAGACGGCGATTCCGAGACAGGTCCGCTTCCCGCTCGTTCAGGGCACGCCCCAGCTCGACCTCGTTCTGCCCGGACCCGATCCGGCCCAGCGCGGCAAACCGCTGCCCCAAGCCACGGAGGCGCTCCTGAAACGGGCGCTCGCTCTCCTCCTCGAAGACCCGCATCCGCTCAAGCCCCGCCTGCGTCAGGTCCGGGGCGCCCGTCAACCTGTTCCGCAGGATGTCCACCTGCGACTGCACGTCCTGGAGGCGCGGGTTCGCCGCGGGGTTGATCTGGGTGCCCCGCAAATCGTTCCCGGGCCCGAAGTCCGAGAAGGGCTCTTGGGCCCCCGGTGGTGTCGGGGGTTGGGTCCCTGGAACACCGGGGATGTTCGCGGCCGTGAGCGTCGAGCCGGCACCGGGCGGGACCATCGCGGTCGAGCCCGGTCTCGCCAGTTGCGTCCCCGCACCCTGCGCCGGCGCTGCGGTGGCAAGGCGGAGAATGTCGGTGAGCGACCGAGCGCCTGATGGCTGGGGGGTTGGCGCCGGCGCACCCGGAGCCGGTGCGGGCGAGAGCGTCGGCACCGGCGCCACGGCCTGGGGCACGGGGAGCGCGGTGCGCGGACGATACTGTGTGGCGTCGCCCAAGATAGCCATATCGTTAGAATCCTAGAGAGCGGCCGGCCGCGCGCCGCGCGGCAGCACCACCGCCGCGGTACACGCTGCCCATGCCATAGGGGTTCCCGGGGTCTGTGGTGCCGAGGCGTTCGGCGCGTTCCGCCCGACCCGCTGACTGTGCGCCTTGATAGGCGCCGAGCAGTCCGAGTCCCGTCTGGAGCCATTCCCCACCAGTGCCCCCTCCCCCTCCACCCCCCCCAGCGCCGAGGCTGTAGTTTCCTGCACCGATTTGCGAGAGGGCTCGGGCGAAGATCGACTTTGACTTCGAGGTAGCCGAAGACGTTGCCCCATGCTGCAATGCGGCGATGGCGGACTCGTCCCCCTGCTGGGCGCGGGCCACGAGGCCCGGGATGTCCCGTTCCGCCCGCTTGTGGGCCGGCGTGCGGAAGGCCTTTTTCAGCCGTCCACCGATGCCCGGAATGCGCCCCAAGACATTGCCGGCGATGTCGCCTACCCCGCCCAACTGGGACCCAATCGCCGCCAAGCCCGCCAACGGTAGTGGCATTTTGCAACACCTCTCGCGTTCTGCAAACCTAGCCTAACGTAATGACACGCACAAGCCCGCGGCCACCAGCACCGCCGTTCCCGCCACGCAGGGCAACACCTGTGAGCACTCTCCGGTGTGCTCCACCCCCACCACCCCCACCACCCGGCACGCCGCCAGCCCCGCCATCAAACGGTCCTATGCCCGCGTCCGATGCTCCGCCACCACCGCCGCCACCCTGACCGGAGCGAAAGAAATCGCCATCGGCACCCGCCGCACCAGCGGAAGTGTCCAAGGCGCCTCCAGCGCCACCACCGCCAGCGACCCCTACGTCGTTGTCTCCCCCATCGCCCCCGTTCGATCCCGTGTTCCCGCCAGCGCCACCACCACCACCACCCCATTGGGCCACACCACCGAAAAGTCCGGCTGTCCCTGCTGCGGAGGTAACGCCGCCGCCGCCACCGCCACCCCATTCAGCGGCCCGGCCATTGGCCGCCGACAGGGCTGCCCCACCTCCCCCACCACAGCCGTCAGCGCCGGCGATACGTCCCGGTGCTCCACCCAGGGCACTCGTGAGTGCGGCTTGGCCACCAGCGGCCATCGTGCCTCCCCCACCGCCACCACTGGACGGGCCCGATCCCGCTCCCGCCGCGCCTCCACCACCACCAAAGGCGAAGAGATACGCCCCGAAATGCGCATCCTGTCCAGTCGTCCCGGCGCTGGCCACGCTCGTTGCCAAGACGCCCCCTTCGCCACCGGCCCCACCAGTGCCAACACTCGTGGCGACGGTCGCCGAGACATCGGCCGCGCGAAAGAACCCACGGCTCCGGGCCCCACCCCCCCCACCCGAGCCACCGCAGGCGGACGCCACCGAGACACCGAAGCCTCCGCCCCCACCACCGCCCGCAGCCACCACGTCGATCACGAGCATTTTGGCGCCCGCGATCTTTGTCCACGTCGAGAGACCGGCCGCGCTGTGAACAAATGTTTCTAGGACCGACAGTCCGCCAGCGGCGGCACTGACCGCCATCGTAATGTCGATCCGGGTGCCCGTGTCCACGGCCGCGAGCGATAGCGCCGTCGTGGTTGCACTGAAGTTCAGGGTAGGCCGAGCGGTTGTGGCCGTGCCCCCAGCAATCTGCACGGCAATCGGTTGGCCGGATACAAGGGAGAGGGCGTGGCCCTTGAGCGTGGCCCCCGCCACGATGTTTGTACCGGCGGATAGACCACCCGTGACGTGCGCAATCGAAACCCACATTTCACGGGGGATGATCGAGGTACACCACACCTGGGCAGCGGAGGTGACTCCAGCGACCGACAGGTTTCCCTTGAAGCCAGCCGCGCCAGAGACCAAGAGGGCGCGATCGGCAGAGACATCGGAGGTGACATGCAGGTGGTCGAAGGCCCCATGGGTCGCCGAGACCGACGTGACGTTCAACGCCGAGACGACCACGAGATTCGGCACGGAGAGAATCTGGCCGACGCTCGTCCAGTGGAGGGCCGAGACGCCCGAGACCCCGGCCGCCCCGTCATGCCATTGCAGGTCGCCGACCTTGCCCTTGGGCCAGGCGTTCAGCGTGGCCTCGAGGTCCTGCAGTTCTTGGGTCAGCTTGGTGACGAGATCGGGAACGGCGGTCGCCTTGCCGAGCCCGCGCGGGTGCCAACGCATAGGCTAAGTCGTCCTACCGAGATGCGACGGGTCGGGAGAGCCTAGCATCGCCAGACGTTTCGGCACTCACACCTCATCCGTTGCCGCAGGATGCACCGGCGCAGGGTAGCCCTCCAGCTCGACCGACCGAAGAGCCAGATTGCCAGTGAGTCCCGCCGACAAGCAGACTTGCAGCCATGGCTGGCGCCTTTTAATGCCCCACGTCAGCGTCACATCTTGTGGCTTGCTGGCCGGACTGGAAATCACCTTCACGCCAGGCACAATGCTCAGGCTCGACAGATGCAGCCCGTCGGTCGCCTTGAGCTCAACGCTCGTCAGGGGCGCAAGAACGCCAGTCGGCGCTTTGATCCGCACCCGCCGCCAGTAGGAGTTCTCCGCGCCCGGCAATTCGAGCGGCCCCGTCGTGAACACCGCCCTTCGGGGGGTTGCCGCCGCACTCGTCGGACATGTGAAGACCGCGTTTGCACTCGCAGATTGTGGATTGAGGCCGTAAAACGAGAACCCCGGGTGGGCGCTTTCCCCATACACTTCCCCGGCGCCAATCAGGTGGGTCAGGAACGCGGCTCCGGATGCGTCCGCGAAGGGATTAAGCTCACACACAGCCTGGCCCGACTTGGCGTCGAAGGCAAAAATTTTTTTCATCGATAGGACCTGATTGTCGAAAAATCCTATCGCCACCAAGCCGTGGTGATGGAAGGGCGCAGCGACCGTCTTGGGAATGGCCGACGTATCCAGGGCAATCACGAGGCCACTGTTCGCGGCGCCTGGCGCGAGGCCCGGGAAAATGGCGGCGATGTTCTGCCACACGGGCTCAGGATCTGCACCGGGCCGGAACCGCCACGGCAACCCGCGGGCGTCCGTGAACCAGACCCATTCTCCAACCTCAATTACCGACAACGGGGCCGTCGTCCCTAGTTCCGTGGAAACGTCGCTATGGGTGCCTGCGGCCGTGAAATCCGGGCCTACGGCGCCGCGGATAATCCCGATGCTCGTGGCGCGGAAGTAGTACAGCCCCTCGTTGGACCCCCAGATGCGCGTTAGTGTCCCGCCGCCAGTCTGCCGGAGTTGCCAGGCGTTCGAGAAACCTCCCGCCTCGTAGCCCGTGTTTGCGGTCCCCTCCTCCGACCACACGATGGTGTCCCGGTTCGCGTTCTTGACGAGAAACACCTTGGCGTAATAGACCGTCGGCGGACCATAGGCCACTGGCGCATTGGTCAAGCTGGTCAGGCCGCCATTGGTGGTGCCATTCCATTGAAACGGCGTGTTTGTTCCATCGCTGATGATGACCACCAGAGAAAACGGCACGGCGTACACGCGGCCTGAGGTGGCAAGTGTGATGCTGGCCGTCGTCAGGTTGGCGGATGTGATGACCTTGGTCCACGCATTGGCGGGCCCGCGGGTATAAATCTCCCCGCCCGCGACCATGAGGTCGATGGAATTCCCAGTGGCGGTGCGAAACTGCGCGACACCTTGCGGCGGCACGTTCACCCCAGCGCCGGTGGCCACACCTAGGTCTCCCGCCCGGGGCTGGTAAATACCGTTCACCGGCAGGGCATCAAGGGCGTGCCAGAGATAGTCTCGGTCCCACGGCGTTTGGGGAATGACGTAGCGCATCCCTCGAAACCCGGTGTCGGGCGAGCGAACCTTGAGATTAGGGGGTGACATGCACGTATCCCTCCTGTCGAGCCCCTACAACGGCGAGTAGGAGCTGTTGACGTTCAGGAAGTCGAGCCCGTAGAGATCCCGGTTATGCGCATAGGCGGCCGCCCCGTAGAAGGGATTCAGCATCTTGAGCTGCCCCATGACGCCCAGGTCACCCTTCTCCGGCTGCCCGTACCACGCCTTGTCCTCCTGGATCTGGTAGGGCGTGGGGTCCCGCAAGCCGCCGATGGTCGCATACTTCACGAGCGAACGCCAGATCAGCAGGATGCGCGCCCAGTCCGGCTGGAGCGTAAAGGTGCCGGTCGTCGTGAGGACGGCGGTCGGGGCCGCGATGTAGCGCGCATAGGGCGCGCCATCGGGAAACGTGCGCGTGGCCCCACGCGGGATGCGGATGCGCTCGCCCTCCCAGACATAGCCGCCCGAGGGGTCCCAGTTGGTGCTCGGGAGCAGGAGCCGGCCATTCTTCGAGTCCATGATCTGGACGGCGAAGGGACGCACGGACGCAGAGAAAAAGTAGGTTTCCCCGCCATCCACGGTGGACATGAGGGCGGGGGCGCCGAGCATGGCGTAGGGGTACTGGCCGGCAATCGTGGCCGTCCACTCGTACTGAGCCTCCGTTAAGATGCCCAGCCATTGTGCATCGCTTACTTCCTCATCCGATGCCGGAGTCGCGGCATAGAATTTCGTCCTTGCAAGCACGTCGGAAACGTCAAAAATCGCCGTATCGCCGCCTTACGCGAAATGCTCGCGCTGGTATAGGTAGCTCATCCTTGCGTGCAACCAGTTGTGGTAATCTCTAGTGCAAATGAGCAGGTTCTTCCGCCTGTTATCTGCCTTGTCGCCGTTGATGTGATGCACAACCTCTCCGCGCTTGAGCGGCCGTCTCAACACGGCCTCAGCAATGAGCACGTGTTCACGCATTGAATATGGTCGTCCTGGGGCACGCACCATCGTGTAACCCCTGGAGTCCACAAAGGTCGATCCATCCTTGCGTCCACGCCTCCAGCTCCCCTCCGTTCTGGGTTGACCACGTCGTGCCAGGCCGTGGCAACGGTGGCTACAATACTTGGCGGTACTGAAGTCTTGTGCGCCGCTTCTGCGAAACGGCTGGCCGCATTGTAGGCAGGGCTTTGTTCTGTTGATGAACGGTCGGCGCCGCAACGCCGCGGCGCAACGACAGCTACAGGTTTGCTGTCGTGCGAAGGCGCTGGGGCCGTAGTGGTGTTCGAAAACCCTGCGGCAGACGATACAGGGCTTTCTGCGAACCGTGTACTTGCAGACCGCCATGTGCTACTGCTCCTCTCAAGGACTGGGACTGCCTCGACGGTCTGTCAAGTGGCCACCACCGCCGAGGCTCGTGTGGCGCGAGGGGGGGCAGTCCCGTTCCCTGGAATCTACAAAGAGCCTAGCACTCCCGGCGGAAGTGGCACTTGCCCCGGCGGCCGTGGACCTTGGGGCCCATACAAGACTGGTCCCGGGGCGCCACCAGGGAACTGGAGTGGCGAGAGCCCAGGTTGCAGTCCGGGTTGCAGCACCGGCGGCGGGATCAGTCCCAGTCCCTGTGGCGGAACGCCACCGGGCTGAGGGATCTGGTTGACCGGACCCAGCCCCGCCTTGCCCATACTGCCCAACCGCTCGAGCATGCCGGCACCGGGCCTCGCCCCACCATAGGGGCCCCCCGTGGGATTCGCCCGCGACAAGAGCGACCGCCCGGATGCGACTGGCCGCGACAGGAACGGCATGCCTACCGCCCGCCGGCGACGATGATCGGGCCCAACACCGCGCCCGATGACGCGCTCCGCACGATCGCCAGCTCGATGAACTCGTGGTTCACCGCCACCGAGAGGATACCGTCCACGTCCACCGCCACCGAAGCCGTGCCCAAGGCGGCCGATTCCCGCGTCCCGTCACCACCCGCCGCCACCGTGAAATCGGTGGGCGGGATCATGCCCCAGATGCGGATGTCCGTGCCCTGCGCGGTCGCCGAAATCGCTGAGCAGCGCGCCACCACGCGCACGGACGAGAGGCCCGCGACGTAGAACCGCTGGACGATGGCCACCGAGACGTTGGCCGACAGGCCCGAGGACATCAGACCCCCGACCCGCATCGGACCGCCGGGGCTCAGGTCGATGACGCCAGGATTCGCGCTGGTGCTCTGTGCCATACGTTACCCCTTGGTGCGCGGCCGCCCGACACGGACGGTGCCGCTGATCAATTCGTTCTCGGTCGGCCCCACGGAGGCTGGCGCCATCTCGGGCACCGCCTCGTCCTCCACGCGCGGGAACTCGCCGCGCGCCGCCTGATCCAGCTCCTCCACCGTCGGCCGGGGCCGCGGTCCCACCAGGGCCATCAGGTAGTCGTCACCGGCCGCGGTCGTGGGGTCGAACTTCATCCCATAGACCTTGTTGCCGATCTTGTAGAGCTGGGTCTTCCAGTCGGTGTTCGCCCGCTCGACCTCGAGCCGCCATTCCGAGAAGGCGATTTCCAGCCTGCCCATCTTCGGCTGTCCATACTTGTCGCGCGGCACCCGCAAGAACTGCTGCGGGACATTGAGCGTGTCCGTCCATCCGGCCGGCGCGATGTGGGAGGTCGGGTCGCCCGTGGCGAGCTCGATGGCCACAAGCCACGGCCGCCCGAACTGGTCCTCGTACACCTGGTCCCGCCGCTGATCTGCTTGTGAACGGATCGCCATACTGTGCCTCCCCCTTGGCTAGGAATTCCCGTACGAGTACGTGCCCCATTCCGTGAAGCCCCGTTCGATGAGCTCCGCGTCCTTGTTGTAGGAGCCGTCCCCCACTGGTGCTTGCCCCATGATCTTCGCCGCGACCCTGCGCGGAATGTCGGAGACGGCCGCTCCGACTTGGGCATCCAGCCACTGCAACGTCTCGGCCGCATACTGGCGACGCAACGCATCCCGTTCCCGTTCGATGAACGCGGCGGCGCTATGCTTCGTGGCCTGCCGGTCATCCCAGGCGATCTGCTCGCGCCACTGGCGCAGCCGGTCCGCGCGGCCGATCTGTTCGGCCACCCGGTTGTCCCACTCGGCATAGGGCAGCGCGCCGGGCAAGGGGGTGTCGATCTCGTCGTCGTAGCCCTGCTGCGTCAAGAGCGCCTTTTCCAGGTGCGTCAGGCGCCACTTGTGGCCGCCGCGGTCGCCTTGGATGATCCACCACCGCTGTCCGAAGCAGCGGGTGTCCCGGTAGAGTTGCCACTGGGTCAGTGACACGAGCGAGTCGGTGATCCACCGTTTGCCCGTCGGGCTCTCGCGGTCCTTCGCCCAGTGGCCCCATTCCCTCGGATTCGGTCCCTGCAAGCTCTCCAAGATGCCGTCCGGCACGAAATCCAGCCGGGGTTGCATCTCGTAGAGCTCAAAGCGCTGCACCGGCTCATACTCGAGCCCCGCCTGCCAGACGATCTGGAGCCAGTTCACGCGGTCCGTGCGCGGTACGATGCGCTCGAGATCACGTTGCCACTCCTCCGGCACCGGGCGCGAGAGCCGGAACATGACATCTTGCGTGGCAGCCGATTGCGGGACGGCTGTAACGCCCATCGTTACGGTCCGACCGAGACCTTGAGCGTGTACAACGACGACGTCACCGAGATGGCGAAGTCGATGTTGGCGTTGGCGGACGCGCTGATCGGCGCACCCGCGCCGGCAACGGGCACCGTCCGCAAGCCACGCAGGAAGTCGCAGACCGCGCTGGCCAAGGTGATGTTCACCGCCAAGGCGCTGGCCACGACCGAAGCGGCATTGGCCCGCCCGGCCCCCTCCAGCTCCGCGAACTTGAGTGTCCCGCTGGTAAACGCCATTGCCCTTATCCTTTCGTTACCGCATCGCCTTCACACGGCCAAGTATGCGCTTCGTCCGCACCCTGGTAGCATCGGCGCGCGCCCTGATGTCCGGGAGACCCGTCCGTGTGTCACGCCCCTCAAGCATGAGACGAGGATGGCCCAGACGCTTGAACTCACTTGGCCAATGTCCCGTACTGTCAGGCTCCGCGCCTGCTCGGTAGGCAGCACGGTAGTCGTAGAAATGCTCGCGCGCGTCGGGGTCAGGATCGAGCCCGAGACGGTTGGCACGGTGACGATACCAAGCCCGAAAACGTGCCTCCTCATCGTCGGGACCACGGGCCGTCACAGGGTCCCGCTGGTATACGCCATGACCCTATCCTCTCGTTACAGAGCCGGCCGGAATTGCACTTGAATCGTCGCCAGACTCGTGGTCACGCTGATGCCAACCGACAGGACGGCGTCAATCGACACGCCCTCGGGATGCGTCCCCAGGGTCTTGATCAGCGCGACCAACCCGGCCGCCACGGCCCGGCCACCGGGCGCTGCCCCGATCGCCGACACGTAATCGACCTCCAGCTGCGTGTTCGGCGCGAAGGCCTCTCGGACGTGCGTGGTCTTGTTCGTGAAAGCGATTAGGCTACCCTCTTCTGCCGCTGGTAGTATCTGGCCATGGTCGCAAGGGCGCAGACCCTGCAACGCCGCCAAGTCTTGTTCTGGCGCCACGGGTGATACACGGTATCTTCCGTGAGCGCATGCCCGTGCTTACAGTGCGTCCTCTGGGCATAATGTGCTGGCAACGTCTCACCCCGCAGTAGGTTTTCGCGCCGACTGACGGGCTCTAGGTGCTCAGGATTCACACAGAGCGGTTGACGACACAGATGATCGAGGTCGTACCCTCGTGGAATCGTTGCGCCAGAACGTTCGTAAGCGACACGATGAGCAGGCCGGCTTCGATAACTGCCATACCCATTGCCACTCATCCCACCAGCCCACAACCAGCATCCCGTATTCGGTTCAGGGCTGACAAAGTCATCGAACGTTCGTGCGGTCACAGTCTCCCTTACGTCGCCGACAGGGTATAGCTGGGCTCGAACGAGCCCGCCGCAGCGACCGAAAGCTTGATCTCAACCTGCCCGTCGGCGGACGCCGTCACGGCCCGCATGCGGGCGATGAAGGTCGCGGCATGTTGGTCCGACAACTTCGTCGCCACGCCCGACAAGACGCTGGCGATCTTCTCGAACGCTTCGAGCGCGCCATCATCGGTCTTGAACTCGCCGTAGCGAACGTTCGTGGATACTAGCGCCATGTCCCGCTCTCCATTTCGTTAGTTGCTCGGCCGCCCCTTACGCGCTGATGCCGAAGCTCTGGTCGATCTGCCCGCCGTAGAGGCCGTCCCGCACATGCAGGGCGATCACCGCGACCCCAGGGCCCGTGCCCGCCGACGCCGACGTGGCCGTCCAGTTCACCGTGAAGACATCCCCCGCGTTGAACTCTCGGTTCTCGACGGTTGCCGCCAGCGTGAAGTTCAGCGCCACCAACAGGGACAGCCCACTCGCCGAGAGCGCATCCGTGAGAAAGGGCGATGTCGCCTTGGTCACGTTCTTCAGCCGGATGGTCAGCGCCCCTTCCGCCGCCGTGCCCGGGTTCGGCACCACCGAGAGCTGCTGCGCGTAGGTCGCCCGCACTAGGAACCCAGGATAGGGTGCCACGAAGAACGGGATTTCCGAGGTCGAAGACACCGACTGCCCGGTCAGGCGGATCGAGTATACATGTTCGGCCATGTTAGTTCCCTTGCTCTAAGTATGCGACGGCCTGGAGTAGACGTCCAGTGTCATGATCGAAGATGCCTATCGCCAGGTTGCATCCGCTGCACAGTAGTCCTCGAACCCTGCCCGTGTTCTTGTCGTGATCCACGGAGAGCCGTACCCTCTTGGTTCCGTGATGCTTCCGTTCAAGCTGGCCGCAAATCTTGCACCGCTCCTGCTGCGCCAGCATCATCGCTTCATACTGGGCGATGGTGAGCCCGTACTGCTTAAGATCGGCGGTGCGCTTGTATCCGCGGTGCAGCGCACGAGACCGCTCCCAGTCTTCGTAATACCGCGCCTTGTGCCGCGCGAGGACCTTCTCCCGATTCTCCAAGTACCAGGTCCGGTGATACTCGCGCTGGTATTCTTTCCGCTGCGCAGTGTAGGCGCGAATCTTGTCCTTGTTCGCGGCCGACCACTTGGCCTGATACTGCCTCTGGTACTCCCTGCGATCCTTCGCCATCTGGCCACCTCGCTGTGTAGGGTCGTGCAATCTACACCAGCGAGGCAGCGTTAATCAATACCTCTAGAGCTGCGTAAGGCTTGAAAATAGGCCCATATTCTGCCTATTGGTATACACAAGTGCGGCGGGGTAGTCGATCGAGAACACGAGCCCCGAGTCATCCTGGAGCTTGTCGCCATCGGCGAAGCTCGGCGCATCCGGTTCCGGCAGCAGCGTCATGCGCTGGACGGAGTTGCTCTTGTCGAAGCCGAAGACGTAACCATCCGGCACCCGACGCGACGTGTTGAAGGTCACGCCCTTGGAGACCGGCTTGCCGTCCATCTCGAGCGAGAAGGCATCGTCGAAGCGGAGACCCGCCTGGAGCTGCGCCACCACGTCGTTCTCGACGCCGTTGGCCCACCAGATGGTATCCAGCTCGCCGCCACCCTTGTTCTGGATGTCCTGTTTCAGCTTCCGCAGCTTGATGCCGGTGAACCGTCCGCCGGTCGCATCGTTGCGCGCCGCGGCCCAGCGGCCGTAGGTCGCGCTGGACACGCCGTGGAGCGACGTCGAGGTGATGGCGTCGAGCATGCCGATCAGGTGCTGGTTGCGCTCGGTGCCGCCCGCGAGGGTGGTGTTCTCGAGGTTGTTGGCGAACACGATCAGGTCGGAGGCCACCACAGAGGCGTCCCCGACGACCGACAGGAAGTTGGTGGACCGCACGACGCTCGTGACCTGGACCGGGGCCGCGCGCAGGGCGGGGCCGGTGGGGTTCAGTGCGGCGACGTAGTCACCGGGCACGAACAGGTCCGCCGCCCGGCGGTTGGCCGAAACGGAGCCCAGGTTGGCGAGGCCGTAGATATCCTTGATGGCGATGCCCGATGTGGCGGAGGCCGAGGCGATGGCCACGGTGCCCGTCGAGAAGCCGTAGAACATGTCGCCGAACTTCCGGCGGATGCCCTGGAGCGCCTTCCGGGCCTGGTAGCGGAGCTGATCTTCCAGCATGGCCGCCGGGGTCCGCTGCGCGATGTACTGCGCGGTCTTGGACACGGTGAACCGCTTGTTGGCCAGCACCCAGGTCAGCGTGGCTTCGACCGTGTTCGGGCTGGACGGCCGGCCTTCCTTGCCGCCCTCGGGAATCATGGCCGTGCCGTAGTCGTCGGTGATGTCGAGCTCCATGGAAATCTGGCGCGCCGACCAGTCGACGGTGAATCGCTTGGCCTTGAGGAGCGAGTTCCACTCCTCGACCCCGAACTGTGCGGCGACCACGACCCCCTTCTGGACCCGGCGCCAGACGCCGGTCAAATCGGTGTCGCTGCGAGATGGGGTATATGTGGCAGTGGCCACGGGGACAACTCCTTACTTCATGTGTTCGGCCATCCACGCCCGGGCCATGCGTGAGTGCAAGATCCGGTGGTAGCCGTTCTACTCCAAGTCGTTACCCAAAGTGTTCCTGCACCCAAGCCCGCGCCATGCGTGCATGTAGGGCCGCATGGTACGACCTTGTACAAATCACCAGATTGGAGCGTCGGTTGTCTAACCCATTACCATTGACGTGATGTACGCATTCACCACGCTTCAGGCATCGCCCCAATGTCCGCTCGGCAATCAGGTTGTGCTCTCTGATGTACCGATTTGCGCCGCGGCTACCAGCTTTCGTCAGTTTGCACGTGTGCTGTGGCCTTGCCTCCCACGGCACCGAGACATACCAATAGCCGCGACTGATGTACCTACCACCGCGCCAGTTGTGATGCTTCTCGCCTCGTCCGGCTACGGCATGTCCACATGCACGCGAACAACTCTGTTGTCGCGGGCCCCGCGGACGAAAGGCCATCCCACAATGCACACAGGCTCTTGGGCGGTATGCCATGTGGTCAGTCGTCTAACTCGGCGTAGCCCCCAGAGCTGAACCACGCATCGACTTCCTTCGTGGTCTTGAAGGTCGGCACCTTCGGTTTCGCCTTCGTACTGGCCGCTCCCTTGGCACTGGCCACGGGGGGCGGGGTCTGCTTGGCCTGCGTGGCCGGCGCGGCTGGGGGCGGCGTCGCCGCTGCTGCTGGAGCCGCTGCGGGCGCCACCGACCGCCGGAGTTGCGCCTCGTAGCGCAGCTCGTTGGCCACGGCGTCGTAGTCAATGACCGCGTCGCCTTTCCGAATGCCGTACTCCGGGTAGTCCCGTTCCGCTTCCCGGAAGATGCGGTCGAAGAACGAGCCCCAGAGCCGGTTGACCATCGCGTCCCGGTCCAGCCCGGCGAACTCCGGGGTGGCCAGGAACTGGGAGACCGTCGCGCCCAGGTGCTCTCGCATCACGGGCTCGAGCTGCGCCGCCTGCGCCGCTTCCGCGGCCTCCGCCTGCTCGGTCTGCTGCGAGGCCAGCTGGGCCTTGAGGCTGTCGGCCTCCGCTTGCGCTTCGAGCGTGGACCAGTTGCGGTCCAGGTCGTCGAAGAACTCGGCGAGCTTGCCGTCGCGGCGGAGCGTCGCCAGGCGCGTGAGCATGGCGTCGGCGCGGGAGACCTTCTCTTGTCCCACGCGGCCAGCCTGCGAGAGCTGGGCTTCGTAGTCTGCGCGCTGCCGGTCGATGCGCGACTGCGCGCCATGGCCAGTCGCTAAGAGCTGGCGCAGCGCGTTCGCGGCATCACTCGGGAAGAACACGCCATCGGCGCGTTCCACAGCCCCGGTAATCGGATGCTCGGCGTTATAGGCCCGGTACAGGAATGGCTTGTCGGGTGCGGGCGCTACGCCAGGGGGAACGTCCCCTGGAGGGGCGGCGGCGGGCGGCGCGACAGCCGCTGGTGCCGGTGCTACCTCGGCGTCCGGTGTGACGAATCTCCCTTGGGCGTCACGCAGTGGACCAGCCGCTTCAGCGTCCGGTGCCCCATCTGCTGGGGCCGGTGCGGAAACGTCCGGGGCCGCGTCTTCGACCTCGCCACCTAAGTACTCGACCAACTCCTTGTCGGCGTCGGTCTCCTCTACCTGATCGGTGGGCGGTGATTCGGCTGCTAGCATATTACGCTCCTTTTTCGCATTTTGCAAGGGGGTCTGGCAACGGGGTGGGGAGAGGCAGGTGGAGCCGAGCCTCCAGCTCCCCCTTGGGGGTGGTCGGGACGGACCGGAGTACGGTCGTTGCCGTGATCGCACGGTCGGCTTGGCCCTTGGGTGTGATGATGGCCAGGAATTGGTCCTGCCCCATGCACAGCGGGCCGACCTCGCAGAACGGCAGCATCCGGTCCCGCCACCACTCGGCGTCCCGCACGATCAGGTGGGCGTTCCGGCCGTCGGGCAGCTGCTTCATGGCCACATTCGTCGCCACGATGACGAGGCCCACCTGCTTGACCTTCGACACCAAGTGCTTGAGCACCGCGTCCAGGCACTGGGGCTCAACGTGCTCTAAGACGTCGTTGCACACCACGAGATCGGCGGGCTCGGGGTCCAGCTCGTAGCCCTTGACCGCCGGGTCGTATTGGCGGACCTGCACGCCTTTGATCCGCAGAGCCTTGGCCAGCGTATGGCGGCCGCAGCCGTAGTCTAAGATCGAGCGCAGGCGGAACTCTTTGGCGAGCGCCCGGACTTGCGCGACATACCGCTTGCCCGAGGTCCCGTAGCCCTTGTACCGCGTGAACATCTCGCGCTGGATCGCGCGGTACTGCGGCGTAATCAGGAGGTCGGCCTGCTTCATGCCCTTGATGACCGCGTCGCGTGGCGTGATCGAGACCGCGCCCTCTTTCTGGCTGCCGTCCGGCCCGAGCCCCAAGACCCCCTGCTTGCCGGGCCGCATCCCCGCCTGGGGGCCGATGACGCACTTGATGAGGCCGTCCTCGACCAGGAAGTCGCCGACCTGGAACTTGGCCGTCAACTTCTCTTTCCACCATGCGGCGTTCTGGACGATGAGGTGCGTGTTGCGCCCATCGGGGAGGCACTTCTGGGCCTCGTGCGTCGAGACGACAACCAACGCGAGGCTGCGGATGCAGCGGCGCAGATCGTCCAAGACGGCGTCCAGGCACTCGGGCTCGACGTGCTCCAAGACATGGGTACAGATGACCACGTCCGCGGTGCGCGGGGACTCCTCTTTGCCCGTGATGCCCGGATCGTATTCCCAGATCGGCCGGTTCAGGGCACGGCCGACGAGCCCTTTCCCGCAGCCATAGTCCAAGACCGAGATCGGCTTCACCTCGTTCAGGATGTAGAGGACGACATCCAGGTAGCGGATGCCCGTCGTGCCGTAGAGCGGCTCCTCGTCGTGCATCACCCGTTGCAGGGCTTGGTGCTCGGGCGTAAACAGGGGCTGTTTCGCCACGGCGAGCACCTGCTGATGATCGGCCCGCACGGGCATGAACTTCTTCGGCTGGTAGTAGCGGTGGATGTGCTGCACCAGCCCTTCCCCGTAGAACTGGACCTTGAGGTCGGCGAGCTGGTCTAAGGTTTGCCACGTTTCCTTGGCTTGCGCGAGCATGGCGGGCGTGGTGATGTACTCCACCCCATCATAGACCATCTTGCCCAGGGACTTGGCCTTCTGGATCGGGTGGTCGCCGGCATGGCTGCCGGCCTTGCCGTAGCAGCCGTCGTAGCCGAACATGTGCAAGTTGCGGTAGCCCATGAAGCGGGCGAGGACCATGGCCCGCACCCCGACGCCCGAGCCGCCCGCCAGCGACCACTCGCCCGGCGGCAAGAGGCGCAGCGCGTCCTCCGACGTGTGAAACACATGCCAGACCCGCATCTCGACCTGCGCCTTGAGGAGATGGCGGAAGTAGTCGGGATGCACGCACGAGGCGGGCAGGTAGATCGTGCCGGGCTGCGGCGTCCCCATGAGGCCGATCTTATGGGGCCGCGGGTCCACCTCGACGTGATAGGTGGGACGAATGCCGTGCTCGTAGCAGAACTTGTGCGACCCCGACATGGTGAAGATGACCTTGAAGTCCTTCAGGGCCTCCCAGGTGTCCTGCAGGGACGGGCCAAACCCGACGATGGCCACCGGCTCGTCGGAGACTTTCTCGAGCTGCGGCACAAGCCGGGAATGCACGTGCTTCAAGCACCAGCGGATCTGCTCGTCCCGGCGCCACTCCTCGATACAGTACGAGGTCCCGAGTGGGGTATCGAGCGACAGCGGGGTGTAGGTCGTCGGCTCCGCGGCCTCCGGGGCGGCGACGACGGGCTCGGCCACGGCGGTCATCGGACGGTCTCCGAAATCGTCGGCCGCCAGGTTTGCCCGGTCGTCTGGCGATACTCCTCGAGCCAGAGGTCGGCGTGATCGCAGTCCGCCGTGTTGGGAAACCAGGGGCCGCCCAGCGTGTAGTGCAGGACCTTGGCGTCGGGATTCGGCGCGTACTCGCCGACCAGCCAGTTCCATTCCAGCGGCAACGCACTCACTTGGTCAGGTTCCAGCCACTGGAAGCGATGCAGGAACAACCCGGACTCGGTGTTCACGGCGTAGGGCGTCAGCGCGCGGCACTCGTGATTGTTGAACACCATGAGCGAGGACCAGTTTTTCCGCGGGTAGACCGTCTGGACCTGGCCCTCCATCTTGAGCCCCGCGCGCGGCGTGTAGTCGTGCTGGCAGCAATAGACGGCATGCACGGGCCCGGTGCCCAGATAGGCGTGGCGGGCGCTGTTGGCGGCCAGCCGCTCCACGAGGCCCACGAGCTCGGCGATGTCGGCCCGGACCAGCATGTCGCAGTCCATGAACATCGACAGGCCCTGATAGTCGCTCAGATAGGGCACGAGGAACCGCGTGAAGCTGAACTCCGTGGCCTCCAGGGACGTGCGCTCGCGCGTATACAGACTGCCCAGCAAGTTCCGGGTCAACGGCGTGATGGCCACCGGGGAGGTGGCCTGCCGGAGGATGGAGTTGGCCAGCACGTGATAGGCGACGGGCTCGCGGGAATCGTAGCCGATGAACAGGCGCAAGGCTTTCATTGTGGTGGGCCTTCGGTTCGACATGGTGGGCCTCCTGGCCGGAACTCGGCCGCGACCACAGGGACGGGGGAGGGAATGCGGTCGCCTTGGCGGTTGACCCAGCACACGCGGCCGCGAAAGAAGTGGATGGCCGCAGACGGCATGACGATGTCGTGCCACCAGTCGGCATCGGTGATGGACGGCAACAGGACGATGACGGTGGCACCGGCCACGGCGGCATCCCGCGCCTTCGCCAGCCACGTGCCGAGTGCCGCCCCATAGGGCGGATTCAGGAACACGATGTCTTGGCCCCAGTCCTGGGCCAAGCCGTCATCGGCGGGCGTGAAGTACCGGGCGCACTTGTGATTCCACTCTTCGGCCGCGGCATCCAGCGTGAAGTGGAAGATCTGATCAAGATGGTCGAACACGGCGGGATCGGTGGCGAGATGCTCCTCGGTGGGCCCGCCATCGGATTCCGCGACGGACCACATCTTGGTGCCATCCGAGACCTGCCAGGTCATGGCGCCTCTCCCGGCGCCGCCGCCTCGAGGGCGTCCCGGTGCGCGGCGCCAAAGCCGTCTGTGACTGGCAGGCCTGTCGTGACGATGCCCCAGGTGGCGTGGCCCAAGCCGGGCTTACAGCGCCACGGCTTCCACCTCGTCGTGGTGCCATAGGGCGGGAGCCGATTCAGTGCGGCGCAGGCGCGTTCCGCGATTTCCCAGGATCGTATCCAGACCATCCCGAACAAACCCCGAAAAGAGGCGCCCTATGGTACCTTGGAGCCTTGCAGGTTGCAAGGGGGTCGTGCAACCTGCGAGGGGGCTTGTCAACTGAGGGGGGACCACTAGATTGGTGGGCGCGGGGTTACCCCGCCCAGAGGAACTACGCTACTCCAGGAGATGTGCCCCATGCGCACCCCGATGCTGGCCGCGCTCCTGACATTCGCCGCCTGCGGCGGCGACCAAGGAACCGCGCCGCCCCCTCCCCCCCCACCC
>Ga0247727_10001925_pt1 | contig 48034 bp, 51 predicted proteins | sample WisWelCaveWW1625_FD_202498 | JGI IMG/M metagenome (GOLD analysis project Ga0247727, IMG submission 202498) | Biofilm microbial communities from Wishing Well Cave, Virginia, United States - WW16-25 | ecosystem: Environmental > Aquatic > Deep subsurface > Groundwater > Cave microbial mat | place...
GCTGTGCGCGATGCCACGCTCAATGCAACCGGAATTCTTCGCAAACTCAACCTTGACGCCCCACCGACAAACCGGGATTGTCATCGCAAATTATCGACTGTTGCAGTTCAATTTTGAAACCGCCAAGAGACATGATGATTCGAAGCTGCGGGAGGCGCGGCAGCAATTGCTGGACGAGATGGGGGATTTCTTGGTTTCGCATCCTTGGCGTTCTATTCACTCCTTGACCTTGCGCAAGGGAGACGAGAAAGACTATGCGGGATATTGGTTCTCTTCATCACCAGAGCGCATTGCACCGCTATTGTCTGACCGAAGATTTCTTGCAGCACTCGACGCCTATCGCGAAGGAGCCCTCAGTTACGGCGGACTTTTAGAAAAGCTTTACGGCGACAAATGCCAAATTTTATTTCCAGAACTCGGCCTCCAAGTTTCTAGGCTGGTTGTAGCAGAAATGGCAAACGCAATAGAGCGGGGCGACATACTTATACCTAACGGCTTGCGCTCTGAGTTTCCACACCTTTATGAGTTTTACGATCCCGAGGCATTTGGGCACAAGCCTACGAGTTGAGTGGGAAGCGAAGGAGAGGATGTATGCAACGCTACATCTTTTTGGATACTGGCCCGCTCACCGCACCGCGTGGGCGGGAGCCGGCGACGGCGTGCTGGTGCTCGATCTGGGCGGCGACGGCCTGATCACGCAGCGCAACGAGGTGGTATTCACCGACTGGGACGCGACCGCCACCGGCGACATGCAGGCGCTGGCGCACGCCGGTTGCCGCCATGGCGGCGGGCTGGCAGCATGACCGCGATCCTGCCCCGCGGGCGGAACGAGGCAACCTGATGCAGCTGTTCTGCTTCGGCTACGGCTATTCGGCGGCGGCGCTGGCAAAGCACCTGAGCCCGGTCGATCTGAGCGTGGCGGGCACCCGCACCAGCATTGCCGAGCCGGCGCCGGGCGTGCGGCTGGCCGAGTTCCGCGGCGATGCGGCCTCGCCCGAGGCGCGGGCGCTGTTGGCGGGGACCACCCACATGCTGGCCAGCATCCCGCCCGATCTGGAGGGCGACGTGGTGCTGCGCCACCACGCAGCCGACATCGCGGCGCTGCCCGACCTAGCCTGGGTCGGCTACCTGTCGACCATCGGCGTCTACGGCGACTGGCAGGGGCAATGGGTCGACGAGACCAGCCCGGCGCGGCCGGTCTCGGAGCGCAGTCTGCGCCGCCTGCGGGCCGAGCGCGAGTGGCTGGCGTTTGCCGGCGAGGCGGGCAAGCGGGTGGAGATCTTCCGGCTCGCCGGCATCTATGGGCCGGGCCGCAGCGTCATCGACCATCTGCGGGCCGGGACCGCCCGGCGCATCGTCAAGCCGGGGCAGGTCTTCAACCGCATCCATGTCGACGACATCGCCCGGGTGCTGGCCGCCGCCATCGCCGCCGCGGCGCGGCACACCATCTTCAACGTCAGCGACGACGCGCCGGCGCCGCCCCAGGACGTCGTCGCCTACGCTGCAGAATTGCTGGGGCTGCCGGCCCCACCCGAGATCGCCTTCGAGGCCGCCGGGCTGACCAGTATGGCGGCGAGCTTCTGGGCCGAGAACAAGCGCGTGCGCAACACCCGCATCAAGCAGGACCTGGGGGTGGAGCTGGCGTTCCCGACCTACCGGGAGGGTCTCAGGGCGCTAGCTGCAACCTGAGCCCGTTCAGCCGGCATTCACCCACGCTCCCGCTTTCCGCCGCAAAAGCCCACGAGATTGTGGCCCAACGGAAAGGGTGCGCGCTGGTTGCGGGATCGGCCCGGCGCGGGCAAAAATCACGTCTTGGGAGTGGGCGATGTCCGGAAGGGCTGCTCGACGCCGCGCGCTCGTGCTGGTCGCCGCGGCGCTGATCCTTGGTGCGCCCGCGCAGGCGCCCGCGCTGGCCAGCGAGGCCGCGCACAAGATGGCGGAGAAGTTCGCCGGCGAAGAGTCCAGCAAGACGCAAGAGGCCGAGCGCAAGGCGCAGGCAGCCAAGAAGCTCGAGGCCGACCGCAAGGCGGAGCGGGCTAGGGGCGAGCAGGACGCACAGGCCAAGGCGCAAGCCCAAGCCCAAAAGCAAGCCAAGGCAAAGGCTGCGAAGGAGGCCGCCGAGGCCAAGCGCGCGGCGGCGAAGGCACAGGCCGCCCGCGAGGCCCGCCGCGCTGCCGAGCAGCGCAAGGCGGACGAGGCCGACATGCTGGCGCGTGCGCGGCGCGAGGCCGACGAGAGGGCCGCGGCGACTATAGAGGCGGGGCTTGCCAGCGAGGCGCGGCGGCTGATCGAGGAAGCCGAGCGCGAGCGCGCCAAGGCCGAGGCCCTGCTGGCCGGTCAGGGCGCGCCGCCGGAGCCGGCGAAGACCGCGCAGGAACTTGGAAAGACCGAGAGCGCAACGGCGGCAGCGGACGCTACGCTTGCGCGTCAGCGTGCCGAGGAGACCCGTCGCCTGGCCGAGAAGCTCAAGCGAGTGCGCCAGATCCGCGAGGCGCGCCTGGCCGCACAGGAGCGCCGCGAGGCGGAGGCCGCCAGAAATCCCGCGACCGTCGAGGCGGCGCCGGCACCGGCCGCCGAGGTCGCTGCCAGCCCGCCACCTCCCCGGCCATCGGTTGACGCCGCCGCGCCGTCGGCAAAGCCAGAGCCGGCGCGCGTGGCCGAGCGCGAACCTGTGCCGATGCCGCCGCCGGCCACCGTGGCAGCTCCGGCCGAGCCACCGGCCAAAGTCCTGGCCGGGGCCGACCAGCCGGCCGAGGCGTTCCCCGCCAAATCGCCGGGCGGGCTGCGCGAAACCCGCGTCACGGTGCTGCTCGTCCTGGAGCCCGGCACCTACGGCATCCGCCGCAACGGCCCCAAGGTCGCCGATCCGCTGATCTGCACGCTGGAAGGCTGCTACGTCAGCGCCGGGGCCGATCAGCCGGCCCGCTTTCTGCCCGGCCGCAAGGGGCTCGGCTTCGGCAACACCTGGGGCGGCCGCGCCGGCGCCTGCCGGCACTCGCTCGGTTGCGTGTTCCGCGACGTGGAGCTCGGCCAGGTGCCGGCCTATCTCCAACCGGTCGACCTCCACATCCTCAAGCACGACCGCCGCCGCGGCCACGTCGTCACCGCCGATTCGGGTTGCGCCTCCGAGTTCGGGCGCCTGTCGTGCCGCCACGGGGTCTATGCCGACGACTACGTCATGTGGATCGTGCCCGAGAGCGTGGCCGATGCGGTCGGCCCCGCCGTGCTACAGCGCGCCGTCGCCGACGGCCTCAACGGCCCGCGCTCGGCGCAGCTCGAGCCGATGCGGCGGTAATCCAGCAGTTGTCATCCCGGTGCTTGTCACCGGGATCCAGCGATCCGCAAGCTCCGGCGCAATCCGATGCGTGGATCCCGGGCACACCGGCCTTCGCCGGTGCAGGCAAGGCCCGGGATGACGACGCTGGAGGCAGGCTGCTACGTCCCGGCGACCAGGCCGCCGACGATGTCGAGCAGCATCGCCAGGTCCTCCGGCCGCGACAGGCGGTGCTCGCCGTCGGGGACCGCCGACACGCGGGTCCAGTCGCCGGAGAGGTGCGCGACCAGATCGAGCGTGTGCTCCCACGGCACGTCGGGGTCTTGCAGGCCGTGCAGGATGTGGACCGGCCGGCCGGGATCGAACGGGTGGCTGCCGATCAGGTGGCGCCGGCCGTCCTCGATCAGCGCCCGTGTGATCGGATAAGGCCCGTCCTCGTAGCGCGAGGGCCGCAGATAGACGCCCCTCTCCTCGATGTCCGTGCGCGCCGACGTCGGCAGATTGCGCCACATCAGCTCGGTCATGTCCCAGGCCGGGGCGATCAGCGCCAGCCCGGTGATCCGACTCGCCTCCTCGGGGGCGTTCGCCATCAGGGACCTCAACAGCAGCAGGGCGATGTAGCCCCCCATGCTGGAGCCGACCAGGACCTGCGGGCCGCGGCTCACGCGGCCGAAGATGGCGCGCGCCTCCTCCAGCCAGCGGCTGACGGTGCCGTCCTCGAAGCGGCCCCCAGACGGGTTGGCGGACTGCCCGTGGCCCGAGTAGTCGAAGCGCAGGCAGTCCACGCCCTGCGCCGCGGCCCATGCGGCCAGGGCGCTGGCCTTCGTGCTCGTCATCTCCGACTTGAGGCCGCTGAGCCACATGACGCCGGGCTTGCCGGTGTCCGCCGCCGGCTGGTGCAGATAGGCGATCCGGCGTCGCTCAGGGCCTGCGCCCACATCGAGGAATTGCGGTTGCGTGTCGGCCATCCTATGAAGCCTGCCTTGCCGTTGAGAGCTCGCACCTGTCCAAAGACCGGCCAACCATACTGCAGATCATCCCCCGCCTCGACACCGGCGGCGCCGAGCTGTCCGTGGTGGAGGTCGCCGACGCCATCGTGCGGGCGGGAGGGCGTGCGTTGGTGCTGGCGGAAAGCGGGCGGCTGGACGCGCGGGTCGCCGCGGCCGGCGGCGAGGTCAGGCCGTTTCCGGCCGCTACCAAGAATCCCGCCAGGATGCTCGCCAACGCGCTCGCCATCTCCCGGCTGATCGCGAGCGAGGGCGTCGACCTCGTCCATGCCCGGAGCCGGGCGCCGGCCTGGAGCGCGCTGTTTGCGTCGCGGCGCGCGCGGGTGCCATTCGTGACGACCTATCACGGCGCCTACGGCGAGACCAATGCGCTCAAGCGCGCCTACAACAGCGTCATGGCGCGGGGCGACGTCGTGATCGCCAACTCGCGCTACACGGCCGATCTCATTGCGCAGCGCTACGGCACGCCGCGCAACCGCGTCAAGGTGATCCACCGCGGGGTCGACGCCGCCGCGTTCGATCCGGATCGGACTGCGCCCGAGCGTGTTGCCGCACTGCGCGCGCGCTGGCGCGTCGATCCGGCGACCCGGATCATCCTGCAGGCCGCCCGGCTCACCAGCTGGAAGGGCCAGAGCGTACTGATCGACGCCGCCGCGCGCCTCGAAACATCCGGCCGGCTCGCCGGCGCGGTCGTAGTCCTCGCCGGCGACGCGCAGGGCCGCGAGGGCTACGAGCAGGCGCTGGAGAGCCAGATTGCTCGGGCGGGACTCTCAGGGCTGGTTCGCATGGTCGGCCATGTCGAGGACATCGCCGCGGCGTACTGCACCGCGCACGTGACGGTGGTTGCCTCCACCGAGCCGGAGGCCTTCGGCCGCTCGGCCATCGAGGCGGCGGCCATGGGGTGCCCGGTGATCGCCACGAATATCGGAGCCCCGCCGGAGACCGTGCTGGCCGCGCCGGACGCCGCACCGGACGCCATCACCGGCTGGCTGGTGCCGCCGGGCGACGCGACGGCCCTGGCCGAGCGGCTGGCCACCGCGCTGGAGCTGCCCCCGGGTGCGCGCTCCGACATGGCCCGACGGGCGCGGCGGCACGTGCTGGCCCATTTCACCACCACCGCACTGCAGCGCAACACGCTGGCGGTCTACGATCGCCTGCTGGGCACTCTCCTTGAACGCCGTTTTGCCCAGACCCTCGGCCAACAGAATCCGGCAACCAGCCTGCCGCGACAACCTTGACTTGGGATACTATCTCTCCGATTCTAGCGCCGTTGCGGGCGCTCGCCCCTGTTTGGCGTTGCCGGCCGCAGCTCATGCAACAGCCAAAGGAGACTGCAACATACGACGTCCTATGAGAGCCGCGCCTGAGCGCGAGCCAGCCGGTCCGCGGATGAACGAAGACATCCGCGCCCGCGAAGTTCGGTTAATCGATCAGACTGGCCAGAACGTCGGCGTGGTTGCGACCGCTGACGCCATGGTGCGTGCCACCGAGGCGGGGCTCGACCTGGTGGAGATATCGCCAGACGCCAATCCGCCGGTCGCCAAGATCCTCGACTACGGCAAATTCAAATACCAGGAGCAGAAGAAGGCCGCCGAGGCGCGCAAGCGCCAGAAGATCGTCGAGATCAAAGAAATCAAGATGCGCCCCAGCATCGACGATCACGACTACGACGTGAAGATGCGCGCGATTCGACGCTTCTTCGACGAGGGCGACAAGGTCAAGGTGACCCTGCGCTTCCGCGGCCGCGAGCTGGCCCACCAGGAGCTCGGCTGGGACGTCCTCCAGCGCGTCAAGGCGGACACCGAGCCGATCGCCAAGGTCGAGTCGGAGCCGCGCATGGAAGGCCGCCAGATGGTGATGGTGCTGGCGCCGCGGTGATGGTTGTCATCCCGGGCCTTGTGCCCGGGATCCATCGTGCACCGATCTCTCCGATAGCTTGGTGTTGCGCGACAACAAGAGTCGAGGGCCATCTGCGGCTCGCTGGATCCCGGGGACGAGCCCCGGGATGACAGCTGGCGGCATGCCGTTGAGGCTATCGGCCCTCGTTTCGCTCTTTCCTTGACATTGCGGCGGCGGCGATGCGCGCCATCGCTTCGGCCCGCTCGGTGCGGCGCTCCCGTGGACTGAGCTGAGTCTGCGGCGCCGACTCGCTCCTGCTCGAACCCTTGGCGGGAGGGTCGCGGCTCTCTTTCACAGGCAAGGCCATCTCGGCGGCCGCCGCCGACTTGCGCCGCGTCTTGGCCTGGGCAAGGGACCGGGCCACCTCCTGCTCGCGCGCGTCATCGGTGTAGAAGCGCCCGAACTCGGCGCGGGCTATCGCCTTGGCGAAGGCTGCGTCGGCGCCGGCGCGACGCTGGCGGGGCCGCCAGGGCCACTGCCCCGGCCGATGCCGATGGGGTTTTTGCAAGGTGCTCTCCATGCCCGACTTGAACCGCGGCGGAAGGCCGCTTTTCCCGGCATGGCGCGCAGGCGTTCGCACCAGCCGAAATCGTGGTTCAAGTTGGAAAAAGGAGAGCTACGCGCCTTGCATGGTGTCTTGCCTCGCTGGCAGGGGACGCGAGGCGCGGCCCTGCAACGCGTCCTGTCTGCAACCCCTTGGCGGCAAGATCATGGCACGGATGCTTGCGCACCGGCGTGGTTGGCCTTATGAGACGGGCCACAAGTCGCCCGGCGGGGCATGCCGTGGCGACTTTGATGCTTTGTATTAACGGGCTGTGGGCCTCGCTGCCCCGCCAAAGGAGAAAGCAAAATGCCCAAATTGAAGACCAAGAGCGGCGCCAAGAAGCGCTTCAAGATGACCGGCACCGGCAAGGTGAAGGCTCAGGCTCAGGGCAAGCGGCACGGCATGATCAAGCGCACCGCCAAGTTCGTGCGCACCGCGCGCGGGACCATGGTGCTCTGCGACAGCGACGCCAAGATCGTCAAGAAATACATGCCTTATCACCGCTGAGCACCTGATTAAAAGTCAGATGCCCCAAGCCTGTCCATCTATCTGACGGAGCACTCCCATGGCACGCGTCAAACGCGGCGTCACCGCCCATGCCAAGCACAAGAAAGTCCTGAAGGCCGCCAAGGGCTACTATGGCCGCCGCAAGAACACGATCCGCATTGCCAAGCAGGCGGTCGAGAAGGCCCTGCAGTACGGCTATCGCGACCGCAAGCGCAAGAAGCGCACCTTCCGCGCGCTCTGGATCCAGCGCATCAATGCCGCCGTGCGCGAGCACGGGCTCACCTACGGCCGATTTATCAACGGCCTCTCGCTTGCGGGCATCGAGATCGACCGCAAGGTGCTGGCCGATATCGCCGTGAAGGACGCAGCAGCCTTCAAGGCGCTCTGCGATCAGGCGGCTGCCCAGATCAAGAAGGCCGCCTAGGATGTCATCCCGGGGCCCGTCCCCGGGATCCATCGATCGGCAGGCTCCTTGCGGCTCGGCTGAGTGAACTTCGCGTCGCTCGGGTGTTCGCGGTGGGCTGGATCCCGGGCACAAGGCCCGGGATGACAGATGCGGATAACGTCATGTCAAACGACATCGAGATGACCGTGCTCGAGCAAGCGCTGATCGAGGAGATCGGCGCGGCGGGCGATCTCGCCGCCATCGAGCGCGTACGCATCGCTGCGCTGGGCAAGAAGGGCCGCGTCAGCGAGCTGATGGCGAAGCTCGGCGCGCTCCCGGCCGACCAGCGCAAGGCGTTCGGCCAGGCGGTCAACAGCCTCAAGACGCGCGTGACGGAGACACTGGAGGCGAAGACGGCCGCCCTCGAGCGCGGCGCGCTGTCGGCCAAGCTGGCAACCGAGCGGGCCGACGTCACCCTGCCCGTGCGTCTCGGCCCGCTGCAGGACGGGCGCATCCACCCGGTCAGCCAGGTGTGGGACGAAGTGGTCGAGATCTTCGCCGACATGGGCTTTGCGGTCGCGGAAGGCCCCGACATCGAGACCGACGATCTCAACTTCACCAAGCTCAACATCCCGCCGGAGCATCCAGCCCGCCAGGAGCACGACACGTTCTATCTGCGCGCCTCGGGCAAGGAGGGCCGGAACGCGGCGGTGAAGCTGCTGCGCACGCACACGAGCCCGGTGCAGATCCGCACCATGATGACGCAGAAGCCGCCGATCCGCATCATCGTGCCGGGGCGCGTCTACCGCATGGACAACGATGCGACTCACACGCCGATGTTCCACCAGATCGAAGGGCTGGTGATCGACGAGACCACGCACCTGGGCCATCTCAAATGGTGCCTGGAGGAGTTCTGCAAGGCGTTCTTTGAGGTGGACGCCGTGCGCATGCGCTTTCGCGCCTCGCACTTCCCGTTCACGGAGCCGTCGATGGAGGTCGACATCGACGCCGCCGCCATCGGCAAGCCGGGGCAGTGGCTGGAGATTTTGGGCAGCGGCATGGTGCATCCCAACGTCATCCGCAACTGCGGGCTCGATCCGGACAAGTATCAGGGCTTCGCCTTCGGCATGGGGCTCGACCGCATCGCCATGCTGAAGTACGGCATCCCCGATCTGCGCGACATGTTCTCGGCCGACCTGCGCTGGCTGCGGCACTACGGCTTCGCCGCCCTCGACGTGCCGTCCCTCGCCGGCGGATTGTCATCGTAGGTTTCCGATGTCGCGCCACCTTCAAGCAAACTCTGACGTCATGCCCGCGAAGGCGGGCACCCACGCAACCATCCACACGCTCGAGACTGGCGTGGATCCCCGCCTGCGCGGGGATGACGCCAAGAGAGCACATATCGCCTCGCCGCCCGTGCAACGCCGTTTCGAGGCGATGGTTCGATCATGAAATTCACGCTCGCCTGGCTCGAGGATCATCTGGAAACCGACGTGCCGCTCGATGAGCTGGCAACCAGGCTCTCGTCGATGGGGCTGGAGGTCGAGAGCATCGACGACCCCGGCAAGGCGCTGGCCGCTTTCACCATCGCCCGCGTCATGGAGGCCAGGCCACACCCGAACGCCGATCGGCTGCAGGTGTGCAAGGTCGACACCGGATCGGGCGAGGTCGAGGTGGTGTGCGGCGCGCCCAACGCCAAGACCGGCATGATCGGCGTGTTCGCGCCGGTCGGCAGCTACATCCCCGGCACCAAGATCACGCTCGACAAACGCCCGGTGCGCGGCGTGGTATCGAACGGCATGCTGGTGTCGGAGCGCGAGCTGGAGCTCTCCGACGACCACGAGGGCATCATCGAGCTCGCCCCCGAGATGGGCGCGCACATCGGCAAGCGCTACGCCGACGTGCTGGGCCTCGGCGATCCCGTCATCGAGGTGAAGCTCACCCCCAACCGCCCCGACTGCACGGGCGTGCGCGGCATCGCCCGCGACCTCGCCGCCGCCGGGCTCGGCACGCTGAAGCCCGAGCGCAAGCTCGCCGGCGTGGAGGGCACCATCGATTGTCCGGTGGACATTCAGTTGGAGTTCCCCAAGGACGCGCGCGACGCCTGCCCCTGCTTCGCCGGCCGCTACATCAAGGGCGTCAACAACGGCGCCGCGCCCGCCTGGATGCAGCAGCGCCTGAAGGCGGTCGGCCTGCGACCGATCAATGCGCTGGTCGACGTGACGAACTACATCAGCCTCGACCGCGGCCGGCCGCTGCACGTCTACGACGCCGACAAGCTCGCCGGCGCCATCCGCGCGCGGCTCGCGCGCAAAGGCGAGACGTTCAAGGGCCTCGACGGCAATGTGCACGAGGCCGACGAGACCATGTGCGTGATCGCCGATGACCGCGCCGTGCTGGGCTTCGGCGGCATCCTGGGCGGCGAGGACACCGGCTGCACGCCACAGACCCGCAACGTGCTGATCGAGTGCGCCTATTTCGATCCGCTGCGCACGGCCGCCACGGGCCGCAAGACCGGCATCCAGAGCGATGCGCGCTACCGCTTCGAGCGTGGGGTCGATCCCGCATTCGTCTTGCCGGGCCTCGATCTCGCCACCGCCATGATGGTCGAGGTCGCCGGCGGCACGCCGTCGAAGGCGAAGGTCGCGGGCGCACCTCCGGGGCACAAGACGACCATCGATTTCTCGTTCGGCCTGGTGCAGAAGCTCGCCGGCATCGCGCTCGATGAGAAGACGATCCGGGCGACCCTGCAAGCGCTGGGCTTCGCGGTCGACGGCAAGGGCGCCAAAGCCAACGTGACCGCGCCGAGCTGGCGGCCCGATGTCCACGGGGCCGCCGATCTGGTCGAGGAGGTCGTGCGCGTCATCGGCCTCGATAAAGTGCCGTCGGCGCCGATGCCGCGCATGCACGGCGTCGCGCGCCCGGTTTTGACCGAGACCCAGCGCCGCGTGCGCCGGGCCCGCCGCACCCTGGCGGCGCGCGGTCTTACCGAGGCCATCACGTGGTCGTTCATCACGCGTGCGACGGCACAGGCCTTCGGCGGCGGCCAGGAGTCGCTCGAGCTCGCCAACCCGATCTCGAGCGAGATGACCTCGATGCGGCCGAGCCTGCTGCCGGGGCTGCTCGCCGCCGTGCAGAAGAACCGCAACCGCAGCTTCACCGATGTGGCGCTGTTCGAGGTCGGCCAAGCCTATCGCGGCGACGAGCCTCAGGACCAGTTCATGGCTGCCACCGGCGTCCGCGCAGGCGCCGCGGTACTGACGGGCGCCGGCCGCCACTGGGCGGGCGCGGCCAAGGACGCCGACGCCTTCGATGCCAAGGCCGACGTCACAGCCCTGCTGGCCGAGCTCGGTTTCGACGCCGGCAAGGCCCAGGTCACGCGCGATGCCCCCGCCTGGTTCCACCCGGGCCGCTCGGCGAGCCTCCGGCTCGGGCCCAAGACCGTGCTCGCCCACTTCGGCGACGTTCATCCCGAGACGCTCGCCCTGTTTGGACTGTCGGGTCCGGTCGCGGCGTTCGAGGTGTTCCTCGGGGCGCTGCCCCCGGCGCGCAAGAAGGATATGCGCCGCGGCGCCCTGCAGGCGGCCGATCTGCTGCCGGTGCGCCGCGACTTCGCCTTCGTGCTCGATGCGGATGTCGCCGCCGGCGACGTCGTCAGGGCGGCACTCGGCGTCGACAAGAGGCTGATCGCCGCCGTCAACGTGTTCGACCTGTTCGAAGGCAAGAGCCTGGGCGAGGGCAAGAAGTCGCTGGCGGTGGAGGTCACCCTGCAGCCGACCGAGAAGACGCTGACGGACGAGGAGATCGAGGCCGTGGCGGCCAAGGTGATCACGGCCGTCGGCAAGGCGACCGGTGGCGAGATCCGCAAGTAGCGGGCCGTCGTTCGGGCACCGCGAACGCGAGGTCCACTCAGCGTTCGGCGGAGATCCAGCTAGCGCCGGCGCTTGTCCGCGGCGCCGTTACTGACTTTTTCCGTGAAGGACTGGATGAGCTCGGCCAGCGCCGCTTTGTGGCTGGCGTCGGCACTCTTCAAGGCGGGATCGCGCACGATCTCGGCCACCGCGCCGAACGGCTTGGCTTGCAGCTCGGCGAAAAGGGCGCCCGTCTCCCGGAAGGTATCGAGCGGATCGGCGGGCGCCTTCTTGCCGAGATTGGCCAGGCGTATGGCCACGGCCTCGGACGCCAGGCGCCAGGCCAGCGAGCCGACGGGGTCTGGCCTGCTGCCCCCTTGCGCGCCGGGCTCGCGCTCGGATGCGCGCGCCGGCTCGTCAGGTGCCGTCTCGGCCAGGCCTGGGGCCGGCTGGAAGGCGCGCTCATTGGCGGCCTCGGCGAAGCCCAACAGCTCGTTGGGTGTCACACGCAGCGTCTCGCACATCTTCTGAATCAGCGTAAGGCTCGGCTCAACCTCGGCCCGCTCATAGCGCGTATAGCGATTTTCCTCGATGCCGAGGGTCTTGGCGAAGAAGCGCGCACGGTCGAATCCGCGCTGGATTCGAAGATTCTTCAATCGCTTCGCGAACTTTGAACGGACGTCAGGCGCGAGGGTCGTCATGGCCCTCGCGGTTTCGCAGATTACTTTCGGGAAGTAATCGCTGAAAAAAGCATAAAGGTTACCAAGGTCAATCCGCATCATGGGCGGATTAGTAAGATTAGCGCAAGTCACCTAGCAGATAGAGGACAAAAACCGGCCAGCTCTTCAGTGTGCTGCGCTGCTTCACCCACTAGCAGAAAGAACTAGGATTTCTTACATCCAAGGCTACGCGCCGGCTCTAATCTGCCAAGTTGGGAGCGCCGTCCTCAAGGTAATATGCCGTTTAGTTGGATACCAGCGGCCATGATCCTGCCCGCAGCGCTGTTCGAGGTTCTATCTGCTGCGCTGCGATGCTAGAGCAAGATCGTTTCTGATCGAAGCGCTTGGCTTCGATCATGGAACGTGAATCTTGCTCTCAACTCTATGATTAGAGCAGGATTCACGCTTCGGTCGCTACGTCTCGATCGAGGCAAGGTCGTTCAATCCGAAGCGATCCTGCTCTAGAGCAGGACCGCATGAGATTGGACGGGGCCGGCGTCTCGATCCGCCTCCGGCTCATGCGTGAATCCTGCCCTGCAATCTTAGCCTGAAGCGAGATTCCACGCTCTCAATGGAAGCGAACGGCTTCCATCAAAAGCGATCTCGCTCTAAGCACCGGTCCCATGACGGAAACCAACCTGATCCGCAATTTCTCGATCATCGCCCATATCGATCACGGCAAATCGACGCTGTCCGACCGGCTGATCCAGCTGTGCGGCAACGTTCCCGACCGGGAGATGAAGGAGCAGATCCTCGACTCCATGGACATCGAGCGCGAGCGCGGCATCACCATCAAGGCGCAGACGGTGCGCCTCGACTACCGCTACAAGGACGGCAAGACCTACCAGCTCAACCTGATGGACACACCCGGGCACGTGGACTTCGCCTACGAGGTCTCGCGCTCGCTGGCGGCCTGCGAGGGCGCGGTGCTGGTGGTGGATGCGAGCCAGGGGGTGGAGGCGCAGACGCTCGCCAACGTCTACCAGGCGCTCGACAACAACCTCGAGATCCTGTCGGTGCTCAACAAGGTCGACCTGCCTTCCGCCGACGCGGAGCAGGTGAAAAAGCAGATCGAGGAGGTGATCGGCCTCGATGCGTCGCACGCCATTGCGATCTCCGCCAAGACCGGCAAGAACGTCGAGGCGGTGCTGGAGGCGATCGTGGAGCGTCTGCCGGCCCCGAAGGGAGACCGCAGCGCGCCGCTGAAGGCGCTCCTCATCGACAGCTGGTATGACGCCTATCTCGGCGTGGTCGTGCTCGTGCGCATCATCGACGGCGTGCTGAAGAAAGGGCAGAGGATCAAGCTGATGTCGTCGGGCGCCGACTATCAGGTCGAGCGCGTCGGCATCTTCCGGCCCAAGCAGGAGATGCTCCCCGAGCTCGGCCCCGGCGAGGTCGGCTTCTTCACGGCCGCCATCAAGCAGGTGGCCGACACGCGCGTCGGCGACACGGTCACCGACGAGCGCAAGCCGACGGCAGCCGCGCTGCCCGGCTTCAAGCCGGCGCAGCCGGTGGTGTTCTGCGGTCTCTTCCCCGCCGACGCCGCGCAATTCGAGGACCTGCGCGAGGCCATGTCCCGGCTGCGCCTGAACGACGCCAGCTTCTCCTACGAGACGGAAAGCTCAGCTGCGCTGGGCTTCGGCTTCCGCTGCGGCTTCCTCGGCCTGCTGCATCTGGAGATCATCACCGAGCGCCTCGAGCGCGAGTTCAATCTCGAGCTCATCACCACGGCGCCCAGCGTCATCTATCACGTCTACCTGAACAACGGCACGAAGCTCGAGATGCACAATCCAGCCGACATGCCGGACCCGGTGCAGATCGACCGCATCGAGGAGCCGTGGATCGAGGCCACCATCCTGGTGCCGGACGACCATCTGGGCAGCGTGCTGAAGCTGTGCCAGGACCGGCGCGGGCGGCAGAAGAACCTAACCTACGTCGGCAGCCGCGCCATGCTGGTGTACGAGCTGCCCTTGAACGAGGTGGTGTTCGACTTCTACGACCGGCTGAAATCGATCAGCCGCGGCTATGCCTCGTTCGACTACCAGATCAAGGGCTACCAGACGGGCGACTTGGTCAAGATGTCGATCCTGGTCAACGCCGAGCCGGTCGACGCGCTGTCCATGATCGTGCACCGGGCGCGCGCCGACAGTCGCGGCCGGGCGATGTGCGAGAAGCTCAAGGAGCTGATCCCGCCGCACCTGTTCCAGATCCCGATCCAGGCGGCCATCGGCGGGCGCATCATTGCGCGCGAGACGATCCGCGCGCTCCGCAAGGACGTGATCGCCAAGTGCTACGGCGGCGATATCACGAGGAAGCGCAAGCTGCTCGACAAGCAGAAGGCCGGCAAGAAGAAGATGCGCCAGTTCGGCAAGGTCGACATCCCGCAGGAGGCCTTCATCGCCGCGCTGAAGATGGACGAGAATTGAGGGAGGCGGCTGCACGAACCAGTTTTTTGCGGGATGGTGCTCGGATGCAAGATGCCCCCAAGCGCAACGACGATGAATATGTCCGGGAAGGCGGGCCCTACGCCGACCTGATCCGCGAGCTGGTCGAGAGCGGCCGCTACGGCAGCGGAGCCGAGGTCGTGCTCGATGCGCTGTCGCTGCTGCGCGATCAGGAGCTCCTTCGCAAGGCCAAGCAGGATTGGCTGAAGGCCGAGATTCAGAAGGGCATCGACTCCGCCGACCGTGGCGAGCTGATCCCGGCCGAGGAGGTGTTCGACTGGCTCGAGGCCAAAATTCAAGCGAAGGCTGCCAAGCAGCGTGAGTGACACGCATCACGCCACATGCAACGTCATCTCCGCGCAGGCGGAGATCCACGCAACTCTCGGCAGAATTAGCGCATGGTGTCGTGGATTCCCGCCTCCGCGGGAATGACGCCGGAGGGAGGCGGAACGGTCAGCTCACAGGCTTTCCGGTATGCGCGCCGCCACGAACCTTGCGCCGACTCAAGCGAGATTTCCCCGAAGGATCGGCGGGCGGCAGGGCTACGCCGCCTCCTCGGCCTCATCCATCGCCTGCGATGGCCGCGGCAGCTCGGGGATCTCGTCGATCATGCCGAGCGCGTGCAGGTAGACGGCGAGGATGGCCTCTTCCTCCTGCCGGTCGGTCTGGCTCTTCTTGCGCATGGCCACGATCTTGCGCAGCGCCTTGACGTCGAAGCCGGTGGCCTTGGCCTCCAGGTACTTGTCGCGGATGTCGCCGGCGAGCGCCTTCTTCTCCTCCTCCAGCCGCTCGATCTGCTCGATGAGCTGGCGCAGTTGCTTCTGCGCCGAGACCTGAAGCGTTGTCATGGTAGTACCCCACTGAAATACGGCAAATGACGGGCTTGTTCTGGCGGCGGCCTCGGTCCCTCGCCGGGCCACCACGGGCTGGACGCTAGCGGCCGTAACCCCGGCCTTCAAGCGCGCGTGACGGCTCATCCAAGCAATCCACCGAGGCTCGAAAAGCCTCTATCCAACGGCTGCGAATCACGCCTCAGCGCTCGGGCGTCATTGCGCTACCGCTTGCCGGCGATGACGTGGTTCTGCACGCCGCTGCGGCCCAGCAACGGACGCTTGGAGGAGATGCCGCCCGCGTTGACGCCGGCCCAACCGATCTCGCCGGACAGGCGGCCGTACTCGATCTTCGGGCAGCGGTTCATCACCACCTTCAGCCCCGCTGCTTCCGCCTCGGCCGCAGCGGTCGCGTTGACGACGCCGAGCTGCATCCAGATCACCTTGATGGCGAGCTTGTCCTTCAGCGCAATCGCCTCGCGCACAATCGCCAGCGCCGCCGCCGAGCTGCGGAAGATGTCGACGATATCGACGGGGCCCGGCACGTCGGCGAGCGCAGCGAAGACGCGCTGGCCGAGGATCTCCCGACCCGCCAAGCCCGGGTTGACGGGGATCATGCGGTAACCCTTGCCCAGCAAATACTTCATGGCGAAATAGCTCGGCCGGTTGGTGGTGGCGCTGGCGCCCACCATGGCGATGGTCTTCGCATCGCCGAGGATGCCAGCGATGTAGTCGTCGGAGTATGTGGTCTGGCTCATGCGGTGGGATCAGCCGGCGGCAACACGAGGTGCCCACTCGGATCGAAGGGGAAGCCCGGATTGTAGGCCACCTCCCACAGGTGTCCATCCGGGTCGGCAAAGCAGCCGGTATAGCCGCCCCAGAAGGCTCTCTGCGCCGGCTTGGTGAGGCGGCCGCCGGCCCGGACCGCTTCAGCGAGCACCGCCTCCACCTCGGGCTCGCTACCGACATTGTGGGCCAGCACCACGCCGGAAAATGCGGGCGCGCTATCGGCGACGTTGGCGTCCTCGGCCAGGGCTTGGCGACCGAAGAGGGCGAGGACAACGCCACCGGCGGGAAAGAATACGACATCGTCCGTGCTGGCCGACGAGGCCCTGAAGCCGAGAGCCGCGTAGAACCTTCGCGCCCGGGCGATGTCCGCCACACCGAGCGTCACGAGTGAGAGGCGCGGTTGCACAGGGTGCGCTCAGCTCTTGTCCCAGTCGGGCGGGCGCTTCTCGATGAAGGCGCCGATGCCCTCCTCGGCCTCGGCGTGCATCATGTTCTCGACCATGACGCCGGCGGCGTAGTCGTAGGCATCGGCCACCGACATCTCGATCTGCCGGTAGAAAGCTTCCTTGCCGATCGCCACCGTAGCTGGAGGTTTGGCGGCGATCCGGCCGGCGAGCGCCAGGGCCTCGTCCATCACCTTGTCGGCCGGCACCACGCGGTTGATCAGACCGTAGTCCAGCGCTTCACGCGCGGGCAGCCTGTCGCCCAGCAGCAGCATCTCCATCGCCCGCTTGCGCGACACGTTGCGGGAGAGCGCCACCATCGGCGTCGAGCAGAACAGCCCGATGTTCACGCCGGGCGTGCAGAACGTCGCCTCCTCGGCCGCCACCGCCAGATCGCAGGTGGCGACCAGCTGACAGCCGGCCGCGAGGGCCGCGCCATGGACGGCCGCGATCACCGGCTTTGGGCAGTGCACGATCGAGCGCATCAACCGGGCGCACTCGCGCATGATCTTGGTGTGATACGCGCGCCCGCCGTCCGCTTCGGTGCGATGCGCGGTGAGCTCCTTGAGGTCGTGGCCGGCGCTGAAGACAGTGCCCCTGGCGGCAATCACAACCGCGCGCACACCCGCGTCTTGCGAAGCTTCCTCGATTGCACTGTGCAGTGCCGCCAGCATCGACTCCGACAGGCTGTTGCGCCTGTCGGGACGCGCCAGCGTGAGCACCAGAATGCCGGCCCGGCGCTCGATCTCGAGATCGCGCGCGTGCGGCCTCGGCTCATCCTTTCGGCGCGCCGCCTTGGTCTTCGTCGCCGGCATGTCGGCTCCAGATGCTATTGCAGCACCGCATCGATCTTGTCGTAGTACTTCTTCACCAGCTCGATGTTGCTTGGATGCTGAATCGGCTGGGCCGTCTTCAGGGCTTCGCTCAGCTCCTCCAGCATCTGCTTCTTCTCCTTGTCGGGAATCGAGGTGTCGGCCTTCACCTCGTCGATCTCCTTTTGGATCGCGATCTTCGGCTCGGTGAACGCCTTGCTCTGCGGATCGATGCCGGCCATCACCATCGAGATGTTGGCGGCCACGTCGTCATATTCGGCGAAGCTGGCAAAGCCGTGCTTCTTGGCGGCGCTCTCGAGCTCTGCCTGCACCTTCGGGTCGGGCTTGTCCGAGGCCGAGCCTTGCAGCTTCTCGGTGACCGCGGACATGTCCTTCTGGGCGGCGATGAAGCCGTCGATCTGCTTCTCGGTGAGCTTGAGCTGCTTGATCGACTGCGCCGTCGCGACGCCGGAAACGTGTGTCAGCGCGATCGCGGCAATGGCCGCGATCATCAATCGAAAGACGTGCTGCATGGGGGTGATCCTCGGGTTGCGGTCTTGGCGACGCTGGCTAGAAAGATAGGACGTCTCGTAATGTTGCCAAATGACAAAAGTTGGACGCGACCCCATGGCTGCTGATGCTCCCGTGACCAAGCGCCTCGATGTGACACGCATCGAAGCCCTCATCGATGCCCGCTTTCCGCAAATTCACGCCGGGGGGCGCAGTCTGGTCATCGAAGAGGTGGGCGCCCGCAGCGCCCGCGTGCGGTTGAAACACCACGACCGGCACAACCGGCCGGGCGGCACCGTGTCGGGGCCGGCGATGTTCACGCTGGCAGACTTCGCCGTCTACGTCGCGATCATCGCCGCGCTGGGCGAAACCGGTCTCGACGCGGTCACGACCAATTTGAATATCAATTTCCTAGCCAAGCCCGAGCCGCGCGATCTGATCGCCTCGGTGCGCCTGATCCGGCTGGGGCGCCGCCTCGCTGTGGGCGAGGCCGAACTCGTGTCCGAGGGAGCGTCGGACATGTCTGCCCATGCGATCGCGACGTATGCCCTGCCAATCGACAGGTAAAATGCTACCGCTCAGAGGTATTTTGATACCTCTTTCATAGTGCACTGATTTCGCTTATTTTTTCACGCGACAGTTGACACCCAGGCGGCGGCCAAACTAAAAGCGTGCAACTTTGCGAAGGATGCGGCGGTGCCGGCGTCCGCCACGACGTGAGGGCGAGATATGGATACGTACGTCGCCAAGCCCGGCGAGATCGAGAAGAAGTGGGTGCTGATCGACGGTGACGGGCTCATCGTCGGCCGGCTGGCGACCATCATAGCCGTCCGCCTCAAGGGCAAGCACAAGGCGGCCTACACGCCGCATGTCGACACCGGCGATAACGTAATCGTGATCAACGCCGAGAAGGTCGTGTTCACCGGCCGCAAGACCGAGGACAAGCTCTACCAGTGGCACACCGGCTATCCCGGCGGCCTCAAGCAGCGCACCCCGCGTCAGATCCTGGACGGCAAGTTTCCCGAGCGCATCTTGGAGAAGGCGGTGGAGCGCATGCTCAAGCGCGGGCCGCTGCAGCGCAAGCTGATGCGCAATCTCAAGGTCTACAAGGGCGGCACGCACCCGCACGAGGCGCAGAAGCCCGAGCCGCTGGACGTCAAGGCGCTCAGCCGCAAGAACGTGAGGGTATGATGGCGATGCCGACCGAGACCAAGACGCTCGAGGATCTGGGCGCGCTCAAGGGCAGCGAGCCGGCAGCGGCCCCCGCCTACACGCAGAAGCTCGATTCGCGCGGACGCGCCTATGCCACCGGCAAGCGCAAGAACGCGGTGGCACGGGTGTGGATCAAGCCGGGCGTCGGCAAGATCACCGTCAATGCCAAGGAATTCGAGAAGTATTTTGCCCGCCCCGTGCTGCAGATGCTCCTCAAGCAGCCGCTGCAGGCCGTCAACCGGCTGAGCCAGTTCGATATCATGGCGACCGTGTCCGGCGGCGGGCTCTCCGGCCAGGCGGGCGCGGTGCGTCACGGCATCTCCAAGGCGCTCACCTACTACGAGCCGGAGCTGCGGCCCACGCTCAAGAAGGGCGGCTTCCTGACCCGCGACAGCCGTGTCGTCGAGCGCAAGAAGTACGGCCGCATGAAAGCCCGCCGCAGCTTCCAGTTCTCCAAGCGCTGACGCCGGGCACGCCGAGTGGGCGCCGGCCGGCGCCCGCTGACGCGCATTTTTGCAGCCCGCCCCGTTGACAGAACCCGGCCGCCTCAGCATAAGACGCGCATGGTCATGCACGCACCCGCCCTGCTTCGACGCCGCCGCACGCGCTTCGCGCGGGTGCGATGACGCACGCCTAGAGCGTTCGTCTTCCGCACGAGCCGCGCCAGATGCGCGGCTTTTTTGTTTTTGATCTCCAGGACCAAAGTGCCATGACCACCAAGACCGCTTCCAAGACGACCAAAACCAAGTCCGGCGCGAAGGCCGCTGCGACCACCAAGCCCGTCGTCTTCATCGACGGCGAGGCCGGCACCACCGGCCTCGAGATCCGGCGCCGGCTGGCCGGCGTCGTCACCGTCGCAGTCAAGAGCATCGCCGCCGACAAGCGCAAGGACGAGGCCGCCCGCCGCGCCATGATGCAGGCGGCCGACCTGGTCGTGCTCTGCCTGCCCGACCAGGCCGCCAAGGAGGCGGTGGCGCTGATCGACGGGCTCGGCGCGCAGGGGCCCAAGATCGTCGACGCCAGCACCGCGCATCGCGTGGCCGAGAGTTGGGCCTATGGCTTCGCCGAGATGGACCCTGGACAGGCGGCAGCCATCCGGAGCGCCAGGCGGGTCACCAATCCCGGCTGCTATCCAACCGCCGCCATCGCCTTGATCCGCCCACTGGTGGAACGCGGGCTGCTGCCGCCCGGCTATCCGGTCACGATCAACGCAGTCAGCGGCTACAGCGGCGGCGGGCGCAGCATGATCGAAGCCTTCGAGGGCGGGAGCGCGCCGTCGTTCGAGCTGTACGGGCTCAACTTCGAGCACAAGCACCTGCCCGAGCTGCAGACATACGCCAAGCTGACGCGCCGGCCGATCTTCGTGCCGTCGGTCGGCAACTATCGCCAGGGCATGCTGGTGAGCGTGCCGCTGCATCTGGACACGCTGCCGGGCAAGCCGAAGGCGGGCGATCTGGCGGCGGCGCTCGGCGCACACTACGCCGGCGCCAAGCTGGTGAAGGTGGTGCCGGCCGGCGACCCGACGAGCAAGGACTGGCGGCTCGAGCCCGAGGCGCTGAACGACAGCGACCTGCTGGAGCTCAGGGTTTACGCCAACCCCAGGTATCCGCAGGCGATCCTGGTCGCCCGCCTCGACAACCTCGGCAAGGGCGCGTCCGGCGCGGCGGTGCAGAACATCGGCCTGATGCTGGGCGTGGCGACTTGACTTTCTAGTCAGCTGACACTCGTGGAAACCCGAGTGGCAGGCAATCGGCGTTGCAGCAAGCTGACGGCCGGCGACACGGGTCGCCGAAAGTATGCCGCACCTTTGGTACGTATCCCCTCGACCCGCGGTCCCCTCCCCCTGCGTCGAAGGCGGGCCTTCGACGCGAAGGACGGGGGAGGGCGGTGCGTCCGCGGCTTGGACGCACTGGGTGGGGGCGACGGGCGGCGCGCTGCGTCTCAGCTCAGGCCGCCGGCCCGGGCCAGCTCGCGCAGGTGGTGGTCGGCGTCGCCGAAGGCCATGTCGATCATGGTCAGCCGCTTGAAGTAGTGGCCGGCCTTGTACTCCATGGTCATGCCGATGCCGCCGTGCAGCTGGATCGCCTCCTGGCCGACGAACTTGGCCGACCGGCCGATCTGCACCTTGGCCGCGGCGATCGCCTTGCGGCGCTCGCGCGCGTCGGGCTCGGCCGCCATCATGGTGGCGTACAGCGCCATGCTGCGCGCCTGCTCCAGCGCCGCGAACATGTCGACGGCCCGGTGCTGCAGCACCTGGAACGAGCCGATCGGCACGCCGAACTGCTTGCGCGTCTTGAGGTAGTCGACGGTCAGCTCGTGCAGCGCGGCCATGGCGCCGACCGCCTCGGCCGACAGCACGGCAATGGCCTCATCCACCACCCGGTTCAGCACGGCCAGCCCCTTGTCGGGGCCGGCCAGCACCGCCTCGGGGCCGACCCGGACGGCCGAGAGCGTGATGTCGGCGGCGCGCATGCCGTCCTGCGTGGGGTAGCCGCGCCGGGACACGCCGTTGGCCTTGGCATCGACCAGGAACAGGCCGACGCCGGTCGGGTCGGTGCGGCCGCCCTGGGCGCGCGCGGTGACGATCAGCTTGTCGGCGCTGTCGCCGTGCAGGACGACGCACTTTTCGCCCTCCAGCGTGTAGCCGCCCTTGCCGTCGGCCCGCGCGGTCGTCGCCGTATCGGCCAGATCGTAGCGCGCCTGCCGCTCCTGGTGCGCCAGCGCCAGCGTGAGCCTACCCTCGACGATCGGCGGCACCAGCTCGGCCAGCAAGGGAGCACTGCCCGCGTGCCGCAGCGCGCCGCCGCCGAGCACGACGGTGGCAAGGTAGGGCTCGATCGCCAGCGCCTTGCCGAGCGCCTCGGCGATGATCATGGTCTCGGTCGGGCCCTGGCCGAGGCCGCCGTGCTCCTCGGCGAACGGCACGCCCAGCAGGCCCAGGTCGGCGTATTGCTGCCACACGACCGGGCTGTAGCCCTTGGGCTCCTTCATGTAGGCCATGCGCTGGGCGAGATCGCCATGCGTATCGGCGAGGAGGCGCTCGACGCTGTCCTTGAGCTGGCGTTGCTCGTCGTTGAGGTCGAAATCCATCGTGCTCCTCCCCTGGCCGCGGCGTTTTCTGGCGACCCTTTATGGCGACCCTATTGTGTGCTGCGCATGCTGACTGCGGCCAGACCCGCGCCGATCAGCAGCGTTCCGCCGATCCGATTGAACAGGCCGACCGCGCGCTCGCTGCGCAGGAAGCCCCGCGCCCGCGAGGCGATCAGGCCATAGCCGATGGCATTGGCAAAGGCGAGACACACGAAGGTCGCCTCGAAGATCAGCATCTGCGTCCAGAAATCGGCGGCAGGATCGATGAACTGCGGCAGGAACGCGATGAAGAACGTGAGGCCCTTGGGGTTCAGCGCGGTCACGAGCCAAGCGTGGCCCAGCATGCGCACGGGGGGAGCCGCATCGCCGCGCGGCTGCGCATCGAGCCGCCCGCCCGCCCGCCACAGCATCACGCCGAGCCAGATCAGGTAGGCGGCGCCGGCCCACTTGAGCACGGTGAACAGCAGCGAGGACGCGGCCAGCAGCGCCCCCAGGCCCAACATCGACAACGTCATGGCCGTGAAGTCGCCGAGCGCCACGCCGACCGCGACCGGCATCGCCACCCGCATCCCCTGGCCCAGGGCATAGGAGATGACCAGCAGGATCGTGGGCCCCGGAATGACCAGCAGCACGGCGGATGCAGCGGCAAACGCCAGCCACGTCTCGATGCTCATGGACGCTTACTCCGCGTTGTCATGCCGGCGTTTGTCCCCGGTATCCAGCCATCCCTCGACGCCAGAGCAGGCCGCACGATGGATCCCGGCGACACCGGCCTTCGCCGGTGCGGGCAAGCGCCGGGATGACAACAGTCAGAACCCCAGCACCGCCTTGGCGATGATGTTGCGCTGGATCTCGTTGGAGCCGCCGTAGATGGACGCCTTGCGATAGTTGAAATATCCCGGCGCGGCGGGCGCGGCCCAATCGGAATCCAGCGGACCCTCATTGGAGTCGAACTCGGGATCGTCCGGCTCGGGCTGGTAGGCGAGCGCCAGGGGCCCGGCGATCTCGAGCAGGAGCTGCGTGGTCGCCTGCTGGATCTCGCTGCCCTTGATCTTGAGGATCGACGACTTGGGGTTGGGCATGTTGTTCTTGCGCTCGCGGTCCTCGGCGAGCACGCGCATCTGCGTCATCTCCAGCGCCTTCAGCTCGACCTCGACGGCCGCCACCTTCTCGCGGAAGCGCTCGTCCTCGAGCAGCGGCCGGTCGCCGGCGTTGACGCGGGCCGCCAGCTCCTTGATGCGCTGCACGCGCTGCTTGGAGTAGCCGACGCGGGCAATCCCCGTGCGCTCGTTGCCGAGCAGGAACTTGGCGCAGTCCCAGCCGCGATGCTCCTGCCCGACCAGGTTCTCGACCGGCACCTTGACGTCGTCGAAGAACACCTCGTTGACCTCGCGGCCGCCGTCCATGGTCTGGATGGGCCTGACCGTGATGCCGGGCGTCTTCATGTCGATCAGGATGAAGGAGATGCCGAGCTGCTTCTTGGCGGTGGGGTCGGTGCGGCACAGGCAGAAGATCCAGTCGGCGTACTGCGCCAGCGTGGTCCAGGTCTTCTGGCCGTTGACGACGTAGTGGTCGCCCTGGCGCACCGCCGTGGTCGTCAGGCCGGCGAGATCGGAGCCGGCGCCGGGCTCCGAGAAACCTTGACACCACCAGTCGTCGAGCGACGCCATGCGCGGCAGGAAGCGCTTTTTCTGCTCCTCCGTACCGAAGGCGATCACGACCGGGCCGCACATCGAGACGTTGAAGGGCAGCGGCTGCGGCACGCCGTTGAACTGCAGCTCCTCGGTGTAGATGTAGTGCTGCACGGAGGTCCAATCCGCGCCGCCCCACTGCTTGGGCCAGTGCGGCACGGCATAGCCCTTCTTGTGCAACACCTTGTGCGTGGCGACTATCTCCTCCTTGTCGAGGTGGCGGCCCTCGCTCACCCTCTTGCGGATGGAGTCCGGCACCTCGGTGCGGAAGAATTTGCGCACGTCCTCGCGAAACGCGTTCTCTTCGGGGCTGAAGCGAAGATCCATGGGGTTGCCCTCCTCTAGACGATCTCGAACAGGCCGGCAGCACCCTGGCCGCCGCCGATGCACATGGTGATCACGGCATATTTGACGCCGCGCCGCTTGCCCTCGATCAGGGCGTGGCCGGTCATGCGCGCGCCGCTCATGCCGTAGGGATGGCCGATCGAGACGGCGCCGCCGTCGACGTTCAGTTTGTCCTGCGGAATGCCGAGCTTGTCGCGGCAGTAGATGACCTGCACCGCGAACGCCTCGTTGAGCTCCCACAGGCCGATGTCGTCCATCTTGACGCCGGCGCGATGCAGCAGGCGGGGCACCGCGTAGACGGGGCCGATGCCCATCTCGTCAGGCTCGCAGCCGGCCACCGCAAAGCCGCGGAAGATGCCGAGCGGCTCGATCTTGCGCCTGGCCGCCTCCTTGTCGGACATCAGCACGCACACCGAGGCGCCATCGGACAGCTGGCTGGCGTTGCCGGCGGTGATGAACTGGTCGTCGCCGCGCACGGGCTTGAGCTTGGCGAGGCCGTCCAGCGTCGTGTCCGGCCGGTTGCCTTCGTCGCGCTCGAGCGTGGTCGTCTTCTTGGAGATCTCCTTGGTCTCCTTGTTCTCGACCGCCATGGTGGTCGGCATCGGCACGATCTCGGCATCGAAGCGGCCAGCCTTCTGCCCCGCAGCCGTGCGCTGCTGGCTCATCAGCGCGTACTCGTCCTGCTTGGCACGACTGATGCCGTAGCGCTTGGCCACCACATCGGCCGTCTCGATCATCGGCATGTAGAGCGCGCCCTTGTGCTCGACGATCCACTCGTTGCGATAGAACTTGGTGTTCATGTTCATCTGTACGAGGCTGATGGATTCGAGCCCGCCGGCGACCGCCACGGGGACGCCGTCCTGGGTGATGCTGCGAGCTGCCAGCGCGATCGCCTGCAGGCCCGACGAGCAGAAGCGGTTGACGGTCTGGCCGCCTGCCGTGACGGGCAGGCCGGCGCGGATGGCGGCCTGGCGGGCGATGTTGCCGCCGGTCGCACCCTCGGGGTTGGCGCAGCCCAGCACCACGTCCTCGACGTCGCCCGGATCGATGCCGGCGCGCTTCACCGCCTGCTGGATGACATGGCCGCCCATGTCGGCGCCATGGGTGAGATTGAACGCCCCGCGCACGGCTCTGCCGATGGGCGTGCGGGCGGTGGAGACGATGACGGCGTCGACCATGGTCCTGATCCCTTCTCCAAGGTTAGTCCTTGCGCTTCTCTGTCATCCCGGAATTTCGCGAAGCGAAGTATCCGGGACCCAGTACCACGGGACGCGCCCGCTACCCTGGGTCCCGGCTCTCGGCCTGACGGCCGAGGCCGGGATGACACTCGCAACTCATTCGGCGGCGGCCTTCAGTTTCTGCCGCTCTTCCTCGACCAGCTCCTTCTTCGACAGCTTGCCGACGGCCGTCTTGGGCAGCGTCTCGCGGAACTCGATATGCGCGGGCTGCTCGTGACGACCGATCTTGTCGGCGAGGAAGGCGCGCAGCTCCTCGAGCGTGAACGCCTCGGCGCCCGGCTTCAGTTGGATGAAGGCCTTGGCGGCCTCGCCGCGATAGCCGTCCGGCACGCCGATGACGATCACCTCGGCGACGGCTGGATGCTCATAGATCGCCTCCTCGATGGTGCGCGGGTACACGTTGAACCCGCCGGAGATGATCATGTCCTTCTTGCGGTCGACGAGATAAAAGTAGCCGTCCTCGTCCATGAGGCCGATGTCGCCGGTCAGCAGGTAGCCGTCGGCGAAGGCGGCCGCGGTTTCTTCCGGGGCATTCCAGTAGCCTCTGGTGACGTTGGGGCCCTTGATGCGGATCTCGCCCTTATCGCCGGGCTTCAGCCGGCGGCGCGGATCATCCAGCGCCACGATATCCATCATGATGCCGGGCAGCGGCAGGCCGACCGAGCCCGCCTTGCCGGTCCACTCCCTCGGCATCGCCGTGCCGGCGGGCGAGGTCTCGGTCATGCCCCAGCCGCCGCCCAGGCGCTGTCCCGTGAGCTTGTGGAAGCGCTCGGCCACCTCGACAGGCAGCGCCGCGCCGCCGGAGGCCGCATAGCGCAGCGAGGAGAAATCGCGCGTCTCGATGCCCGGCGTGTTGGCGAGCGCAATCCACATGGTCGGCACGCCCGGGAACACCGTCGCCTTCTTGACCTCGATGTCACGCAGCGTGGTTTCCACGTCGAAGCGTACCCGCAAGAACAGCTCGTTGCCTTCGCACAGCGACCGCAGCATCACCGAAGTCAGGGCGTAGATGTGGAACAGCGGCAGTACGCAGATGACCTTGTCCTCGCCCGGAGCGGAGAGGCGCTGCGGGTCCGCCCACAACTTGTAGATCGAGCAGGCCGCGCTGAGGTTGGCATGCGTGAGCATGGCGCCTTTCGGCTTACCGGTGGTGCCGCCCGTGTACTGCAGCAGGGCAATGTCATCGACGTCGACCGCGGGCCACGCGCGCGGCAGCCTGCCCGCACCCTGCGCGCTGAGGGTGTCGAAGCGGATGATCCCTGGGCCCTCGGGCATCGGCGTGGTCGGGATGGCGGAGGGGCCGAAGGTGGTGTCGTCGCCGATGATCAGGTGGTCGACCAGGCCGTCGGATTTCAACTTCTGCGCCAGCAGCGCCATGAAGCCGATGTTGGTGGTGACGAGAACGCGCGCGCCCGAATCCTTCAGCTTGAAGGCGAGCTCGCGCTCGGCGTCCAGCGGCGACAGATGCACGATGCGCACGCCGCATTTCAGTGCCGCGAAGAAGGTGATGGGATGCAGGGGCGTGTTCGGCAGATAGAGCGCGACCGCCGCGCCGGGCTTCACGCCCAATTCGATGAGCCCCGATGCCAGCGCCTCCACCGAAGCGCGCAGCTCGGCATAGCTGACCTGCCGGTCGCGATACTCGAGCGCCGGCCGCGGCGCCCACTTGCCCGTGAAGGCATCAAACAAGGCCGGCAGCGGCGCCATCTCGATCGGCGCATCCCAGCGCACGCCGGGCGGATAGCTCTTCTCCCAGAGGCGGTCCTCTCCCATTGCCGTCTTTGCCTAGTTGTTGGTGGTCAAGTTCCGGCATTATGATCGGCGAACCTAGGCGCGCACCGCGACCTTGGCAACAAGTTAACGTATAGGGCAGGGAGCGGCGCCGTGGCCACGAAAAACCCCTTCGATCTCACAGGACAAGTCGCCGTCATCACAGGCTCCAGCCGCGGCATCGGCCGCTCCGCTGCCGAGATCATGGCCTCGCTCGGCGCCAAGGTCGTGGTATCGAGCCGTAAGGCCGATGCCTGCGAGGAAGCCGCCGCAGCCATCAAGAAGGCCGGCGGCGAGGCGATCGTCATCCCCTGCAACATCTCGCGCAAGGAGGAGGTGGAGGCGCTGGTCAAGGGCACGCTCGACAAGTGGGGTCGGATCGACACGCTGGTGTGCAACGCGGCGGTCAATCCCTACTTCGGCCCGCTCGCCAAGATCCCCGACGACGCGTTCGAGAAGATCATGAACTCGAACGTGAAGAGCAACCTGTGGCTCTGCAACCTCGCCATCCCCACCATGGCCGAACGCGGCGGCGGCAACGCCATCATCGTCTCGTCCATCGGCGGCTTTCGCGGCAGCGCCATGCTGGGCGCCTACGGCATCTCCAAGGCCGCCGACTTCCAGCTCGCGCGCAGCCTCGCCGTCGAGTGGGGGCCGAAGAACGTGCGCGTGAACTGCGTCGCGCCGGGCCTGATCAAGACCGACTTCGCCCGCGCGCTGTGGGAGGACGAGAAGAACCTCGCCCCGCGGCTCGCCACCACGCCGCTGAGGCGGATCGGCGAGCCGGACGAGATCGGCGGCATCGTCGCCTTCCTCGCGTCCAAGGCCGCATCGTTCATGACCGGCACGGTGATCGTGGCCGATGGCGGCGTGACCATCGCTTAGATGGAGTCCGCGTCCGCACGGGGCGACAACAGCGCCTGTATCGCGGACGATGGGCCTCGCCTGCCCGCGCCCATTGTGGCAATGTTCTGCGCTATGGATAAGCCTGCACTGATCGAGGGTCTGAGGAGATACGCCGCTGCTCTGCGCGAGAGCGGCGCGACCGGCCTCTTCATTTTCGGCTCGCGGGCGCGGGGCACCAACCGGCCTGACAGCGACGTCGATCTGTTCATCGACTACAATCCAGCTGCGCGCATTCCAAACATGTTCCGCCTCATGCAGCTGGAGGAGGAGATATCCGAGGCCCTCGGCGTCCCGGTCACCATCACGACGCGCGGTGCGCTTCACCCGTTGATGAAAGACCGCATCGAGCGTGACGCTGTACGGGTCTAGTGATGGTCAAGGACCCCACGCATCATCACAACCGACACGCCCGGTTTGAAGCAGGTGATGGAAGAGATGCTGGCGCGACACGCAGGTGAATCGGGACGCTGAATCGGCGGTACCGCCACTTCCACTTGCAATTGCCGGCTAAACCGAGGATCGTTTTAGCTCCGTCGCCGGATTTCGGCTATTTGGGGAGAACGATCCCGATGAAGCGTCTGTGCCTGCTGTTTGTTGGCCTTATCGCTGCGATTGGTGTCGCCGCTGCGCCCGCTGGCGCCGGCAAGAAGGACGACACGCTGATCTGGGCCACCGACCGCGACTGCCCGATCGCCGATCCCTACTACCTCAACGTGCGCGAGCTGCTGGTGATCGGCCACCACGTCTGGGACACGCTCGTCATCATCGATCCGAAGACTGCCGAGATCAAACCGCTGCTCGCCACCAAGTGGACTTGGGTGAGCCCGACCATACTCGAGCTCGAGCTCAGGAAGGGCGTAAAATTCCACTCCGGCAAGGAGATGGAGGCCGACGACGTGGTCTACACGCTGAACCACGTCTCCAACAAGGCCAACGCCATCGCCAACTTCGCGCTGCTCGCCTGGATCAAGAGCGCGGAGCGCATCGACGCCAACCGCGTCCGCATCGTCATGAACAATCCGTTTCCAGCCGCGCTCGCCTATCTTGCCGGGATCGCCTTCATCATGGAGAAGGGGCACTACGACAACGCACCCGTGAAGCCCGACGGCAAGAAGGACTTTGGCGCCGTGAAGCCCAACGGCACCGGCCCCTACCGGATCACCGAGGTCAAGCCCGGGGAGTCGATCCTGATGGAGAGGAACGCCAGCTACTTCAAGGACGGCTTCAAGGGCGATCCCAAGATCTCCAAGATCAGGTTCCGCACCATCAAGGACGCCAACACGCGCGCCGCCGAGCTCATGACCGGGGCCATCGACTGGCTATGGGACGTGCCCAAGGACCAGGCCGAGCGCATCAAGGCCAATCCGGCGGTGGTGGTGGAGAACGCCAAGACGCTGCGCGTCTCCTATCTCGAGTTCGATGTCAACGGCGTATCGGGGCAGAAATTCTTCACCGACAAGCGCGTTCGGCAGGCCGTCGCGCACGCGATCGATCGTGAGGCGATTACCAAGAATCTCGTCGGCCCCGCGTCGATCGTGGCGCCGAGCCCTTGCCACCCCGACCAATTCGCCTGCTCGAGCGACGTACCGAAGTACGCCTACGATCCCACCAGGGCCAAGGCGCTGCTGAAGGAGGCGGGATTTCCCGACGGCTTCGAGTTCGATCTCTATGCCTATCGCGAGCGCGAGTACACCGAGGCCGTGATCGGCGATCTGGCGAAGGTGGGGCTCAGGGCGAAGCTCAACTATATGCAGTATACCGCCTTCGTCGAGGCCGTGCACAAGGGTCGCACGCCGGTCGCGCACGGCACGTGGGGCTCCAATTCGATCCCCGACGTATCGGCCATGGCCGCGCATTTCTTCCTGCACGGACCCGACGATCTCACCAAGGACGCCGAGGTCAAGAGGCTCATAGACGAGGCCGACGCGCTCACCGACCCCGACAAGCGCAAGGCGGTGTGGCAGAAGGCGCTGGGCCGCATTGCGGCAGAGGCGTTCTGGGTGCCGCTCTTCACCTACGCCAAGTACTACGCCTTCTCCAAGGACCTCGACTTCAAGCCGACGTCCGACGAGGTTCCGCAGTTCTTCGCGGCGAAATGGAAATGACCAGGTCGAGGCAGCCTCGCGGCGAGCACATCGAGCCGTGAGCGCTGCCACAAGGCCCGCCCGTCGACCGGCCCACAGCAGGCGCGACCAATGCTCGCGTTCACACTGAAGCGTCTCGGCGTCGCCCTGCTGGTGGCGCTCACGGTCTCGCTCATCACGTTTTCGATGATCTATGTCTCCGGTGACCCGGCGATCGCCATCGCCGGCGAGGGGGCGCGCGCGCAGGACATCGAGGCGATCCGCAAGTTCTACGGCTTCGACCGGCCCATCGTGGTCCAGTACGTCGACTGGCTCGCCGGTGCGGTGCGCGGCGACTTCGGGCGCTCCTACACCATGCGCCAGCCGGTCGCCGACATCATCTTCGCCCGCCTGCCGGTGACGATGCTGCTGGGCGCCTGCGCGATCGCCTTCGCGCTGGTGCTGTCGATCCCGCTCGGCGTGCTGGCGGCGGTACGCCCCAACAGCCTGTTCGACCGCTTCGCGCTCACGCTCGCCGTGGTCGGTCAGGCGATGCCGACCTTCTGGTTCGCGCTCACCTTGATCCTGTGGCTCGGCGTCAATTGGCGCCTGCTGCCCATCACCGGCTCGGCCAGCTGGCAGAACTTCATCATGCCGGCCATCGCGCTCGGCTACTTCGTGACGCCGGCGGTGATGCGCCTCACGCGCGCGGGCATGCTCGAGGTGCTGTCCTCCGACTACATCCGCACGGCCCGCGCCAAGGGCCTGCGCCCGCTGACCGTGCTGTTCAAGCACGCCCTGCGCAACGCCATCATCCCGGTGGTGTCGCTCGCCGCCGTGCAGTTCGGCTTCATGCTGGGCGGGTCGATCGTCATCGAGACCATCTTCCAGATCAACGGGCTCGGCTATCTCGCCTGGGAGTCGATCCAGCGCAAGGACCTCCCCACCATGCAGGCGATCGTGCTGGTCCTGTCGGTGATCTTCGTGCTGCTGACGCTGATCGCCGACCTGCTGAACGCGTTCCTCGATCCACGCTTGAGGACCAGCTGAGATGGCGCAAACCAGCATGCCCACGATCGGCCCCACGATCGGCCCCAAGATCGGCTTGGGCGCGGCGGGCGCCGTCACGGCCGCGGACGTGCTGGCGCCGTCGCCGGGGGCGCTGCTGCGCCGGCGCGTGCTCCGGCACTGGGGGCTGGTGATCGGCGCCACCATCCTGGGCGTGGTCGTGCTGATGGCCGTACTGGCGCCGCTGGCCGCGCCCTACGACCCCTACGACCAGCAGCTGGCGCGCAAGCTGATCCCGCCGATCTGGCACGCGACGTCCAACGCCACCTGGGCGCACCCGCTCGGCACCGATCATCTGGGCCGCGACTACCTTTCCCGGCTCCTCTACGGCGCCCAGATCTCGCTGCTGATCGGCTTCGCCGCCATGCTGATCTCGGGCGTGATCGGCACCACTATGGGCGTGCTCGCCGGCTACTTCGGCGGCCGGCTGGACATGGTCGTCAACTTCATCATCACCACGCGCCTTTCCATGCCGGTGGTGCTGGTGGCCCTGGCGGTGGTATCTATCATCGGCTCATCGCTGGCGGTGGTGATCTGGGTGCTCGGCCTGCTGATCTGGGACCGCTTCGCCGTCGTCATGCGCAGCGCCACCCAGCAGGTGCGAAACCGCGAATTCATCGTGGCCGCCCAGGCGGTCGGCTGCTCGACGCCGCGCATCCTGCTCACCGAGATCGCCCCGAACGTACTCAACCATCTGATCGTGATCGCTACACTCGAGATGGCGCACGCCATCCTGCTCGAGGCCGCGCTGTCGTTCCTGGGGCTCGGCGTGCAGCCGCCGACGCCGTCCTGGGGGCTGATGATCTCGGAAGCCAAGGGCCTGATGTTCTTCGACGCCTGGCTGATCTCGATCCCCGGCATCGCACTGTTCCTGCTGGTGCTGGCGATCAACCTGCTGGGCGACGGCCTGCGCGATGTCACCGCGCCGGAGAACCGGGGGTGATGGCGATGCACCCCGACGCCTCCGCGTTTCCCACAGAGCTCGTCGCGAGATTCCCCTCCCCCTTGTGGGGAGGGGCTAGGGGTGGGGGGAATCCCTACCTTGATTGTTCTGCCATCCCCCCCTCCCCTGCCCTCCCCCACATCGTGTCGAAGACGCGCCTCCGGCACGATGGGGGAGGGAGGCATCGTGCCGTGGGGTCGCCGACATGACCGAGCGCATCCTCACCGTCGAGGACCTGCGGGTCGCGTTGCCGGTGCCGGCGGGCACGCTCAATGCCGTGCAGGGCGTATCGTTCCATGTGAACCGCGGCGAGACGCTGTGCATCGTCGGCGAATCGGGCTGCGGCAAGACCATGACGGCGCTCGCCATCATGGATCTGTTGCCGCCGCGGGCGCGCCGCACGGCCGCGCGTCTCGAGCTCGACGGCCGCGATCTCGCCCGGGCCGGCGAGCGGGCCATGTCGGACATCCGCGGCGCCGGCATGGCGATGATCTTCCAGGAGCCGATGACGTCGCTGAACCCCGTCTACACCATCGGCAATCAGCTGGAGGAATCGCTGCTGCGCCACGGCCGCACGTCGCGCCGCAAGGCGCGCGAGCGCGCCGTCTACCTGCTCGACAGGGTCGGCATCACGGCGGCGGCCAGCCGGCTCAAGCAATACCCCCACCAGTTGTCCGGGGGGCTGCGCCAGCGCGTCATGATCGCCATGGCGCTGATGTGCTCGCCCAGCCTGATCCTGGCGGACGAGCCGACCACCGCGCTCGATGTGACGATCCAGGCGCAGATCCTGCACCTGCTGGCCGAGCTGCAGCGCGAGTTCGCCATGGGCCTGCTGCTGATCACGCACGATCTCGGCATCGTCGCGCGCATCGCCACGCGCGTGGTCGTCATGTATGCCGGCCAGGTGGTCGAGACCGGCACGGCCGAAGCGATTTTTGCCGCCCCGGCGCATCCCTACACGCGCGGCCTGCTGGCTTGCATTCCGGTGCCGGGCCGCACGCGGCGTGGTGCGCCGCTGGGCACCATCGCCGGCATGGTGCCTTCGCTCGTCGGCACCATGCGCGGCTGCCATTTCGCCAGCCGTTGTCCCCATGTCATCGACGCCTGCCGGCTGTCCGACATTGCGTTGGAGGATAAAGGCGCCGGCCCGCATCAGGTGCGCTGCCTGCGCCACGCCGAGTTCGCACGCGAGCCGGTGCGTGACATGACCGAGGCCGCGTCATGAGCCGCGCCCTGGCCGGTTCGGCCGCATCAGCGCCAAGCGCAGACGCGGCGCCGATCCTCGAGGCCCGCAATGTATCGCGCACGTTCCTCGCGTCGGCCGGCCTGCTCCAGCGCAAGCGGCAGCTGCGGGCGGTCGACGGCGTCAGCCTGAGCGTGCGGCCGGGCGAGGTGGTGGGCCTGGTCGGCGAATCGGGCTGCGGCAAGACCACGCTGGCGCGCATGCTGCTCGGACTGCTGCCCCCGTCCGCCGGCGAGATCCGCTTCGACGGGCAGCCGAGCGGCGCGCTGGGGCGGCGGCGGATCGCCTCCCTGGTGCAGCCCGTGTTCCAGGACCCTTACTCTTCGCTCAATCCGCGCAAGTCGATCGGATCGATCATTGCCCTGCCGCTGCGGGTGCAGCGCGATCCACAGCCCGCCACCCGGCGCGCCCGCGTCGAGGAGATGATGGAGCGTGTCGGCCTCGCGCGCGCCCTCTACGACAACTACCCGAGCCAGCTGTCGGGCGGCCAGCGCCAGCGCGTCGCCATCGCCCGTGCGCTCATCAACCGCCCGCGCATGGTGATCTGCGACGAGCCGACCTCGGCGCTCGATGTCTCGGTGCAGTCGCAGATCCTCAACCTGCTGCAGGACCTGCGGCGCGATCTGGGCCTCACCTACCTGCTGATCAGCCACAACCTGGCCGTGGTCGAGCACATGGCGAGCCGCGTCGCCGTCATGTATCTCGGCCGCATCGTCGAGGAGGCAGAGACGGGCGCGTTCTATGCGGCGCCGAAGCATCCCTACAGCGCGGCCCTGCTCGAGTCGGTGCTCACCCCGGAGCCCGGCCTCGGCGTGCCCGACACGCAGCTCGGCGCCGCCTATCCCAATCCGCTCGACGTTCCGCCCGGATGCCGCTTTCATCCGCGCTGCGCGCGCGTGCTGCCGCAGTGCGCGACCATCCCGCCGAAGCCGAATGCCGTCGACGGCGGCTTCGTCGAGTGCCACCTCCATGACCCGCAATCGCACCGAGGAACGCCCGCATGAGTGAGACCACATCGAAACCGAGCCGCACCGGCGCCATCGCCCGCATGCGTGCCTATGTCGACGATGGCACCTTCGAGGCCGAGCTTGCGCGCCGCGTCGCTGTCAAGACCGAGAGCCAGCTGCTGCCGGGCAGCCTGCCGGAGCTGCGACGCTACCTCGACGAGGAGATGACGCCGGCCTTCGCGCGCCTGGGCTTCACCGCGCGCATCTACGACAATCCGCTGCCGGGCCAGGGCCCCGTGCTGCTCGCCACCCGCATCGAGGACCCCAAGCTCGCGACCGTGCTCGGCTACGGCCATGGCGACGTCGTTCGCGGCCTGGAGGACCAATGGACCAAGGGCAAGGGCCCCTGGGTGGTGGCGCGCGACGGCGATCGGCTGTACGGCCGCGGCACCGCCGACAACAAGGGCCAGCACACCCTCAACATGGCGGCGCTGGGTGCCGTGCAGGCGGAGCGCGGCGGCAAGCTCGGGTTCAATGCCAAGTTCATCATCGAGATGGGCGAGGAAGCAGGCTCCAAGGGCCTGGCCGAGCTGGTTGCGGCCCACAAGGCTGATTTCGCGGCCGACGTGCTGATCGCCTCGGACGGCCCGCGCGTGACGCCGGAGCGGCCGACCATAACGCTGGGCTGCCGCGGCGCCCTCAATTTCGATCTCGTCTGCGACCTGCGCGAGGGTGGCCACCATTCGGGCAACTGGGGCGGCCTGATCGCCAACCCGGGGATCATCCTGGCGCATGCGCTGGCAAGCATCGTCGGCGCCAAGGGCGAGCTGCTGGTGGCGGCGCTGAAAGCGCCCGCTATGACCAAGGCCGTCAAGGGCGCGCTCGCCGACGTCGAGATCGATGGGGGCGAGGACGGGCCTGCGGTGGACGCATGGTGGGGCGAGCCGGGCCTGACCCCGGCCGAGCGGGTCTACGGCTCCAACGTGTTCAACGTCCTGGCCTTCACCACCGGCACGCCCGGCCGGCCCGTCAATGCCATCCCGCCCAAGGCCTCAGCCAACTGCCAGCTGCGCTTCGTGGCCGGGACCGATATCGAGACCGTCGTGCCGGCGCTGCGGCGCCATCTCGATGCGAAGGGATTTTCCAGCGTGACGGTGATGCCGCCACCCGGCGTCAACGATGGGCGCTTTTCCGCCACCCGCATCGAGCCCGATCATCCCTGGGCATTGTTTGCCGCGGCCTCGCTGCAGCGCTCGGCCAATGCCAAGCCGGCCATCGTGCCGCAGTCGGGCGGCTCGATCTGCAACGGCATTTTCACGGACATCCTGGGGATGCCCACCATCTGGGTGCCTCACTCCTATCCTTCCTGCTCCCAGCACGCGCCCGACGAGCACATTCTCATGCCGGTCACCCGCTCGGCCGCAGCGCTGATGGCCGGGCTCTACTGGGACATCGGCGAGGGCGGCGCGCCGGCCTGAGTTGGTTTGGCTAGTCCTGCCCAACGCCTGGGCGACAGGTTTGGGCTGAGGCCGCTGGTCCAGTTTCGGTCCATGCGCAAGGATCAGTCGCGCCGCCATCCCTCCATGGCACGCTCGCGGTCGGCCATGATGCAGATGGAAGACCTGGTGCGGCCGCCCGCACATGGTATTCATCCGCTGTCAGATTTACCTTGACAGCGTGACGCTGATGTGCGACTAATTCCGTACTCTCCATAAAACCATTCGAGACGAGCCCCCGCAGGCATGGCCAGCGTGTGGGCACAGGCCTGGGCCGACCCGCGGCACGTCCGCCTGATCGATGGCTGCAAGCCCCGTCACTCCCGATCGTTGGCTGCGCGGTCGACGATGCCGCCGAAGGCCGCCCAGGGGCTCCCGGACATCACGATGATCTGACGCGGGCGGCGGGCATCGACCAGGAAATCGACGCCCTGGCCCACCAGCCGGCCGTCACGGTTGACCAGCTCCGCCTTGGCGAACCGGTACTTGCGGCCATCCTCGCCCACAATCACGCCGATCCCGATGTCAGCGCGGAATTTCGTGATCTGCCCGTACATCGCACGCTCCGTAGTCTCACCGAGGACCGGCCAGGCAGCCGGCGTGTCATGTCGGTGAGTATGCCCGCGCCTCGGCGTCGCGGCTGTTTCAGACGAAACAACGCTGGGCGAACGCCGAGAAAATCGGCTATTGGTCGTGCGGTCGGGATGCCGTACCCGACCTGTTCCGAGGGAAACAGCCAGCCGGAGGGGTCAGCGCCTATGGTGCCGGATCGGGCCCACACTCTGCAGGTCGCCGCTTGTGCCTGCGACGCCGCCAATGGCCAACGGAAGGAACCTTGCCATGTCACGTACGCCTACACCGACCCCAGTGGACCAGGCCGCTTATGAGGCGGAGGGGAGCGGATTGGCCAGGAAGCTCGCGATTTTCGCGGGCCTGGCCTCGCTCGGTTTTGCCGGCCTCGCCGTCGCGCTCATCATCACCCCGGGCCATGCCATACAGTTCAGGCTGACGTCGTCGGCTCCCCCGGCCGCGACGGCGCCGAGCTCCCCCTCGTCAGTTGCCCCGGTCACCGCGCAGGCGAGCTCCGCCGACACGACCGCGCTCGTGCCGTGGGTGGCTGCGGCACCGGGACGGGTCGAGCCCCGCTCGGGCCAGATCCGGATCGCCTCCGTGCTCGGCGGCCGCATCACCGCCGTGCTGGTCAACAACAACGACCGGGTGAGCGAGGGCGAGGTGCTGATTCGCCTCGATGACAAGGAGGCCCGGGCGCGCCTGACCGCAGCCGAGGCCGAGGCCGCCGCCCGCAAGCGCGAGCGTGACGCGCAGCCGGCAACCGCGGGCCGCGAGGATGTGCGCAAGGCCGAGGATGCCGTGTTCACCGCCGAGCGCGCCGTCACCAGCGCCCGCTTCGAGCTCGACGATGCCATTACCGCCGACCGCAAAAAGACCGCCAACCCGCGCGCCCTGTCGAATGCCCGCAACCGGCTCAACGATGCCAACGAGCGGCTGCGGCAGGAGCAAGCGGCCTATGCCTCGGCCCACGCCCGCGCCAGTGCGCCGGCGCCGAACCGGTTCGAGGCCATCCTGATCGCCGGCCGGGCCGACGTGACGCTGGCCGAGACCATGCTCGATCGCACCCGCATCCGCGCGCCCATCGCCGGCACGGTGCTGCAGGTCCACGCCAAGCTCGGCGAGCTGGTTGCGCCGGCGCCCGAGAATACTCTGGTGGTGATGGGTGACATGTCGATCCTGCGCGTGCGCGCCGAGATCGACGAGCAGGACGTGTCCAAGATCAAGATGAACCAGAGAGTGTTCGTGCGCAACACGGCCTACCCCGGCATGGAATTCGACGGCAAGGTGGTCGAGATGGCACCGTCGCTGGCGTTGCCGCGGATGGGCTCGCGCGGGGCGCGCCGGGCGACCGACGTGGAGGTCATGGAGGTTCTGATCGATCTCGAAGGCGCCGTGCCGCTGCTCCCGGGCATGCGGGTGGACACCTTCTTCCGCCGCTGAGATCACGTGCGGGGCGAATTGCGGGCCGGTCCGCGCGATGTCGCGGCCGGCCCGATGCATTTTTGGAGGCGCTCGACTGCGGCATAGCCGAGCCGGCAGACGTCACCGCGCGGCAGGCGAAGCAGCCCCGAGCCGGGCTATGCGCTCGCAGAAGGGGCGGCCGCCATCGCTTGCTATTCCGGGTACGCTGGCCGCGCTGGGCTGCCCGGAGGCCCACAGGCCGAGGGCCGCGCCGAGCACGACACTGGCGAGCACGATGTCGGTCAGGCGCATGGTCCCACTCCCGCTCGATCCTGGCCACTGCGCCGCGTCGTTGGGCACCGTCCGGCCGTTTCCTGCTGCCAGTGTCGCGCAAGTCGCGCCCTGGCGCTGTTCCGGCCGGCACATTTGGGCTCTCGAATGCCTAAGCTCTAGTGTGATGATCGAGAAGTCCGCACCATCGCATTGGGCTAGGTTGGGGAGCGGACTTCTCGATCTGAATCACACTAGCATCATGACTCTGCTAGTGTCCTTCAGATCGCGAAATTCGTTCCGAGCCCGCCGCACACTGAGACGAATTTCGCGATCAGGACACTCGTCAATGCTCGGATTTTGACTGTTTGCCGGCCCGGAAACCGCGTTTGGCGGCTCGACACGGACCCCGCGACCCTTGCATGATGGCGCCAGACGCTTTTGCAGCACCCCCGAGGTGACATGGAGCAGCCTTCGATCGCCGAGTTGCTGGGCAAGTCGGGCCTGTTCGGCGCCCTGAGCGTGCCTGACCTGGAGATGATTGCCGGCCGGATGCGGCGTGCCCAATTCGAGCCGGACCAGATGATCTTCTCGCGCGGCGACCCGGGGCGCGAGATCTACCTGGTGCTGGAGGGGCGGATCAGGCTCTCGATCCTGTCCAGCGACGGGCGGGAGCTGTCGTTTGCCCACGCCGGGCCTGGCAACGTCTTCGGCGAGATTGCGGCGCTGGATGGCGGCGAACGCACGGCGGGGGCGACAGCCATTTCCCGCGTGCAGGCCATGGCGCTGCCGCAGCGCGCCATGCTCGAGCTGATCGAAAACAACTCCAAGGTCGCGATGGCGGCCATTCGCTTCCTCTGCACGCGGTTGCGCGAGACCGACCAGCGGCTGGAGGCGATCGCGCTGCACCGCATCGAGGTCCGGCTGGCCCGGCTGCTGCTCTCCGCGCTCCGGTTGCAGAACCCCGGCGCGAAGGGGGAACATGTACCCCTCGATCTCGGCATGTCGCAGGGTGAGCTGGCCCTGCTGATCGGTGCCAGCCGGCCCAAGGTCAATATCGCCTTGACGATGCTGCAGGACATGGGGGCAATTGCGCGCGCCGGCTCCAAGCTGACGTGCGATACGACGGTGTTGGAGGGCATTGCCGATATGGAATGACGCCGGCGCCGGATGTGAGCTTTCATGAAGTTGTCATGCCGGCCGAGGGCGAGAGCCCGAGAGCGGGTACCCAGAGCCCCGATCTCCGGCCGCGCCTCGCAGCCCTAGGTACCGGATATTTCGCTGGCGCGAAACTCCGGCATGACAGTGATGCGGCGCGTCAGGTGATCACGCCGACCGGCTTGCCCTGGAGCCAGCCTTCGATCGCCGCGACCATGCCGGCGTAGAATTCCCGATAGGTCGCCTCGGTCACATAACCCAGGTGGGGCGTGAGCAGCGCGCGCGGCTCCGACCGCAGCGGATGCTCGGGGGGCAGCGGCTCGATATCGAAGGTGTCGGCGCCATAGCCGGCGATGCGCTTCTCCCTGAGCGCCGCCAGCATGGCCGACTCATCCACGATCGGTCCGCGCGAGGTGTTGACCAGGATGGCCGTCGGCCGCATCAGGGCCAGCTCGCGCGCGCCGACGAGACCGCGCGTGCGCGGCGACAGCACGCTGTGGACGCTGATGACGTCGGCCCGCCGGAACAGCTCGTCCTTGTCGACCCGCTCAGCACCGCGCTCGGCCGCGCGCTCCGGCGTGAGGTTCTCGCTCCAGGCGATCACCTTCATGCCCATGGCTGTGCCGATCTTGGCGACCTTGCCGCCCAGATTGCCGAGACCGATGATGCCGAGCGTGCGGCCGTCGAGATCGTAGCCGATGGTCGTCTGCCAGCCGCCGCCGGCGCGCATGGCGTGGAACTCCTCGCGCAGATGTCGCGCCAGCCCCAGCATCAGGGCAATGGCGAGCTCCGCCGTCGACCGGCCCGCGCCGCCGGTGCCGCACACCGTGACGCTGCGGTCCTTGGCCGCCGCCATGTCGATCGAGGCATTGCGCTTGCCGGTGGTCACCAGCAGCCGCAGGTTCGGCAGCCGCTCCAGCAACGCGCCCGGAAACGGCGTGCGCTCGCGCATGATACCGATCACGTCGAACGGCGCCAGGACCCGTGCCGCGGCGTCGAGGTCGGGAAGGCGCTCGTTGCAGACGACGAGGCGATGGTCCCGCTGCAATCTCGACCAGTCGGCCATGGCGAGGGCAACGTTCTGGTAGTCGTCGAGGATGGCGATGGCGACCATGGCGGCGGTTCCTCCTGATGCAGCGGGGCGGGCGCGGCGAGCTACAGCGGCTTGCCCTCGAGCCAGGCGCGGCCGCGCGCATAGAGCGCTTCGACCTGCGGTCCCTTCAAGCCCGGCATATCCGGCTTCACCTCGAAGCCGATGTGGGTCTGCAGATAGGCCAGATGGCGATAGCCCTCCGGAAAGCGCTCCAGCACCGCCGCATCGAGCGAGAGCCGGGCCGCGGGGTCGACTGGGTCCATGCGGTCCTTCTCGTAGATCGGCTGGCGCAGCACCATGCCCCAGCGCGCCCCGCGCCTCTCGAAGAAGTCATAGAAGCGCCCGGTGCAGACCACGTCGCAGAGCACCTCGTGCACCAGCGCGCGCTGCGAGATCGTCATCTTGGTCTGCGAGATGGCGCGGTCGCCGGCGATATCGACCGAGTTGCCGCCCAGGAAATGCAGGATACTGACGCCCTTTTCGAACCCCGCCCGGCTGACCGCGATGAACTCGTCGGCGGAGCCCTGAAACCAAGTGGCCATCATGCGGCCGTCGTCGTGCCACACGCTGCGAAAACGCTGCCAGTCCCCGGCGTCGCGCCAAACCGCCCAGTTCTCGACGACCTCGCGGATTGCCAGCCGCTCCAAGACGTGCGTGCTCATCGGGGCCTCTGCGCCGTTTCGGGCCGACGATAGTACGCTGCGGAGCAGGGCCGCAATCGCTGATCCGCGGCATCGACCCCGCCGGCTACTGCGCGCCTTCGACCTCCAGCGTGACTTCGCCCCCATCCAGATGCACGGTCACGTGCGTGTAGTCGCCGGCCGGTACCTCCTCGTATCGCAGGTCGATCTGGCTCATCTTGGGAGTGGTCTGCCCGTTGGGCATCGTCACGCGGGCCTCGAGGATCAGGATTTTCGGGTTGGCGCCTTGCGGAGCCGCGCGCGCCAGGGTTCCCGACCAACCCGATGCCGGCGTCTCCGCTTTGCCGGTCACGACGAGCCTGGGTTGCCTGCCGGGCATTCGGTCGATCCAGGCGCTGAAGGTCCTTTTCAGCAGCATCGGCATGGCCATGCCTCCCCATATACGTCGCGCACGTCCCAATTGGAGCATGCGCCTCGCAATGGGTGCAATAGGACAATCGGGCGCGTGCTGAAGACACTGGGGATTAGATACGGAAACGCCCCAGCTTATGGGCCGGGGCGCGCATTCTCGATGCTTCGTGCCGTCAATGCAGAGCAGGCTAGAGCAAGATCGTTTCTGATCGAAGCGCTTGGCTTCGATCATGGAACGTGAATCTTGCTCTCGACTCTATGATTAGAGCAGGATTCACGCTTCGGCCGCTACATCTCGATCGAGGCAAGGTCATTCAATCCGAAGCGATCCTGCTCTAGTGCAGGCTGGCGATCTCGAGCTCGTCACCCATGGCGTGCCCAACGGCGGCCTGGTGGCTGTCGGTCAGGGCGAGCGGCGTACCGTCTGCGGCATGCAGGGCGTACAGGTTGATCCCGGCCGGAATCCCCTCGATGGCCGGAAACATCGACTTTGCCTCATCGGTGGTCAGCACCTTGATGTAGGCAATCTTGCCGCCCCCGAGCTGGGCCAGGTCGCTCATGCTCATGGCAGGCGGTGGAGCGCTCCGGGCTTTCCGGGCCTTTGTCCTGCTCTTTTCCACGACGCTCACTCCTTGTGATCAGGAGACCGCACGTGATCCCCTGGCGAGGCAGCGCTGTCCGAGCCTGCCCCTACTCGCCTCTGGTCCTCTATCTTCCCGCGATTCGGTCCAAGGCACTGTGTCCCGAATGACTCAGGGACCGGCCTCCCCGATCTCAATTCTGCGCACCAGACGATCCGGCTCGCGCCGGACGAGGTCGATGGAAAGCAGGCCGTCGCTGAGATCGGCGGCTTTCACCTCGATACCCTCAGCCAACACGAAGGTGCGACTGAATTGGCGTGCGGCGATGCCGCGGTGGATGTACTCGCGCGATTTGTCGTCTTCCTGGCGACCGCGGATGGTGAGCTGGCTATCCTCCAGGGTGATGTCCAGCTGATCGCGCTTGAAGCCTGCCACTGCAAGCGTAATGCGCAACCGCTCGGCCGGTTCCTCGCCGGAGCCGCGCTCAGCTGCCCCGTTCACGGAGATGCGTTCGATGTTGTAAGGCGGATACCCATCGCTGCCGCTTTTGCCGACGCGGTCGATGAGCCGCTCCATGTCCTCGAAGCCCAACAGCAGCGGGCTCGACAGCAGCGATAGTCTCGACATTGCAAAGCCCTCCTCGAAGCGGCCTTGAGCGCTGAACACCCTAGCTGTTGCGGACCCGGCCCCGGCTTCCGCCGCCCCAGCCCCGGTACGGGCGCTGGTTGTGTTCATGCTCAGGATATGGTGTTCACTGGGGCAACTTCAAGGACGCGGGAAATCCGGGCCGGCGCATGGACATGTTCGATTGGAGCGCGCTGGTGCTCATCCTGGCTGGCGCGTTGGCGGGCGGCTTTGTCAATGGGCTGACCGGCTTCGGCACCGGCCTCACGGCCCTGCCGCTGTGGTTGCAGGCGGTGGAACCGCTGGTTGCAGCCCAGCTGGTGTCGGCTGCATCCATCGTGGGGCACATCTCCACGCTGCCGGCGATCTGGCACGCCGTCGACTGGCGGCGGCTCGCTCCCATGCTGCTTGCCGGTCTGATCGGCGTCCCGATCGGCGGGTGGATCCTGCCGGGGATCAGCCTGCCCACCTTCAAGCTGACCGTCGGCACGCTGCTGATCGCCTATTGCGCGTTCATGCTCCTGGCCGCAGGCAGGCTTCGGCTGGCGGCCGGCGGACGGGGCGCGGAAGCCGTGATCGGCTTGGCGGGAGGCGTTCTCGCCGGGCTCGCTGGTCTCTCCGGCATGTTGCCGACCCTGTGGGCGGCGCTGAAGGGATGGCCCAAGGAGGAGAGGCGCATGGTATTCCAGGTCTTCAACCTGACGATCCTGTCGGCCATGCTGCTGGCGAACCTGGTGCAGGGTCGGATTGGGTTGCGCTTCGTGGTGGCGATCGGCGTCGCATTGCCTGGCACGCTGCTGGGTGCGCGCCTCGGTTCTCTCGTCTATCGCCGCCTCGACGACCGCCGTTTCGACCGCATCGTGCTCTTGCTTCTGCTCCTTTCGGGGGTCGGCCTGGTCTTGGCGGGACGCTGAAATGGCCGTCATATTTCCGGTCCGTTGCTGCGCCAAACCGGCCAGCGGTCAGACGTTCGGCGCGTAGGGAAGGAAACGGAAGATGGCCCAGGCTCTCGTGCGGTGCGGACTGCTTGTTCTTGCCGGGCTCGCCGGGAGTGCCGCACTGCCGGCGCTGGCGCAATCGGTGGACCCCAAGGTGGCCGCTGCCCGCGCGTCCGAAACCGAAGAGGAGAAGAAGGAGCGCGAGGGCAGGAAGGTGTGCGCCATTGCGCTGTGCTCGACCTTGCACAAGCGCAAGCCCGATATCGGCGAGGTGAGCTGCAACGTGCAGAAAACTTGGCGCAAGGAGGTGCTGACCAAGATCCTGGAGCGCGGCAAGCTGCCCTGGCCGTGGGGTTATGCGCGCTGCACGAGCAACCTGAAGTTCGATCGCGCGACGCTCGTCAAGGCGATGACCGAGCCGGAATTCGAGGCACAGTTCGATAAGCACGACATCCGCTGCGAGCTGGAGGGAGAAAAGGAAACCTACGACGTCAGGATGGAGATCCGCCCCAAGGTCACCTTCAAGCAAGGAAAAGCCGTGAAGGCGAGCCTGAACTGGGGCAAAATAGAAGCGCCGAAGCTGGCCAAGACCGCGTTGTGGTCGGCGACGGCGGCAGACAACTCGTTCGGCGTGCTACAGAGCACCGTCGTCGAAGACATCAACGACTTCATTGAGACCAAGTGCCTGGAGGTGAAGGAGGAGTGGCAGGGCAAATAGCATCGCCGTCTTCCTTCCGACGCGGTCGTGGCCGCGCTCCGGAAACTCGCCACGCTTGCCGGCCGGGCCGACGCTCGCGGAGCGCAACGCCGATGTGGGCACGCCGGCCATGACGACCGCCATCATTCTGATCGTCAGCGGCGCCTTGATCGGAGCGGGCATCACCATCATCCTGCGCGACGTGCGCAAGAGCCGCCGCCGCGCGTTCGTGTCGACGCGCGATGCCCGCGCCGGATCCGAGCCCGACATCGAGATCACGATCTCGCATCCCGACGACGTCTCACAGGAAACGGTTGCGCGGCCGGCCGATGCCAACGCCGAGCAACCGGCTGCGCCCGGCGACGCCGCCGCGACGACGGCTTCGCAGCCCCCTCGGCGCGAGCTGCAGCCGCCGACCCCGGCCGGCAGCCCGTCGCTGGAACAGCAGTGGTCTGAGCACGAGGCGGCCATCGCAGGGAGCGTCGACAGGGTCAATGCGCTGCTTGCGCCGGCGCGCCTCTCCATCGGGGCCTCGGGCGAGCCGACGTGGAGCTACAGGAACAAGGGTTATGGCGGATATCGCCGCATTCTGCTTGGTCGCGACAGCGTGGGCTGGCTGCGCCTCGAGCTCTCGGCGGACGGGCGGCTGCACGCCAGCGTCAAGGCCCACAAGGAGGATCGGGCCGCGATCAACGCAGCGGCCGATACGTCGAGCGAGCGCCTCGACGCCGCCCGCATCGGTGATCTGCTGCTGCAATGCCTGCAGCCTGCGGTGGACCATGTCGCGCCGCAGGAGCCGAGCAGCGATCGCGTGGCGAGCGAGCAGGCGTGGATGAGCGTCGATGCCCTGGTCGCCTCGGCGTTGAATGCCAGCAATGGTGCGCTCTCACAGGCGGGAGCCCGGCTCGTTCCGGTCGCCCCCGCGGCGTGGGAAGCGGCGCTGCGCCGCCACCGCATGACGTTGCGTGTGGAGGTCAATGGCAACGATATCGCGCGCATGCACATCGAGCGGTTGCCGCACGAGATGGAGGTCGCGGTCGGCGTGCCCGATGCGCAGCTGGCCGATCTCGGCCGCCGCCGTCGCGTACCCGTCGAGGGCATGACCATTCATGCTCTTGCCGAGTTGATCGCCGGCTGCGCCTGGCCGGCAATTGCGCGCTTCAGGGAAGCTCGCCGTCCAGCCTGAGCCCCGCCAGAGTATGCCGACCGTCTACTACGAATTGCTCCTGGCATTGGTGGCCGCCGTGCTGAGCTGGTCGCTGATCGGCATCTACACGCGGGTCATGACGGCACGGCGCCAGCTGGACAAGCCCAACGAGCGCAGCATGCACAGCATGCCCGTGCCGGTGGGTGCAGGCCTCGCCATCGTGGCGACCGCGCTCATCCTCTGGCCGCTCTGGCAGGGGGGCGCGGTCGCGTCTCATGCCGGACTGCTGGCGGGCTTCGCGGCGCTCGGCGCGCTGTCCTGGATCGACGACCAGTACGCCCTGTCGCCGGGCGTCCGCTTGAGCGCTCAAGCTCTCGCCGTCGCGTTTTCCCTGGCATCACTGGCGCCGGATGCGCGTGTGCTCCCCGCCGTCCCGATCGGGATCGAGCGCGTCGTGCTGGGGCTTGCATGGCTGTGGTTCATCAACCTGTTCAATTTCATGGATGGCATCGACGGACTAGCCGGCAGCGAGGCGATCGCCATTGCGCTCGGCTATCTGCTGCTGCTGACGTACGCCGGCATCGACGGCCCCTTTTGGCGCCTCGCGCTCATCATTGCCGCCGCCACTGCAGGGTACCTCGCCTGGAACTGGCACCCCGCGAAGGTCTTCATGGGCGACGCCGGCTCGATCCCGCTCGGCTTTCTGCTCGGCTGGCTGATGATCGACCTTGCTCTCAGGGGCCACATGCCCGCCGCCGTGATCCTGCCGCTCTACTTCGCGGCCGATGCCACGATCACGCTCGGCAAGCGCACATTCGCAGGCCGGATGCCCTGGCAGGCGCACCGCGAGCATTTCTATCAGCGGGCCGTGCTGGGTTGCGCCACGCCGTCGGCTGTGGTGTGGCGAGTCGGTGCCGCCAACGCCGCGCTGATCGTGCTGGCGCTGGCTTCCGTCCATCGCCCGGTGTTGGCGCTCGCGGGTGCCGCCGGCGTCGTGGCCGGCCTGCTCGGCGAACTGCATCGCCTGGCGCGGCGGCGGCCGTCATAGCGCCGGCGCGTTGCCGAGCATCGACGTGTAGCTGGCGAGCAGGGACGTCTTGACGTGCGCCTCCGTGTAGCCCTGCAGCAGCCGCAGCCGGGCGGCTTCACCCATGCGCAGGCGCATATCGCGGTCACGCGCCAGCAGCTCCAGCGCATTGGCCAGCGCTTCGGCATCCTCCGGCGGGACCACGAGGCCTTCCACGCCATCGCGGACGAAGTGGCGGCATCCTGGCACGTCCGTGACGACGAGGGGGCGTGCGCACGCGGCTGCTTCGAGCAGCGCGCGCGGCATGCCTTCGCGGCTGCGCGCCGGCAGCACGAAGATGTCGGCGCGCCGCCAGACCTCGCCGACGTCGGTCACTTGCCCCAGCCAGCGCACATCGGGCTGCGCGCACCAGGACCTCAATACGTCTTCGCCGATCGCCTCCGCGTGGTCGCCGTCGGCGCTGCCGTAGAGCTCGACTTGGATGGGTACGCCGCGCGACTTCAATCGAGCGTGCGCGCGGATGAGGACATCGACACCCTTGGACCGGATCATGCGGCCGACGAAGGCTGCGACGGGGACATCGTTGCTCGGCTGCGGCTGCGCCGCGAAGGCCTGCGGGTCGACGCCCGCGCCGCCCAGGATGGCGAATCGCGGCCCGGGATCTGCGCCCCTCGCACGCAGGAGCGCGAGGTCGTCCGGGTTCTCGACCAGGAGATACGACGACGGCTTGCGCAGCATCGAGGCGATCAGCCGCAGGGCACCGATACGGTAGAGGCCGAGCAGGTGCCCCGTCCCGAAGCCGAGCAGTCCGAGCGCCGTCATGTGGACGACCGTGTACGGCGCCCGCACCAGCTTGAGCGCCAGACCGCCCAGCACGATCGGCTTCATCGCCACCAGGTGCACGACGTCGGGGTTTTCGTCCTCCAGGATGCGCGCCAGCGCCCATGCCGAGCCTGCCTCGCGCACGGGATTGCTGGAGGCGCGCTGAAAGTCGAAGTTGATGACGCGCGTGCCCAGATCCTCGATCTCTTCGTGCCGGCCGGTGGAGCGCGTCACCACCACCACCGAATGCGCGACCTGCCTGAGCACCGCGATGAGAGGCCGGAAATGCGAGAGCGCGAACCCGTCCTCCGAGACGAGCAGCACGACCTTGCGGCACAGCTCGGGGAACGGATCCCCGCTCGGCGTAGAGCGTTGCGCCCCCGGCTGCCAGTCCTCGCGCGTCATTCGGCCCCCGACTCAACCGACGCTGCACACTAGTGTCCTGTCTCCGAAACATCGTCATCCTTCGCGGCACGGTTGGGCGATATTTCGGAGACCAAAGGACACTAGAAAACCTATGATTCTAGTGTGGTTTGCGTCTCGCAAATGCCTTGTAGAACCTAGCCGCAGAGGGGGAAGGCATTTGCGAGACACCACACTAGTGGCCTGAATCTCCTAAAGTGAG
>Ga0247727_10001926_pt1 | contig 48025 bp, 42 predicted proteins | sample WisWelCaveWW1625_FD_202498 | JGI IMG/M metagenome (GOLD analysis project Ga0247727, IMG submission 202498) | Biofilm microbial communities from Wishing Well Cave, Virginia, United States - WW16-25 | ecosystem: Environmental > Aquatic > Deep subsurface > Groundwater > Cave microbial mat | place...
ACACCTTCGACACCTTGTCGTGGCGCGACGGGCGGGGCTGTCTCGCGGAGGCCGACGTAGGAGGCCGTAGCGACCCGAAGGGCGCGCAATTCATGAATCGGCGTCAGCCGATTCGTGAATTAAGCGGACTAGGAACGTACGACCGACAAACCGTGAGACCGTCGGAGCGTGGGTCCGACCTTACGGTCCACGGTCCACGGTCTACGGTCTACGGTCCACGGTTTACCCCTGCCGTCCTTCGATCGCGCAGAGCAGCACCCCGGCGCCGATGGCGAGCCGCGGATCGATGCGCCCTTCGTGGATGTCGAGCGTGTACTTCAGGATGAAGGGGTTGAAGTGCTGGTGGAACGTGGCGGCCTCCGTCTGGCCGATGTTGAGCGAGTATTTCTGCGGGACCAGGTTCGTGAGCAGGCGGCGCACGAGCGCCATCGCGGTGCTGTCCTCGATGACCTCGCCGACCTCGCGCTCGCGCGCGTCGAAGATCAGCCAGTGGTCGCGGATGATCGACGACAGGCCTTTGCGCCGGTAAGCGCCGACCGTCTCGTTCGTGGTCGCGTCGACGATGTCGTACGTGGCGGAGAAATCGACGATCTGCCGCGCCTTGATGGTCAGCAGCTCCTTCGTCATCGATTCGTCGGTGTAGATGCGGATGTCCTCCCTGAGCTTGAAGGCCTTCTGCTTGGAGAACATCAGCAGGTTCCAGTTCTGGTCGTAGATGTGGAATTTCGCGCCGAGGAAGGTGAAGAACTTGCGGCGGAAAATGAAACGAGAGTGGTCGAAGCGCGGGTCGAGTTTCATAAGCGGTTCGACGCTCCTTTCATCCTGGCGTTACGGCGTCCAGAGGTCCGGACGGCCTTGGCGAAACAGCTCGCGCGTGCGCGGGCCAAGGCACGCGAGATCGGCGGCGACGCTGCCAAGCTCGGTCTTGAGGCCCGGCAGGAAGGCGAAGCGGACGAGCTCCACCGCCTCCGCGCCGGCAACGAGCTCCTCGACCAGCGCGCCGACGCGGTCGACGGGACAGTCGAGCCCGGCATGGCCCGCGCGGACTTCCATCGAGACGAAGTTCGCGAGCGACGCGAAGACAATGAACGGCTGCGCGGCCATTTCGATTCCGTCGATGCAGCAGGAGTCGCGCGCCTCGGGGACGCGGCGGAAGAGCTCCGCGACGGCGTCGGCGGGCGTCATTTGCCGCGCTCCAAATCGAAGGTGGCGGTCAAGGGGTAGTGGTCGCTCGCGCGGCGCGATTCGACCGATTCGATGACCTCGGCAGAGACCGCGCGCTGGGCGAAGCGCGGAGTGGCGAATAGGAAGTCGATGCGCATGCGCGACCGCAGCGCGGCGCCGTAGCGGGTCGTCATCAGCGTCCAGCCGGGCTTCTTCTTGTTGAGCTTGCGGTAGACATCGACGAAGCCCGCCCACTCGGCGAGCTCGATCTCGCGGCGGTCGAATTCGATCGGCTCTTTCCCGTCCTTCACGAAGCGGGCGAGGATATTGCGCGGCAGCTCGAGGACGCTCGGGTCGACCTCGTCGCCCGGCGCCATGCAGTTGAAATCGCCCATGAGGAGGGCGCGCTCGCCAGGCATGGCGTGGCGGCAGAGGGCGCGGATCTCGGCCAGGCGGCCTTGCGGGCTGAACGGGTTGAGATGCGCCACCACGGCGGTCAGCACGCGATCGGCGTCCAGGCGGATCTTCGCCCACAGGGCGGCATGGAAGAACGGGTAGAACTCGGCGCCGCTCGATTCGATCTTCCACGGCTCCCGGGTAAGGAGGGCGACATGAAAACCGCTCGTCGCGCGGCCGATGACACCGCGCATGCCGAGCGCGTCGCCGACGGCGTGGAGTCGGTTGACGTCATCCCAGCCGTTGGCTTCCGTGACGCCCAGGATGTCCGGCTGCGCGGCGCGCACGACGGAGGCGATCACGTCGAGCCGGTCCTGTCCTCCTTCGAGGATGTTGTACGTCATCACGCGGAGGGGCTTCATCAATCACCGGCGCGCTTGCGCGCGTCCTCGATCATGGGCTTGAGGCCGGGATTGCCGGACAACTCGAGGTCGTCGACCGCCTTGCGAAACTCGCCCAGGTAATAGCGCGACTGTCCGCGATAGCCGTACGCGAGCTGGTGGGGGATCGGCTTCTGGATCTCGATCGCCTTCGTGAACCACTCGACGGCGCGCTGGAAGTCGGCGGAGGCGCCCAGTAGGTCGTCCGTGTTGAAGCGCGTGGCCGCGAGGTAGAAGCGGCTGAGGCCCGGGTAGTAGAAGTACGGCTCCGACTTGAGGTCGCCCTTGGCGCACTCCTTCTCGCACGCTTCAGCGTAGCGGGCGAGGGCTTCGATCGATTTCGAGCGAAACCCGATCTCGCCCTGGGCGAGCAGCACGTAGGCGTACCCGCGGTCGGTGACCACGTTCATCTTCGGGAATCGGCGGATCTGGGCGTCGCTCACTTCGAGAAAACGCTTCGTCTTCTCCGTGGGGTCGATGCCCGATTCCACCTCGACCATCGGGATGTGCAGCATGATGTCGCAGAGCAGGAAGGCGACGCCGATGTCATCGCCCTCCACGCGGGCCTGGAGGACTTGGAGGGCCTCCTCCATCCGCTTGATGACGGCGCCGTTGCCGCCGATCCGCGAGGCGTCGCGAGTGGCGAACCACAGCCAGTAGTGGTTCATGAGAGCGACGCAGAGGGCCATTTGCGCGTCGCGATGATCGGGCTGGAGTCGCAGCGCGATGCGGGCCAGCCGCTCCGAGGCCACGACGGCCGGCGTGGAGACGTCGACGTCCTCCCACCTGCGCGATGCCAGGTGTCCGTAGGAATAGGAGGCCTTGATGGCCAGGTTGAGATCGGACTCGCGGATGCGCAGCGCATGCTCGCGGTGGGCGATGACGGTTTCCGTGGCCTGCGCGGCCGTGAGCGCGGCGTCGGCCGCGAGATCCCAGGCATCGGCGTCCTCAGTCTCTTTCGCGCGGGCGAGAGCCGTCTCGTAGACGTTGCGCTTCTCCAGGACGGCGACCCGAAGCGCGCCGTCCGACGTGCGGCCGAAGTCCTCGGTCGCGCCGGTCAGCAGCTCTGTTTCGCGCTGGCGCGTGCGGGCGGCCATCTCCGGCTCGCGCATGTACCCGATGAGGTGGTGGAGCCGGTCGATGAGTCGGAGCCGCACGCGGCCGCGCTCGGGCCACGCCTGCGCCTTGCCGAAAGCGGTCTCGGCCTCTTCGAGGCGTCCAAGGAGCTCCAGGGCACGTCCACGGAAACGATGGCGGGCCGGGCTGTCGACGGCAATCGCGTCGAGTTTCGCCAGGTAGGCGCGCAGCCGGTCGAACGCACGCGAGAGCGGCTGCGGCGGGTCGTGCAGGATCGTCGTCCACCCTTCAACGTCAGCACCAAGGGCCGCTATTTCCGCGTCGAGCTTCTGGCGCGTCGCGCCTTCCTCGACGAGCCGCTTCTCCGTCGCGAGGCTCTCCTCGCGCTGGCGGGCGCGGTCGGCGGCGGAGAGGACGAGCGTCACCGCGAGGACGGCGGCCGCCAGGAACCCGACGGCGATCGACGCTGTCATCGCCTTTCGCTTCGCCGCGGCGTGGAGGAGGCGGACGAATGCGGACGGCGGTCGGGCGCGGATCGGCTCGCCGAGAATGTAGCGCTGCAGGTCGTCGGCGAACTCCTCGGCGGTCGCGTACCGCTTCTCGGGGGTTTTCTCCATCGCCTTGAGGATGATCGCCTCCAGGTCGGGCGGGACGTGCGCGGCGCGCTTCGACGGCGGGACGGGAAGCTCTTCAATGACGGCGTTGATGATGGAGTGGGCCGTGGTTCCTTCAAACGGGCGCTTGCCGGTGACGGCGAAATAGAGCGTCGCGCCGAGCGCGTAGACGTCGGTCGTATGGCGGATGTTGCGGTCGCCTCGCGCCTGCTCCGGGGACATGTAGGCAGGCGTGCCGACGGCGTAGCCGGTCAGCGAGTTTGCGCTGCGCATGTCGACGTCGCGGGCGAGGCCGAAGTCGAGGACGAAGACCTGGCCGTTCTTGGCGACCATCAGGTTCGCGGGCTTCACGTCGCGGTGGATGACCTTGTGTTCGTGGGCGTGGTGGAGCGCGCGGGCCGCGTCGCGGAGGTGCTCCGCCGCGCGGCGGAGGCCGAGTTCGCGGAACGGGACTTCGTTGAGCGTGCGGCCTTCGATGTACTGCATCGCGATGAACGGCTGTTCGTTGGCGACGCCGACTTCGTAGACCTGGGCGATGTGGGGATGGGTGAATTGCGCGCCGGTCTGAGCCTCGCGGAGGAACCGCTCGCGCTCTTCGCTGGAGGCAAAGGCGCCGGAGAGCATGACCTTGAGGGCGACCCAGCGGCCGAGGTCGGTGTCCCACGCCTTGAAAACGGCGCCCATGCCGCCGCGGCCGAGTTCGCGAACGCTGATGTACCGGCCGAACGAGGGATGGCGCTTCGAGATGGCTTCCTGGACCTCCGCGGGGAGCAGGCGGCGGCCCGACGCGCCCGAGGAGCCGTGATCGGTCGTCGGCGTGGAGTCGTGAGTCCCATCCATGAACGGAGTATCCTACCAGCGCGATGATGGTCGCCTGCGTCGAGAGTTGACGGGCGGACCTGCAGGGCCAAGGCATCTCTTACAGTCATTTCAGATTCTCTTAAGTACCGCCGCGGTTCCTCCCGGCGTATGAATCGTGCGGGTGAACGAGAGTTCCGAACACGAAAGGAGAATCGCATGAAGACAACGATCCTGATTGCGCTGGCGCTGGCGGCGTTCACGCAGTCGAACGACGCCGCCGTCCGGTCGAAGCGCCTCCTGGTCGCGCTCGAGGGCGGGGGCGCCGTCACGCTCGATCCGCGCAGCGGCAAGATCCTCGCGAAGCACGAGACGGGAGCGGACGCGTTCGGCGCCGCGTTCTCCTTCGACGGACGTCGCGCCTTCGTGACCGACAAACAGGCCGGAACGCTGGTCGAAATCGGCGGCGAAACCGTTGATGTGGGCCGCGGAGCCCAGCAGCCGGCCGTGGCGCCGGACGGGCGCGTCTACGTCCCGCTCTCGGGTGACGCGGCGATCGCCGTCGTCCAGGGCCGCGCGGTCGTGCGCCGCCTTTCGGCGGGCGCGGGATCGAAGCCCCACATCGTCTCGCTCTCGCCCGACGGCAAGTGGCTCTGGGCGACGGTCCAGGGCGCCGACCCGCGGGTCCTGGCGTACGAGCTCACCGCCGATGGAGAGAGACCGGCGCGGGAGTTCCGGTACGACCTCGTGCCTCGCGTGGTGAGCGCGACCAACGCCGGCGCGTGGTTCACCGGCCACCACTCCTGCGGTCTTCACTACGCTTCGCTCGCCGACGGCAAGGTGACCACGCCCTACCTCGACGAGAACGGCCCGCACAGCGAGCCGCGCAAGCAGATCGAGGGCGTCGCGGCGAGCCCGGACGGCGGCCGGGTCGCCATCACGCACGAAGGGCGTCGCGCCCTCGTCCTCCTCGAGATCGCCGACGGCAAGGCGCGAAAGGTGGCCGAGGCTTCTCCGCTCGCGGGGAATCCGTACTGGACGTCGCTCGACCCGTCGCTCGACGTGGCCTTCGTCTCGATCCCGGGGAAGGCGCTGGTGGAGGCGTACGCATTCTCGACTGGAAAGCTCCTGTGGTCCACGGAGGTCGGGGGCAAGGCGAAGCGCATGGCCGTGACGGAAGTGCCCTAAGGGCATGCGACGGGCAGCGGGAGCTTTGACTGAACCTCGGCGCCGCCGTTCCGTTACAACCGTCGATGCTCTGCCTCTGCGTCGGATGCCGGCGGCCGGCGAGCCTCGAGGTGCTGCCGGAGGGGGACTATCGCTGCGAGGCGTGCGCGGGCGGAACATCGGTCGCGGTGGCGGTAGAGGAGCCACCGGAGCCGCCGCGCCGGAGGCCGCGCCGTCCCGGGGCGCGAACGATCCGTGACGACCGGCGTGCGAGTGCAAAGGACCGGCGGATGTCGCAGCCGATCATCCTCGTCGTGGCGCTCCTGCTCCTCGTCAGTGCGGTGAAGTTCGCCGCCGCCGGGCCGCTGCTCTTCGTTTGCTTCATCGTCTACGGATGGGGCTTGCGCGCCGCGGTGCGTGATGGGCTCGACGAGTATGTGCCGTACTGGAAGTGCCTGTGCCTCGCGCTGATCCTGATGGCGATGCAGGCGGCAGTGACGATGGCGTTGCTCCAGGGGCGGATCCGCTCGTTCGCGCCCGTCCTCGTCGGCGGCTGCGGCTGTTGGTTCATCTTCAGCATGCTCTTCCGGTCGTTCTTCCGGGTGCGGCTGATCCAGGCGATCTGGATGACGCTGCTGGGCGCGTCGCTCGCGGGGCTTGGGACGTTCCTCGGCGTGCTGCTGTTCCGGGGCCTCATCCTGGCGGTCCTGTGAACCACTCAGGACCGCTGCGGGCTCCGCCGGTAGGATGGTTCACCATCGACCGCGCTCTCGTCGTTCTGGATCGCCGCATCGCGGCCGGGATCGTCATCAGCCTGGTGGCCTCCGGAATCGTCATCGGGGCGGCGTGGTCCTGGTGGGTCTGCGCGGCCATCGTCACCTCCCTCGCGCCCAGCACGATGGGAGTACGCTTCGCCGTCACACGCCACATCCCGGGATTCGTCGCGTGGTGGAAGTGCGTCGCGCTGGGAGCGCTCATCATGGCGATGTATGCCGGCATGGCGGCGTCGCTCGTGGCCTCGCGCGGTGAGGGCGGGCCTCGAGCCCTGGCCGCGATCGCCATCGCCGCCATGTTCGTCTTCTTCGTCGTGCTGAGAGGCTTCTTCAAGCTCACGGCCGGTGAGGCCGTTGCCTGCGCCTTCGCGTGCGGCATCTACGCCATCGCGTGGGCGTTGATCACCGGCCTCCTGCTGGCGATCCTCGTGGTCGCGATCCGTGCGCTCGTCAGCGGGTAGCTCTTGCCTCCGCCCTTTGTCTCCCGGCAGAATCTGCGCCGTGCTTCTCGACTACCACATGCACACGCCCCTCTGCCGGCACGCCGTCGGCGAGCCTGAGGAGTACGTGCGGCAGGCCATCGCGAAGGGGATCGACGAGATCGGCTTCAGCGACCACAACCCGATGCCCGACGGCTACGATGCCGCTTTCCGGATGACCGTCGAGGAGTTCCCGAGCTACATCGAGAAGGTCGTCCGGGTCAGGGAGCAGTTCCCGGACTTTCCGATCAAGCTGGGGCTCGAGGCGGACTTCCACGACGGCACCGAGGACTTCGTCTACAACACGACCAACGAGTACGACTTCGACTACATCATCGGCTCGGTCCATTATCTCGGCGACTGGGGCTTCGACAATCCGGAGAACGCGAAGCGCTTCGAGGGGCGTGACCTGTTCGAGCTCTACCGGCAGTACTTCGAGAAAGTCGCGCGACTCGCGGCGTCGGGGCTGTATGACATCCTGGGGCACCCCGACGTGATCAAGAAGTTCGGGCACCGGCCGGAGAGGCCGTACGACGACCTGATGGGTCAGGCGCTCGACGCGGTGCACAGGGCGGGGATGTCGCTGGACGTGAACACCAGCGGCTTGCGCCGGCCCGCGAAGGAGATCTACCCGAGCCGGCGGTTCCTGGAGCTGGCGAGGGAGGTCGGCGTCGGCGTGACGCTCGGATCGGACGCGCACAAACCGGGCGAGGTTGGCCACGAGTTCGGGGCGGCCGTTGAACTGCTGAAGTCGGTGGGATATCGCGACGTGCAGCGCTACACGCAGAGAGAAAGGGAGGCTGTGAGCTTGTGACGACCACGGGCGCCGAGCGGCGGAAGTTCCCCCGGTTCGAGCGGCGGCTGATGCTGAAGTTCCGCTGCATCAAGACCACGCACATCCCGGATTCGGTGGACCAGGTGGGGGCGATCGAGGACATCTCGAAGGGCGGGATGGTGCTGAAGTCGAAAAAGGTCTACGCGCCCGAGAGCATGGTGCGGCTGAACCTGCCGGAGTCGCCGATGGGCCCGGCGCGCACGCTGCACGGGAAGGTCGTCTGGGCGCGTCCGTCGAAGGAGCACGACGGATTCCAGATCGGCCTGCAGTTCGTGAAGTACGACGAAAACGCCGTGCCCATCAGCGAAGAACAGAAGCGGCGCACGACGCGGCGGTACGAATCGGCCGATCTCGGGTCGGGGGCGGAGCGCCATACGAAGCGGCTGACGCCGAAGGCTTCCGGCTCGGGAGACGACCGGCGCAAACACCCGAGGTGGGAGCAGCGGATTCTCGTGAAGTACCGCTGCGTCACGAAGGGCGTCATGTATGAAGTGGACGACCGCGTCGGCATGCTGAGCGATTTCTCCCGCGGAGGGCTGGTGATTTCGGCGCTGCGCGAATACACGAAGGAGATGGTCCTGATGGTGAAGCTGCCCGAGTCGCCGGTGGGGCCGGCCCAGACGGTCCACGTGTGCGTCCTGTGGACGTGCCCCGCGGAGAAGGCGGGGCAGTACCGCGTGGGCGGCCAGTTCGTGAAACCGGTATGAAAGACGATGATCGCCGCCGCTTCCGGCGCATGGACCAGAAGTTCATGGTCAAGTTCAAGTCGATCGGGGGGGCGCATCACAGGGACGTCGGCGACCGCGCGGGGCTGGTGCTGAACATCTCGCGCGGCGGGCTCGTACTCGCGTCGAAGCGCGAGTTCCCGGTCGACACGCTCTTCACGATCAAGATCCCGAAGTCGGAGCTTGGGCCGGAGCGCGAGGTGAAGGGGAAGGTCGTCTGGTCGCGGCCGGCGGACGAATCGGGGGAGTATGTCGTCGGCTGCATGTTCGTCCGGATCGTCGAACCGGAGGGCGAGGATCGGCGGCAGTACGAGCGCAAACCGGTCAAGCTGGCGCTGAGCCTCCAGTGCGGCGAGGAGGAGAGCATCGAGGGGCAGCTGGTCGATCTCTCACAGGGGGGGATCGAGTTCACGGCGCCGGTCCTGTTCAAGAAGGGGTCGATGGTGCGGGTGGGATTCCCGGCGAGCCCGCTGGGCGGCGCGCGCGTCGTCTTCGTCGAAGTGCTCCGGCACCACGAGCACGAGGGCGAGGGCTGGTGGCGGACGGCGGGGAGGTTCGTGCACGGGAAGTGAGACCGTTCGCAGGCGGAGCCTGCGGATGGTCTCATCCGCCGAAGCTCGCCCGAACGGGCGGGCTCGCCGGCACGGCGAGACGTGAAGCGAAGGCGGATCACGAAGCGACAGCCGCCTCAGATACCAGACCGATTCGATGACCGTGGACGCAATCACAGGTAAACTCTCGTTCGAATGGCGGAGAACCCCGACCGCGTCCTCATCAAGTTCAGGGTCGTTGGCGGCCCTGCGAACAGGGATGTCGTGGACCGGGAAGGGTACGCCCTGGACCTGGCCGACGAATCGCTTGTGCTCCTGAGCAAACGGCCGTTCCCCGCTGAAACCGAGCTCGAGCTGAAGCTGCCGGCCCGCACGGCGCGGGGCGTGGTGAAGGGGGCAGGGGAACCCGACGAGGCCGGCGACTACCGGATCGGCGTCTCGCTTTCGGCCCCGGAGCCCGCCGGAATCGCGCTCTTCAGCGACGAGAAGCGGCGCTACGTGCGCAAGGCCTGCAAGCACTTCGTGCGGTACCGCTGCGTCTCGAAGAGTGCGAGCATCGAACACGAGCCCCGCAGCGGCGTGATCACGGAGATCTCGAAGGGCGGCGTGCGGATGAAGACCGTTCGCGACTACGTCGTGGGGGCGATCCTCGAGATCCAGCTGCCGGAAGGCGTCGTCGGGCCGAAGAGGGCGACGCTCTATGCCAAGGTCTGCTGGCGGGCGCGGGGAGAAAAGGACGGGGAATACCTGACCGGCGCGATGTTCGTGAAGCTCTCGGCGCCGCCGCCGCCGGAGGGCGTGTAGAAGAACAGCGCGTTGTGCGCTGCGCGCACGGATGGCCGATAGCCCGAGGACCTAAAACGACCTTGCCTCGATCGTGACGCGGCGCAAGAACTCCTTCTCCGACGGCTCCAGCTTTTCGCTGTTCGCGCGGTACGCGAGGTAGAACGCCATCTGCTCACCGGGCGTGAGAAAGCCGGCCGCGCCCTTCGCGAGGCAGGCGAAGTCGCGCAGCCGCCCGGCCTCGGGCCGCAGGCGGTTGCGCCAGATGCGGGCGAAGGGAACGTCGATCAGGTGGATCTCGTACCCCGAGTAGCCCTTCGTCAAGAGCAGGTTCTTGAAGAACGCGGTGTGGATGAACCAGCCGTCGTCGTGGCAGCGGCGCAGCCGCCGCGCGAAGGTCGTGATAAGCGCGCGACGTTCCCTCCGGCTGGGCAGCGGGAAGGGCGCGGGCTTGCGATCGGCCAGCTCGCGCAGGTCGATGGCGTTCTCGATCGCCTTCGTCAGGACGAACGAGCAGGTGACGAAGCCCATCGAGCGCGTCTGGCCGTAGGCGATCGGCTGGGGCACCGACATGCCGAGCTTCGAAAGCCCCTGGAGGTTCCGGAACTCGCGCTTCACCCGCGCAGGGACGAAGAGCGTCCGGAAGCGGTCGGGCCAGGCGTAGTCGTAGGTCTTGAGAAAGAGATGGGCCGTCACCCCGGCGTGCGGCAGGCGGAGCTCGACGACGCGGCTGCGGCGCGCCGGATCGGGCGGCTCCTTCACCCACGTGCGGATGACGTCCTCGGGCGTCGCAAGGCTGTGCGCCTTGAAGAACGACTCGAACTCCGGGTGGATGAAGAGCTGGCGGCCGTGAAAAAGCACGCGGGCTACTTCTTCTTCAAGACCGCGAAGTGATGCCCGCTCGCGATCCGCGAGAGCGGCCACGAATGCAGCAGGTCGAGGCCCGCCCAGCCCGCGACCTCGCGGAACTCCGTCGTCGACATCACGACCTTGCCCTTCTTCTTGTTGAAGGGCGAGCGGACCATGCGAAGGATGTTCTTGAGCGACCACTTGTGGAAGTAGCTCATGACGACCCACTGCTTCGAGATGCGCGCGAGCTCGCGGATGAACTGGTTTCGCTCGGACGGGTCGGGGATGTGATGGGTGAGGCGCGAACTGAAGACGCAGTCGAACGCGCGGTCCCGATAGGGCAGGTGGAACGCGCTCGCCTGCGCGAATCCTTCGACCTCGCCTCCCGCACCGTCGGCCTTGATGCCGCCGGGGTGGCCCTCGAACTTGTTGGCCCAGTTGGTGCGGCAGAACTTCAGCATCTCCATCGAGACGTCGCTCTCGACGATGCGGCGGGCGTACGGCCGGACGACGGGGGCGAGGCGGCCGGTGCCGCTCGGGAGGTCGAGCAGCAGGTCCTGCGGGCCGACGACGTCGAGGCAGCGGCGGATCAGCGCGAACTCGAACTTGTTGTTGAGGCGCTTGTGGAGTTCGTCGTCGTACTTGGTGTTGTAGCTCCTGGCGCCGTCGAAGGACTTGTATTTCTCGAGGACGTGCTGGTCCACGCGAGAAATTCTAGCAGAAGGGGAAGCCTCTTCCTCCTCCCTCCTCCCTTCGTTCCCTCCTCCCTGTTTGGTACCCTCACGCGATGGGGGTAATCAGAGTCCTCGCCGCGGACATTGTGAACAAGATCGCGGCGGGGGAGGTGATCGAGCGGCCCGCGAGCGTGGTGAAGGAGCTCGTTGAAAACGCGCTCGATGCCGGGGCGCGGAAACTCGTCGTCGAGATAGAAGAGGGCGGGCGGAAGCTCGTCCGGATCACCGACGACGGGTGCGGCATGGCGCCCGAAGACCTGCCGCTCGCGTTTGCGCCGCATGCGACCTCGAAGCTCGCGAGCGTCGACGACCTCTTCAAGGTCGGGACGTTCGGATTTCGCGGCGAGGCGCTGGCGTCGATCGGCTCGGTGGCGCGCGTTCGAATCGCGTCGCGGCCCAAGGGAGCGACCGACGGCGCCGAGATCACCATGGACGCGGGCATGCTCGCGGCGCTGAAGCCCGCGGGCGGTCCGGAGGGGACCGCGGTCGAGGTTCGCGATCTCTTCCACGCCGTCCCCGCGCGGCGGAAGTTCCTCCGGTCGATCGACGTCGAGCTCGAGCACGTCGACGAGGCCGTGACACGCGCGGCGATCGCGCACCCCGGCGTCCGGTTCGAACTCGTCGTGGACGGCGACCGGCGCCGAATCCTCGCGCCGGCGAAGGAGCCGAGGGAGCGGATCGCCGCCTTCTTCGGGCAGGAGATCGCCGACTCGCTCGTCGATGTCCGCGCAGAAACGCCGTCCGCGTCGTTCGAGGCGCTCGTCGCGCCGCCGAAGTATGCGCGCCTCTCGCTCAAGTGGCAGTTCGTCTACCTCAACGGGCGGTTCATCCGCGATCGCGTGCTGACACGCGCGATCAACGAGGCGTACCACGAGACGCTTCCGCATGGGCGCTACCCGATCGTCTTCCTCTTCCTGCGGGTTCCGGCGGGCGAAGTCGACGTCAACGTCCATCCGACCAAGATCGAAGTCCGGTTCCGCCAGGTGTGGCGCGTGCACGACCTCCTGCTGGGGGCGCTGCGGCAGCGGCTTCTCGGAAGCGAACTGGCGCCGCGGCTCGACCCGGGATCGCTCGCCGAGCGGCCGTTCGTCCCGATGCGGCCATCGCACCAGGAGATCGTCGAGTTTTTCACGGGCAACCAGGCCGAGGCGCTCGTGCAGGCGCCGGCGCTCCTCACGACAGGACAGCGCGTCTTCCAGCTCCACGACCGGTACCTCGTCGAGGAGGTCGAGGAGGGGATCCGCATCATCGACCAGCACGCGCTGCACGAGCGGGTCATGCTGGAATCGCTGCGCAAGCAGTACGCCACGAGCGACATGCCCAAGCAGCGGCTGCTCCTGCCGGCGTCGGTGGAGGTCGATCCGCGCGAGAAGGCAGTGCTCGACGAGCATCGGACGGTGCTCGAGTCGATGGGCTTCCTGATCGAGGACTTCGGCCCGTCGAGTGTCGCGGTGCGCGCCGTGCCGGCGCTGCTCTCGGCCTCCGATCCCGGCAGGCTCGTGCGCGACTTCCTGGAGGTCGCGAAGGAGCACGCGCAGACCGAGAAGAAGCACGGCCACGCCGTGCCGCTGCTCGACCGCGCGCTCGAGTTCCTCGCGTGCCGCGCGGCGGTGAAGTTCGGCGAGCGGCTGGCGCCCGAGGAGATCGAGCGGCTGCTCAAGGACGCGGGAGAACTCGATTTCTCGTCGACCTGCGCGCACGGCCGGCCGACGGCGATCCGCCTGACGCTCGATGACCTGGAGCGCTTCTTCAAGAGGAGACGATGAAGAAGGTCCTCGACTTCGTCCCCTTCGACCTCGGACCCGGCATGCGGCTCTTCGTCTGCCCCACGGCGAAGTTCAAGACCCTCTCGATCCGCGCCTTCTTCCACCGGTCGCTCGCCCGCGACGCGACGGTGATCGCGCTTCTGCCGCAGATTCTGCGCCGTGGCTGCACCGGCTGGCCGACGATGCGCAAGATCACGCTCTTCCTCGAGGACCTGTACGGCGCATCGTTCGGGACCGACGTGATCAAGGCGGGCGAGCAGCATCTCGTCAGCTTCTCGATCGAGGCGGTGAACGACAAGTTCGCGCCGTCGAAGATCGGCGTGCTCGAGAAGGCGATGACGTTCCTCGCGGCGGTGATGACGAAGCCGCTCATAAAGGAGGAATTCGTCGCGCAGGAGAAGGAGAACCTCAAGCGGCGGATCGAGGGGCTCATCAACGATCGCGGATCGTACGCGCTGGAGCGGTGCATCCAGAAGATGTGCGCCGGCGAAGCTTACGCGATCTACGAGCTTGGCTGGGTCGAGGATCTTCCCGAGATCACGCCGGCCGAGGTGCTCCGCAAACACCGGGAGACTCTCGAGTCGGCGCCGCTCGACCTCTTCGTCCTGGGCGATGTCGATCCCGCGAAGGTCGCGAAGGTCGTTTCATCGTCGATCCGGCTCAAGCGGCGCGAGACGGCGTCGCCGTCGCCGGCGGCGGTCCTCTCGGCGCCCCCGAAGCCGCGGGAGATCATCGAGAAGATGACCGTCGAGCAGGGGAAGCTGGTGATCGGCGCGCGGAGCGCCGTGACGTGGTCGGACGACGACGTCTTTGCGCTCTCGTTCGCCAACGGCGTCCTTGGCGCGTTCCCCCATTCGAAGCTCTTCGCGAACGTGCGGGAGAAGGCGGGGCTCGCCTACAGCGTCCACTCGACGCTCGACTACGCCAAGGGGCTCCTCTTCATCACGGCCGGGATCGACGCGGACAACTACGCGAAGGCCGTGGCGCTGATCAAGGAGCAGCTCTGGAACCTCCAGCAGGGCTTCATCACGAAGGACGAGATGGAGAAGACGCGCGCGTCGCTCATCGCGAGGGTCCGTGCACGCGAGGACAGCCCCGGCGCGAAAATCGGCGTCATGCACGAGATGCTGAACCTGGGCGCCGTGCGATCGTCGGACGAGATCATCCGCCACTACGAGGCGATGACGCGCCAGAACGTCGCGCGGGCGGCGGGGAAGATCGGGATCGACACCGTCTATTTCCTCGCTCCATGATCGTCCCCTTCAAGGCCTCACTCCTCGCGTCGCTCTGCGATTTCTGGAACGAGACGTTCGCCGACCGCCGCCACTTCACGCCGATGACGAAGACGCGCTGGCGCGAGCGGATCGGTGTCGAGAGACTGCTGCTCGCGGTCGCGGGGAAGCGGGTCGTCGGCATGATCCACATGGGCGAGTGGAGCGAAGGGGAGTGCAAGCGGCGGTTCAGCGGCTGGCCGCGCGGGCGGATGGGGATCGTGATGATGCTCGGCGTCCTTCCGTCCAAGCGGCGCAAGGGCACCGGGACGCGGCTCTGGCATGCGGGGCGCGACGCGGTCAAGGGGGTGGAGCAGATCACGCTCCATCCCGGTGTCTATGCGGGCACGCCGCCCCTCTGGGGGACGCCGACCGGCCCGGCGGTTTCGTGGAGCGACTCGCGGACCCGGAAGTTCCTCGGCGAGCGCGGCTGCGGGCCGCGCGCGAAGGCGATGACGATGGCTATCGACCTGCCGGCGGCATTGCCGGCGATGCGCGTGAAGACCGTGGAAGTCGCGCCCGGCATCCAGGCCATCGTTGGAAACGGACGCACGCCGCTCGCGTCGATCGAGGCGCGGAGCATCGAAGTCCTGACCTACCCGGAGACCGACACGCGGGGCCACGCGCGGTACCAGCGGGCGGGCTTCGTGAAGGTCGCCGACTGGGCTCTCTATAATCACGGGGAGTGAACGAGACCGGCTTCACGGCGATCTTCCTGGGGATGGCGGCGATTGTCGTCTTCGGGCTCGCGGTCGGCGTCGGGACGACGATCTACTTCGTCAGCTCGTCCGGACGCAAGAAGGCCGCGAAGCGCGCGTTCCCCCCCGCGCGCATCGAGCTCTTGAAGCGCGTCGCGGGCGAGATCGGTGGCGACGTCATTGACCGGCCCGACCTCTACCGGGTCCCCTTCGTTCGCGCAACGATGGCCGGCGTGCGGTTCGCGGTCGTGCTCATGGCGACGGAGGATGCCGCCGACGGTCCGTACATCGTCCAGCTGGAGGTCCCCATCGCCGGCCAGAGCTTCGTCGAGGCGTGGCCCGTCGGCTCGCCGTTTCAGCCGCAGCGCGTGACCACGGGACTGCCGGAGGTGAAGCTTGGCGATCCGGCCTTCGATCCGGCGTATCTCGTGCGGGCTGACGACGCGGCGCACGCGCGGTCGGTGCTGACGCGCGAGATGCGGATGGCACTGGCGTCGATGCGGTCGGTCGGCCGCGGCGGCCTGGTTCGGTTCAACCTCCATCCGCAAAAGGCGGTCTTTCAGAAAGAGGAGCAGCTCGACGATCCCGTGCCGCTGCGCGAGATCGTCCGGCTGGCGCTCGGAGCGGTGGCGAACCTGAAGGAGTCGCTCGAGACGCAGAAGGGCATGGAGTTCTTCGACGACGCGCCGAAACGGGCCGTGAAGGTGCAGTGCCCGATCTGCGGATCCGCCATCGAGAAGGCGAAGGTCGCCTGCCGCCGCTGCGGAACGCCCCATCACGAAGAGTGCTGGAAGTACTTCGGAGCGTGCTCGATGTACGCGTGCGGCGAGAAGGGGTACGAGCTGGCGTGAAGAACGTGAAGACGTGATCGGATTCGTGATCGTCGTCGGAGTCATCTTCATCGCGATCCTCCTGTCGGCGGCGGAGACGAACGAGGATGAAGCGCGGCTGCGCAAGGGTGTCCAGCGCTACCCTGGGACGCGAGTCCGGGGCAGGTCGCCGTTCAGGGAGCGGCGCATCGACCTGCCGGGTCCGCCCTGTCCGGCCCGCATCCGCTGGTGGATCCACAATCGGGGCCGTCGGTACACGGAGTTCGCGGCGAAGCTGTCGTACGGGAAGCGGAAGCTTCGCGTGGCGACGCTCGGCTGGGCATCCGGGTCGAAGGCGGGGCCCCGGTTCCAGACGGGCGACAGCGGTTTCGACGCAGCCTACGACGTGTCGACAAGCTATCCCGACTGGGCGGCCAACTTCCTCGAGGCGCCGATGAGGCAGCAGATCCAGGCACTGGACAGGCTGCACTCGGGGCCGTTTCTTCTCGATGTGCGGGGCGAGCAGGTGATCGTGCGGGTACACGCGCAGATCGAGGAGCCCGAGGACGTCGACGCCTTCATCAAGGGGTGCTACGTCCTGGCGGGGCAGGCACTGGGGCTGGTGGTTGGCGTGCAGGTTGGCAGCATGGAGAACGCCGGCCCGGGTGAGTGTCCCGTGTGCGGCGTAGAAGCGGCGGAAGGCCGCGTGCTGTGCCGCGCCTGCAAGACGCCCCACCACGGTGACTGCTGGGAGTACAACGGCGGCTGCGCCGTTTTCGCGTGCGGAGAGCGCCGACACGCGGTTTGACCGCAACTTCTCCAGCGGAAGGTGGTTAGACTCTCGAGCCCCAGGAGCCAGAAGGGGGCGGTTGGAGCTGGATCTATGAACTGCGAAGCGTGCCGAGAGCACCTGCCGGACGTCGCCGAAGGCGGCGGGTCGAGTGAGGTGCGGCGCCACGTCGACTCCTGCGGAGCGTGCCAGGCACAGGTGCGGCTCTTCCGCGAGACGTGGCGCCTGTTGCTGGCCTCGCCTTCCGCGAAGCCGTCTGTGGGCTTCCTGCGGGCGGTGAAGGAGAAGGCCCATGGGCGGGCGAACAGGATCCTGAGGATTTTCGCGCCGCTGACCGCGGCCGCCGCCGCCGCCATTCTCCTCGTGGTGGTCTCGCTCAGCGGGCCGAGCTCCGCGCCGATCGACCCTGTCGCGTCGGTGGAGACGGAGCTTCGCGGGCTTCCCGAGCAGGACCAGGCGCTCTTCCGCTACTTGACGGCCGATGACACGACGTGGGAACTGGTCGAGAACCTCGATGACATGCGGGCCGTCGACCTCGCGGCCCCCGACAGCTTCGGACAGGACGGCTACCTGATCGGGGAGAAGAAGCCATGATGCGCTTCACGCTCCTCGCCGTTCTCGTCCTCGGCGGCTCCGCGTGGGCGGACCCCGGCCGCGACGGCGCCTCCGACAAGCAGGCGATGCTCAGGGAGCGCCTCGCGCGGTTCAAACAGCTCACCCCGGACCAGAAGACGAAACTCCGCGAGCGGGTTGAATTCCTCAAGAAGCTGCCTGCCGACGAGCGCCGCCGCCTTCAGGAGAATCTCCGGAAGTTCCAGAAGCTGCCCGCGAAGGACCAGCAGGTGATCCGCGAGAAGATCCAGAGGCTCTCACCCGATGACAAGAAGGCCTTCATGGACCTCTCGAAGGACTTCTTCCACTGGGCCAACAAGCAGGGGCTGGTCGAGAGCTTCCCGCGCGAGGCCTTCTTCCATTGGCTGAAGGAACAGCGGGCGGACGACCTGGCGAAGCTCCGCGACCTCGAACCCGCCGACCGCAAGGACACGTTCGTGCGGCTGTTCTACGACTTCAAGGCGGAAGGTTTGAGGCGGCTGCGCGATCACGTGGAGGGGGCGCCCGGGAAGCTGCGCGGCCACAAGTGCAGCACCGAGGCGCAGCTCAAGGAGCTGGCCGACGCCGACATGCGCGAGTTCTGGCCTGAGCTCCGCAAGGCTTGGGAGCGCTGCCCGAACGGCCGGCGCAGCAACGGCGGGCCGGTGCCGCCGAGGAAGTAGCTACCGGCTACTCTTTTACGACCAGATCCCAGGCGCGGCGCTCGATCAGCCGGTTGGACTCGTCCTTGACCACCCATGGCACCCTGACCTTCTTCTTCGTGAGAGGGTCGGCGAGGTCGTAGGACATCTCGTCGCGGACGTCTACCGTAAGCAGCCAGCGGCCCGGGCTCCATTTGACCTTCGTGAAGTCCGGGCTTTCGATGGGGCGGCCCTTGGCATCGCCCGCACGAAGGAGTGAGCCCATCACCTCGCCCTCGAACGGCGGCTTGCTGAACTGGCGGTCGGGGACCGCCTGCGGATCAGCGGCGGGGTCCTGGTAGGTGGGGTCCTGCTGCGACGGCTGTGATGGGCCGGTTGCCGTCGCGGAGCCCGGCTCATCCGACGTCTTTTTCAGAGACCATTTCACCGTCAGCTTGTGCGCCGTGGGCTGCATTGGGAGGACCCACGGAACCTGCCTGGGGTCGGCGATCGTGAAGGTCTCGCCGCTCTTTTTCAGCTTGATGGCGACGGGCTCGAGGAATGGCGACGAGTCGTCGATCGGGTTGACGCGGTTGTAGATCATGATGACGATCTGCTCGCGGCAGACGGCGCAGAACGGGCCGCCGCCCGCCATGCAGCAATTGCCCGGCGTCGGCCGCCACTGACCCTTCGTGGCGGCGTTGCCGCCTTCGTGGACGCCGATGCCGGTGGCGCGGGCATACTCGCCGTTCTTGAACCAGTGGGCCCATGGCACTTTGTCGGGGTCGCCGACGTCGCTCAGGTTGTACTGCCGGTTGACCCCGCGGTTCCCCATGCCGCCGTGGACTTCGCTCGTGTATTCGTCGCCGAGCCCGCCGAACGTGTGGCCGAATTCGTGGACGAGGACACCCGCCTCGCCAGCGTAGAGCACGCCCGCCATCGGCGTGCCTCCGCCGTGGCGGATGATCATGATCCAGACGCCGTCCTTGATCGGCATGTGGTCCGAGATCGACTGCGCCTTGATGGGGTCAATGCCGTACGTCCCGCCCTCGGCGCGGCCCCCCAGCGCGGTGTCGAACTTCTTGTTCGCCGTCGTCGTGCCGCTTTCCTTCGAGGCGAGGTAGAGGCGCCAGTAGTTGAAGTACTGCTTGTACTCCTTGAAGGCGATCTCCTCGAACATCGCGTGCATGTTCGCCTTGGCGAGTCCGCCGAACGAACGCTGGTCCTGGTCGGTGTAGAGGTAGCTGTCGCCCATGAAGTGGACGTTGCAGCGGTTGCGCCAGTTGCCGCCCTCGTGCATCAGGTCCCAGCCGACGAGGGAATTGTCGCCCGCGCGGTAGGCGGCCACGGTCGACACCTTGGTGGTGGCGTACTTCTTGACGATCAGAAGGTAGATGGCGCGAGCCTGCTCGAACGACCCCTTCGCCGCCAGCGCCTCCGCCTGCTTGACGAGGTCGGCGGCCCGCTTTTCAGGATCTTCCTGCGCCTGGTTTGCGCTCGATGTGAGCAGGAGAAGGAGTAGGAGAAACCGCATGATCGGCACCCTCGACCGTTGTCTATTCTACAGCGGCGCTGGAGTTGCGTTTTGGGCATCCCACGGGGTTTGCGCTTGAGATAATGGCGGGCCAAAGGGAGGTGCCGGGGCACCTGACGGCAGCACCATGTCCAGCACACAGCCGGCCTCCGCGATGACCGGCGGATCTAAGGATCCGCTTGTCGGCGCACGCCTTGCGAATTGCGTGCTCCAGCAGCGCATCGGCTCGGGCGGGATGGGCGCGGTCTACCTGGCGCACCACGTCACGCTCAAGAAGCGGGTTGCTGTCAAGATCCTCAGCCGGGACCTCATCGGCAGCGAGTCGAACGTGCAGCGCTTCATGCGGGAGGCGCAGCTGGCCGCTTCGCTGGAGCACATCAACGTCGTGCAGGTGTTCGACGTCGGGGAGTCGCGCGGGATCTACTTCCTCGTCATGCAGTACATCGAAGGGAAGAGCCTCGACCGGATCATCCAGCAGGGCGGCCGGCTGCCGCTTGGCGACGCGTGCGAAGTGATCAAGCAGGCAGGCGGAGCGTTGAGCGCCGCGCATCGCCTGGGCATCGTCCATCGCGATGTGAAGCCTGCGAACATCCTCGTCTCGCGCGACGGCGTGGTGAAGGTCGCCGACTTCGGCCTCGCGCGCTCGGTCGACGCCGGCTCGTCGCTCTCCGTCGAGGGCACGATCGTCGGGACGCCGCACTACATGGCGCCCGAGCAGGCCCGGGGCAAGCCGACGGACGGACGCACCGACATCTACGCCCTCGGCGCGACGTTCTATCACCTCGTCACCGGCCGCCCGGTCTTCGAGGGGCCGACGCCGATTTCGGTCGTCCTCAAGCACGTCAGCGAAGAGCCGAGCCCCGCCCACTTCGTCAACACCGATCTGCCGGCGGCGGTGGGCGACTTGATCGCGAAGATGATGGCGAAGGAGCCGGAACTCCGCTTCCAGACGATGCAGGATGTGCTCGCGGCTCTGGAGTTGATCCGGGCCGCGCCGACCGGGCTCCTGGCGGCGATCACCGGATCGACCGTAGCGCCGGCTGATCCACTCGCCGACCTGGGCGGCGAGACAATGCTCGGGATGGGGCACGGCGGCCAGGGCGATGTGCAGACGGTCCGGCTGCCAGATCGCGGCGACGGCGTGGACCTCGCGTCCATGCCCGGCGCCGTGCCGACGATCCTCGGGCTCGACACAGATGTGCCGACTCCCGGGACCGGGGCTGCCATCCCCCTGCCACCCTCGCCGGCCCCGACGCCGATGCCACATACGCCGCTCCCGCACAGCCCATCGACGAGAATCCGCCTGGGTACGGCGTCCATCGACGCGGGCACCGAGTCGCATACGCGCTTCGACGCGGGCACGATCACCAAGGTGCACAAGCGCGCCGGGACCGCGGGCGAGGGGGCCACGCAGCTCCAGCGAGAGGTGCTGCTGGGCGAGATTGTCGTCGCCAGCAAGTTCATCACGCAGGAGCAGCTCGAGAAGTGCAAGCAGGACCTGGCAACGCTGCGGACGCGGGGGGAGGCCGCAGGGTTGGGCCACATGCTGCTTCAGCGGCGGCTCATCACGCTGAACCAGTTCATCTCCGTGACGGCGGAGGTGGGACGCAAGGCGGCCGAAGTCAGCATCGAGCAGCCGGCGCCCGGCGAGGCGACGATGTTCCGGACCTACCGGCTGCTGCGGACGCTCGCCGTGGAGGAGCAGGCCGTCATCTGGGAGGCGGAGGACACGAAGCGGCAGCGCCGCGTGGCGCTCAGGTTCCTCAAGAGCAGCGACGCTGACATCGCCAAGAAGCTCTACGGCGTCGCCGCCCAGGGCCGCGAGCTGGACCATCCCAACATCCTCGCGGTCTACGACGCGGGCTCGGAGCTTGACCGTGGGGGGCTGCTGACACACTACATGGCGACCGAGATCGTGGAAGGCTGCACGCTGGCGGACGCCATTGCCGGCCGGGTCTTCACGGTCCAGCGCCTCATCCTCCTCTTCGAGAAGATCACCGAGGCGATGCAGTACGCGCACGCGAAGGGCTTCGTTCACGGCGAGCTTCGGCCCACGGAGATCCTGATCGATGCGAAGGAGCGGCCCATTCTCTTCTACTTCGGCCTCCACGGGGGTGCCGGGTTGTCGAGCGGTGAGACGATGGCGACCGTCGCCTACCGCGCGCCCGAGCAACTCGAGGATGCGACGCGGCTCGATCCGTACATCGACGTCTGGCACGTCGGGGCGATGCTCTACGAGGCGCTCGTTGGCCGGCCCCCCTTCGTGGGGAGCACGGTGCAGGAGCTCAAGCGCCGGATTGGGCAGCAGGAACTCGACCCGGTGAAGAAGCTCAATCCCGACATCGGCACCACGCTCGACGGCGTCGTGAGCAAGGCGCTCCAGAGGGATCGCGCGTTCCGCTATGCGAGCGCGCTGGAGCTGCTCTCCGGACTCCGCGCCGCCGAGAGTCCGGATACGAAGTTCCGTCCTGCGAGAGTGGAGGAGGAGAAACTCCGCGCGTGGCAGCGCTTCACGATGTGGATCGCGGAGCCGGCGAATGCCAAGAGCCTCGGGGTCGCGGTTCTCGTCCTCATCGTGCTCGCCTCGGCGTGGTGGTTCCTTTTCGGCACCTCGCCGAAGGAGCGCATGTTCCGGGCAAAGATGGCCGATGCGAAGCGCGCCTACTACGACGGCGACTACTCGAAGGCGCTGGAGGAGTCCGAGGAGGCGCTGAAGTACGGCAACGACATCGAGGTGCGAAAAGTCCACGTCGACAGCCGCAAGCATGTGACGACGCGAGTGATCAACGCGGGCATCGCTGAGCTCCAGGCGGTTGCGCAGGCGAAGGACTCTGACGTGACGGACTCGCTCTCACGCCTCGACAAGCGGCTCCGCGACCTGGAGAAAGTCACGCGCGAGCCCGAGTACATCCGGGACGCCGGTACGGCGCAGCTGCTCGGGCTCGGCTGCCGGATCGTCAACCAGCTCGATCGCGCGGAGGCCAGCCTGATGAACGCGCTCCAGCTAGGCTCCACCGACGGGCAGGTGACGCTGTCGCTGGCCTGGGTGAATATCACGCGCTGGATGATCTCGGAGCAGGCCGCCGATCCGGCCACGGGAGAGGGCGAGATCCGCACGCGATCGGTCGAATGGGTCAAGGCCGCTTCGAAGTACGCGCACCTGCCGGCGAGCCCGAAGCTGGAGGGGCTCCACGACGCGCGGTCGGAGGCCATGAAGGCGCTCTGCACCGCGGACTGGGCGCGCGTGCACGAGATCTGCCTTTCGGCCCTTGAGGAATGGCCCTCGGCGCCGGAGGCGGAGGAGTTCCTCATCCTCCTCGGCTGGACGTCGGGCATCCAGGACGAGCGCGTGAAGTGCTACACGGCGGCGATCAATGCACGCAAGACGAACGCGCTCCCGTACATTCTGCGGGGCGGGCTTCGGGTGGACGCGAACGTCAAGGAGGCGGTCAAGGACTTCGATGCCGCGCTGCGGCTCGCGCCGGAAACGTACCTCATCAACCTCATTCGCGGCCGCGCGCACCAGAGGCGCGGCGACTTCGCCGCGGCGCGGTCCGACTACGACGTGGCCCTCGGCGCGGACGGCAAGCTCGTGGACGCCCTGGTCGGCCGCGCCATGGTCCGCCATGCGCAGGCCGACGTCACGGGGGGAGATGCGGACTTCGCCGAGGCGATCCGCGTGCGCTCCGACTACCGCTGGACCTACATCTACCGCGCGAACGTGCGGAGGTTCTCGAAGGACGCCGCGGGCGCCGAGAGCGACTATCGTGCGGCGATCGCCCTGGCGCCGCGGGAAGCGGCCGTCTACGTGATGCTGGGCGACGCGCGCCTCGACGTCCAGAACCCGGACGGCGCCATCACCGCCTACACCGACGCCATCCAGCAGGATCCCGACTGTTATGCGGCCTATGCGCACCGCGGCATCGTGCAGCAGCAGCTCGGCCGGCTGCCGGAGGCGGCGCGCGACTACGAGACCGCGCTCACGTCGGCCCCGATGACGTGGAGCGAGCGCGCGGAGATCGCGAAACGGCTGGAGGCGCTGCGGAAGCGCAAGTAGCCCACGGGACGGAATCGTCAAAGCTCCGTCGTGTGAATTCTCCGGACCGTGAAGTATAGTAGCCTCGCGTGGGCGCCCCTCCCGTCGATCCGCTGGTCGGAAAGCGGCTTGCGAACTGCATCCTCCTGCAGCGCGTCGGGAAGGGTGGCATGGGCGCCGTCTATGTCGCCCATCACATCGGCCTCAAGAAGCACGTTGCCATCAAGATCCTGTCGCGCGAACTCATGGGTGCGGATCCGAACGTCCAGCGGTTCCTGCGCGAGGCGCAGCTCGCGGCGCGCCTCGACCACTTGAACATCGTCACGGTGTACGACGTAGGCGAGGCGCAGGGCGTCTACTACCTCGTCATGCAGTACGTCGAGGGGCCGAGCCTCGACAAGGTCCTGGAAGTCGGCGGTGCGATGGCGGCAGGCGACGTGGCGGGGGTGCTGCTCCAGGTCAGCAGTGCTCTCACCGCCGCGCACAAGATGGGCGTCGTCCACCGCGATATCAAGCCCGGCAACGTGATGCTGATGCGCGACGGGACCGTGAAGGTCGCCGACTTCGGCCTCGCCCGGTCGTTGGACGCGAGCATGTCGCTCTCGGGTACCGGACAGATCATCGGCACGCCCCACTACATGGCGCCCGAGCAGGCGCAGGGGCAGATCGCCGACCAGCGGGCGGACATCTACTCGCTTGGGGCGACGTTTTATCATCTCGTTGCCGGCCGCCCGCCGTTCACAGCGGAGACGCCCATCGCCGTCGTCTTGAAGCACGTCCAGGAGGTTGCCGTCCCGCCGCACGAAATCGTGCCGGCGGTGCCGCCGTCGGTCTCCGCGGTCATCGCGAAAATGATGGCGAAGGCGCCGGCCGACCGCCCCCAGAGCTGCGAAGAGGTTACCGCGCTTCTTGGGGGACTCAAGCTGGAGCGGTTGCCCGACACGAACGAGCACTCGCTCGCTCGGCGGTTGGAGATTGCGATGGTCGGGAAGGAGCTGGGGCCGGAGGTCGAGGCGCTGGCGCAGGAGATCCTGAAGAAACTGCCGAAGCCCTCCCCGGCCGCGACCTCCAAGGGGGACGCGGCTCAGCGTGAGCTCACCGCGGCTGATACCGTGCGAGTGCCCGGGCCGGTCGAGGAGGAGCTCCCGGATCTCGGCGGCATCACGATGCTCGACCTTGGCGGACCGGAGAAGGGCCCCGAGGAGAAGGTCACGCAGGAGAAGGGCTCCGACACCTCCGCCCGGCGGGAGCGGTCGCCGGCGCGCGAGTTCGTCGCGCCGCCGCCTCCCGCGTTCGACGTCAGCGAGATCACGAAGGTCCGTCGGCGCCAGGCGCAACCCGCCCAGGACAACAACCTGGCGTTCGCGGAGCTCGCGGCGCGGCTCGGGTACGTGCCGAACGAGGAGGTTGAGAAGGCCTCGCAGGAAGTGCAGGAGATGCGGGTCCGCGGCGAATTCGTCGCGCTGGGGCACGTGCTCCTGCGCCGGAAAGCGATCAGCCTTCCCCAGTTCATCCAGGTCGCCGAGGAACTCGCCGGCAGCGCGTTGCAGGAGTCGGTCGAAAACCGGAAGGACATCGACTTCGGTTCCTACAAGCTCGTGAAGCCGATTCTCGAGGACGACGATGCGATCGTCTGGGAGGCTGAAGAGAAGAAGCAGGGGCTGCTGGTCGCGCTGCGGTTCATGAAGGGGACGGAGGCCGAAATGGCCAAGCGCCTCTACCAGGAGGCGGCGCTGGGGCGCGAACTCGAGCATCCGCACATCCTGCGCGTCTACGACGCAGGGAGCGAAGTCGACGGGAAAAACCAGCTCGTCCACTTCATGGCCGTGCAGCGGATCCAGGCGTGCACCCTGGCCGACGCGATCGCGGGCCGCACGCTCACCGTCGCCAAGGCCGTCGAACTCTTCCAGAAGGTGGCAGGCGCCGTGCGGCATGCCCACGAGAAGAACATCTTCCACGGGGGCCTCAAGCCCTCCGACATCCTCATTGACGCGACCGACAAGCCCGTCGTCCTTTACACGGGACTTTCCTCGACCCAGGGTGGTGGCGCCCGCGCGGCGACGATGGCGACGGTCGCCTACGTCGCGCCCGAGCAGACGCCGGGGCGCGAACAGGAGGTCGACGCGCGCACGGACATCTATCGGCTGGGCGCCATCCTCTACGAGGCGCTTTGCGGACGGCCCCCGTTTGAAGGGTCCACCGTGGCGGATGCGATGCGGAGGATCGCGGAGAAGGAGCCCGAACCGCTCCGCAAGTTGAATCCGGACGTGCCGGCTCATGTGGCGGCGGCGGTGAAGCGAGCGATGGAACGCGACCGCAACGCGCGGTTTGCGACCGTCGCGGAGTTCGTGGCGGCCCTCGGCGACGCGAAAATCCCGGAAGGGGCTGTGCCGCCACCGACCTCCGCGAAGACCCCGAAGCAGCCACAGCCGGCGCCTGTTGCGCCGCGTCCAGCGGCGGCGCCCCGGCCGAGGCCGATGCACCGCGTCTCTCGCGGTCAGCTGATGGCGATCGCGGGGGCCATCCTCGTGTGCATCGTCGTGGCCGTCGTCGGCGCCATCCTGTTGCAGAAAGGGCCGGGCGGCGGCGACAACTTCGCGCAGCGCGCCGCGGATGCCCGCGACCGGCTGCGCCAGGGCGACTATCAGGGCGCGATCACCGCCGCCGAAGCGGCGCTCAAGATCAAGGACGATCCGGACATGAGGAGCGTGCAGGCGCAGTGCCGCCGCAAGCTGGTGGAGCCGCGCATCCAGGAGAGCCTCCAGGCGGTTCGCAAGGCGCCGGCGGAAGGCGTGGGCGAGGCGATCGAACGCCTTGAGTCGGCGCTGCGCGATAGCGATCCGCTCTTGGGAGACCCGGCCATCATGCGAGACCGGGCCTTCGCCGAACTGGTGGGCGTCGCGTCGGCGGCCGCGAACCAGTATGACCGCGCCGAGCGATGCCTTCAGCGTGCCGTTGACCTCGGAAGCAGTGATGCGGCCCTGCTCTTGACCCTTGCGTGGATGCGCGCCGAGCGCTGGCTCGTGATGCGCAGGCTCGTCGATCCGTCGTGGGGAGGGGGCGAATGTGGGCCGCGCCTGGCGGACGGACTCCGAAAGGCACAGGAGTCGCTGCGCCATCGAACCGCCCCCGAGCGGACGGGCGCGGACCTCGCTCGTGCTGCGGCGCTCTTCGCGCTCATTGAGGGGGATTCCGCGAAGGCGCTGGCGCTCGCCAACGCGGGCTTGGAGATGCACGCGTCGGCAGTGGGAGCGGACGATTTCTACGTCATCCAGGCGGCGGCAGGCGATGCCGACCGCCGGCTGCGGGCCTGCGGAGAGCTTTCCGCGCGCAGCCCGCAGCGGGCGATCGGGTACGTGATCCGCGCGATCGAGTTCCTGGACGAAGGGAAGCCGGATGAGGCGCTGGCCGATGGCGAACTCGCCGTCCGCATGGCCCCTGGCAACGGCGCGATCCGCGCACTTCGGGGGCTGTGCCGCGAGCACAAGGGGGAACTCGGCCCCGCCATCGAGGACTACACGCACGCGCTTCGCGCCGACCCGAAGTTCGTCGACGCCCTCCTGCGCCGCGCGCGGCTCAGGGCCGCCTCCAGCGATCCACAAGGGGCACGGAACGACTGCGACGCGGCGATCGCCGCGAATCCCGGGTATGCGATCAGCTACGTCGTCCGGGGCAGCACGCGCCAGCTCGGCGGCGACAACAGGGGAGCAGGGGAGGACTATCGCGCCGCCATGGAGCGGCCGCCCAGGGTCGCCATGCCGCACGTTTTCCTGGGCCAGCTCCTGCTGGAGGACAAGAACCTCAAGGAGGCAATCGGGGCCTTCGAGAACGCCCTCAAGATCGACCCGAAGAGCCCGGACGCGTTCGCGGGGCGCGCCATGACGCGGCTCGCGGCCGGCGACAAGTCGGCGGCGATCGAAGACCTGAAGTACGCACTGCTCTACGCACCGGACGGCTGGAGCCAGAAGGAGCGCGTCACGAAGCTCCTCGCCGAGAACGAGAAATGAAGCGGCGCCCGAATGAAACCGCTATAACTCTGCCTCAATGGCCGACTTCCTGAAGGCCGTCGAATCGCGGGTGCTCGTCGGCGACGGTGCCATGGGGACGCAGATCTACGCGAAGGGCGTTCCCCTCGGCAAGTGCTACGACGAACTGAACCTAACGCTGCCCCATCTCATCGGCACGATCCACCGTGAGTACATCGCGGCCGGAGCCGACCTGATCGAGACGAATACGTTCACGGCGAACCGCCTCCGGCTGAAGCGGTATCAGCTCGAATCGAAGGCGCGCGACATCAACCTCGCGGGCGCGCGGATCGCGCGCGAGGCCGCGGGCGTCGACGTCCTCGTGGCCGGCTCCATCGGGCCGCTGACCGGTCTCAAGCACGAGGAAGGCGAGCCCAGCGAGGATGTGAAGTTCGACGTCTTCGCGGAGCAGGCGCAGGCACTCGCCGAGGGCGGGTGCGATGTGCTGATTCTCGAGACGTTCACCGATCTGGATGAACTTCTGCTCGCGCTGAAGGCGGCGCGCGCGAAGGCGCCGCTGCCGGTCATCTGCCAGATGGCCTTTGTCGACAAGCTCAAGACGCCGCTCGGCGTCTCGGCGGCGCAGGCGCTGGAGGCCCTCGAGAAGGCCGGGGCCGATGTCATCGGCGCGAACTGCACCGTGCCTCACTGGACCTTCAAGGTTGTCGAACGGCTGGGTCAGCTGACGAAGGCGAAACTCGCCGCCTATCCCAACGCGGGACTGCCCGAGTACGTCGACGGCCGCTACATGTACCTGACCACCCCGGAGTACTTCGGCGCCCAGGCGCGGAAGATGGTGCTCGCCGGGGCGAATGTCGTCGGCGGCTGCTGCGGCACCGGGCCCGAGCACATCCGTGCGATCGCCGACAAGGTGAGGGGGATGAGGCCGGCGCCGCGGCGCGCCAGGGCGGCGGAGGCGGAGGTCGTCGAGCGGGTGAAGGCCGCGCCCGCCGTGATCGAGGGCCGTCGCAAGGCGCCGCCGTTCGCGGAGCGGATCGGGAAAGAGAAGCTCGTCGTCGTCGAACTCGACCCTCCGCGCGGATTGAACTACGAGAAGGTGCTCAAGGGCGCGCGCAAACTGATGGCGGCGGGCTGCGATGCCATCACCGTCGGTGACAACCCCCTGGCCGTGCTGCGCATGGGCAATATCGGCATGGCGCACCTGATGGAGCGCGAGGGGATCCAGACCATCGTCCACGTCTCCTGCCGCGACAAGAACCTGATCGGCCTCCAATCGACGCTCCTGGAGGCGAGCGTGCTCGGGATCACCTCCCTGCTGCCGATCACGGGTGACCCCGCGAAGGTCGGTGACCAGCCCCAGGCGACGAGCGTCTACGACCTGAACTCGTTCGAGCTGATCCGCCTGATCAAGTCGATGAACGAAGGGAAGTCGTACTCGGGCAACCCCATCGGCGGGGCGACGAGTTTTTCGATCGGCTGCGCCTTCAATCCGAACGTGCGCGATGTGGACGCGCAGGTGCGGCGGCTGAAGAAGAAGATCGATGCCGGCGCCGTATTCGCGCTGCCTCAGCCGCTCTACGACATCGAGAAGATCGGCCTTGTGTACGACCGTCTGAAGGCGGGGGTCGGAGACTTCCCTGTTTTCTTCGGCATCCTGCCGGCGGTGAGTGCGCGCAACGCGGAGTTCCTTGCGCATGAAGTGCCCGGGATCACGATTCCGGAGCGCGTCATCGACCGGATGAAGGCGGCGCCCGACGAGAAGCAGCGGGAGGAGGGCGTCAAGATCGCGAAGGAGCTGATCGACGCCGCGTACGATCGCGCGCCGGGGTTCTACATCATCCCGCCCTTCGGCTCGGTTGACATCAGCGTCGAGCTGGTCAAGCACGTAAAGGCGAAGGCCGCGAAGCGTTGACGCTGCCGCCGCGTCAGACGGGCCCCTGCTTCATCTGTCGATGGCGCGGCGCCGGATGACGAAGCGTGTGAACGAAGGCTTGGACGGCGGAAGACGCAAGGTCACGCTGGGCGGCGTGGATGGCGCGGGAACGGCCGGCCGAGTGGGAATCGCCGCGTGGGGAGCGCGCCATCGGATCACGAACCGGGTGGTGGGACGCGCCATGAGAGTAAGACGGCTCGCGGCGCCCATTGTTGCGGCGCTATGATGCGCGCCGATGCTCGTCCACGTCGGCAGTTCCAACCCGGTGAAGCTCGCGGCCGTGCGAAAGGCCATGGCGGTCTTTCGCAAGGGAGCTCGTGTGCGCCCGACGCCCGTCGAGACCGGAGTCTCGGCGCAGCCCATCTCGCTCGGTGAAACCGTGAAGGGCGCGCGGCTTCGCGCCGAGCGGTGCCGCGGCGACGCGGACCTGGGGATCGGGATCGAATCGGGCCTTTTCCGCGTCGCGGGCGCGACCTTCGGCGTCACGATCGCGGCGGCGACGGACGGAACGAGCACGGCGCTCGGCGGCGGCCCGTTTCTCCAGGTGCCGCGCGAGGCCGTCGACTGGGTGCTCAAGGGCGAAGACGAGCTGGGCGAAGCGCTGTCGCGCATCTACGGAATTCCGAATCCGGGCAAGGGGGCGGGCGCCGTCGGCGTGCTGACGCACGGCCGGGTCACGCGGCAGCGGGCGACCGAGATGGCGGTGGTGATGGCCCTGGCGGGGCTTCAAGGCGTTCGGAAGCCATGAACCAGGGAGATCTGTCGACGGTCGTCACGAGGGCGCTGCCGACGCTCGTCTCGGCGACGTTGAGCGATCCGCGCGGCGGCGACGTGGAGCGCGTGCTCGTGCGGCCGGTCGTCATCAAGGGCCGGCGGCGCTACCAGTTCGAGTCGTTTCGCGGGGGCAAGGCATTCCATCGCAACGTCGATGAGCATGATGCCCCCGGGGAGATTCTCGCGCTGCTGACGACCTTTCGGCAGGGGATGATCGCGACCGAGGATGCCGACATCCAGGTCGTGCGCGGTCGGGCGGTCTCCAGGCCCACGAGGCGGACTCCCGCGGAAGCAGGCCACGATCGCGCCAAGAAGCACCTGCTGGCCGACGGCCAGCCTGTCGACTTCCTGGTCCGCCTGGGCGTGATGAACCGCGACGGGGCAGTCCTGGCCGCCAAGCGCGACAAGTTCCGGCAGATGAACCGCTATGTCGAGTTCGTGGACGACATCGTCGGCGACCTTCCGAAGGGACGCGTTCGCGTGGTGGATTTCGGATGCGGCAAGTCCTACCTGACGTTCGCGCTGCACGACCTGCTGCGCCGGCGGGGCGTCGATGCGGAGATCGTCGGACTCGATCTGAAGCGCGACGTGATCGAGGAATGCGCGGCCATCGCGAGGGAGCTGAAGCTCGAGGGCCTTCGCTTCGCGGTGGGGGACATCGCGGGGTTCGGTGCATTCAAGGCCGACCTCGTCGTCTCCCTGCACGCGTGCGACACGGCGACCGATGCGGCGCTCGCGAAGGCCGTGGCGTGGGAGGCCAGGGTGATCCTCGCCGTACCCTGCTGCCAGCACGAGGTGGCGCGTACGATCGCGAACCCCGGCCAGTCCGCACTGCTGCGTCATGGCATTCTGAAGGAGCGCGCGGCATCGCTCGTAACCGATGCGATGCGGGCGGAGCTTCTCGAGATGGCGGGTTACGCCGCTCAGGTGATCGAGTTCATCGACACCGAGCACACGCCGAAGAACCTGATGATCCGGGCCGTGTGGCGAGGCACGAAGCGGGACGGGGCGGCCTACCGGGCGCTTCGAGAGGCGTGGGGTGCGGCGCCGAGGCTGGAGCGCCTGCTGGCGCGAGACGGACGGTGACCCGGCCTACCGCCGCTCCTTGGAACGGCACTCCTGGATCAGGGGTTCAAGCGCCGCCGCCCGTGAGCCCTCGAGCGACGCGGCGCGTTCAAGGGATTCCCGCGCGTCGCGCCAGCGCTCGGTCTTCATGAGCATCCGGCCGCGCAGTTCATACGAAGCGGCCTCCCTGAGGCCGCGCTGGATGGCCTCGTCGATATCCCCGAGCGCCTGCGGGTACTGTCCGAGGCGGTAGAAGGCCTCCGCACGCCGGGCGCGCGTCCGCGGACTCTCCTCGAACTTGAGCGACATCGACAGGTGGTTGAGGGCCTCCTCGGTCCTGCCGACGACGAGCAGCAGCTCTCCCGCGAGACTCCAGGCGGCGCCATCCCTCGGACGCAGCAGAAGGGCGGCGCGCGCGTCGGCCAGTGCGTCTTCAAGTCGATCGAGCTCACGCTTGGCGATGGCGCGGAGCAGGAAGGCGACTCCATCGATTGGGTGCGCGGCGATCGTGGCATCGAGGGCGACAACCGCATCACTCCACCGCCGGGCGACGACGTGCTCGTAGGTTGGCCGCTGGTCGCCCGCGCTCCCGATCTGCGCCAGGGTCGCCGTGCCGCGAACGATCGCGCGCTGAAGGCGCAGCTGGGCGGCCGGCTCGGGCGCGCGCGCAAGGCTGAACCAGGCGTCAGCGTCGGCGTCATCACCGAGCGCGGCCGACAGTCGACCGAGGGCCACCATCGCTTCCGCAAGGTCGCCGCACTGCGCCAGCGACGCCTTGAGGGGAACCGCAGCCGCGGCGACAAGCCGCTCAAGCTCTGAGCGATTCGAGCTTGCGAGCGCAGCCTGCGTCTTGCGAAGGCCGTCGGCCAGGAGCGGCCGGGCGGCGTCCCTCCGGCGGCGATCGGTCAGCAGTCGCTCCACGCGCCGTTGACGATCGACAAGTTCCCCGAAGCCGCCGAGTTCACGTGCCGTCTGAAGGTCGGCCATGGCGCCCTCGAAGTCGCCGCGAGAAAGCTTGTCGGCCGACGAGCGGTCGAGCGCGTGGATTTCCGCGGAGCGCGCAGCCTGCTGGTGCGCCGCGAAGATCGCGACAAGCAGGGAGGCGGAGATGAGGGCGGCCATGGCCACGATCGCCTGGCGGTTGCGCCGGGCGCCGCGCTTCAAGCGCAGCGCGCGAGAGGGCGGGGCCGCCAGCACCGGCTCACCAGCGAGCCATCGGCGAAGGTCATCGGCGAACCGGCCGGCATCGCGATAGCGGATGGGGCGGTCCTTGTCGAGCGCCTGGCGGACCATGGCGACCAGTTCGGGCGGCCCCTCCGGCCAGAGAGGCTCATCCTCCAGGATCTTGCGTGCCAGCTCGGTGACGCGGTCGTCGTCAAATGGAAGCCTTCCGCCGATCGCCTGGAATAGCATGACGCCCAGCGCCCACGTGTCGCAGCGTTCGTCGACCTTCTCCCATTCGCCGCGGATCTCCTCGGGAGACATGTAGCGCGGCGTGCCGACCGGGATTCCGCCGGCGTGTGCCACCGGGATGGGCCATTCCTTGTTCTTTGAGAGGCCGAAGTCGAGGACTTTGGGTCCCGCAGGGGTGACCATAACGTTGGAGGGTGCCAGGTCGCCGTGCACGACGCCTGCCGCGTGAGCGTGGGCGACGCCCCGGCAGATTTTCTCGAGCAGCTCGATGCGAGCCCGGAGGGGAAGTCCCGGCAGGATGCGGTCGAGAGGCTCGCCGCCGACGAGTTCCATCGCGAACCACGGCACGCCCTCGTGCTCGCCGTGATCGAGCACACGCACGATGGCAGGATGATCGAGTCGTGCCGCATTCTCCGCTTCGCAGCGGAACCGGACCAGGGACGCCGCTGTCGCCTGCGTGCCGTACTTGTGGGTCTTCACGGCCACGAGGCCGCCGGTCTTTGGGTCCCGCGCGCAGTAGACGATGCCGATTCCGCCGCGGCCGAGCTCACCCAGGATTTCGTAGGGTCCGATTCGGGATGCGCCGAGCGACGCGGGTTCGGGAGGGACCAGCACGGAGCCGCAGGCGCCGCAGCGATAGTCCACGGGGCCGCGCTGCTCTACCAGGTACTGCCGTCCACAGGTGCAGACCAGCAGGTGGCGATTCTGCTCCTTGAGAACGTCGAGGATCTGGGGCAGCGTCAGTCGGCGGGTTCTCAACAGCAGGACGCCCAGAAGCTCGCGGGTCGCCTGCGACTGCTGTTCGGTGACGGCGGCGTCGAGCTCCGTCTGCGTGAGAAAGCCCTTCTCGACGGCGATGCGCCCGAAGGTGCGGGTCGCGGCGCCCGGCTCGAGTTCGCCCAGGCGCGTCACGCGCTCGAAGAGGGCGCGAAGGGCGGAGTCCATGCTCCGCCAGTATAGGCAGTGTTTGCAACCTCCCGAACGTCACGGTAGTATGACCCGACTGATGGTTCGTTTCGGACTGGTCGGGGTATGCTTGGTGACCCTCGCGAGCGCGGGCTGCGTGCGCGAGCCGAACTGGAGAAACGTGGAAAGCTCCATCACCCAGCAACCCGTGGAGTCGACGGATTACGAGTATCTCGTGAGTCCCTGCCTGCCCTTTGAAGATCTCGAGGATCACATCAGCGCCTACCGCGCTGCGGGGTGGGAAGTGGATAAGGTCACCGCGGCCGGCAAGGGGTGCCCCGGCCTCTACATCGTGACCTACCGACACTAATCCGCCGGCTGCAGACCCGTCCGCCGAAGGATGAAGATGCAGCGTCACAAGACACGCGAGGTCCGGGTCGGCAAGCTTCTGATCGGCGGGTCCAACCCCATCCGCGTCCAGTCGCTCACCACGACCAAGACCTCCAACATCGAGGCGACCAAGAACGAGATCAAGTCGATGCTCGACGCGGGGTGCGAGATCGTCCGCGTCGCGGTGTTCGACCGGAGCGACGCCGAGGCGCTCGGAGCGGTGAAGACGTACCTCGGCGATGTGCCGCTGGTGAGCGACATTCATTTCAACTTCAAGTTCGCGCTCACGGCCATCGAGCAGGGTGTCGACAAGGTGCGGCTGAATCCCGGGAACATCTCCGGGCTGGCGGGCGAGTTCGGCAAGGAAGGCCAGGAGCGCGTCAGGGTTGTCGCGGAAGCGGCGAAGAAGAAGGGCCTCTCGATGCGGGTTGGCGTCAACTCCGGCTCGGTTGAGAAGGACCTCATCGAGAAGCACGGCTACCCGAAGCCGGAGTGCATGGTCGAAAGCGCGCTGCGCCACTGTGAGTGGCTCGAGCGATGCGGATTCCGCGACATCATCGTCTCGATCAAGAGCACCAACACTCAGTGGATGATCGAGAGTTACCGCCGGTGGGCGGCGGCGAGCGACATCCCGACGCACCTGGGAGTGACGGAGGCGGGCCTGCCGGGCTACGGTGAAATCAAGAGCGCGATCGGCATCGGCTCCCTGCTGTGCGACGGGATCGGCGACACGATCCGTGTTTCGCTGACCGGCGAAAAGGCGATTGAAGTCCGCGCCGCCTACGACATTCTCAAGGCCACGGGAGTGCGGGTGCTGGCGCCTGAGCTGATCGCCTGCCCGGAGTGCGGGCGGATCGCGATCGATCTGAAGAAGATCGTGAACGAAGTGAAGGAGCGCATCAAGGACGTGAAGGCACCGCTGAAGATCTCGATCCTCGGCTGCGCCGTGAACGGTCCCGGCGAGGCGGCGGAGGCGGACATCGGCATTGCCGGGGAGCGCGGGCAGGGGATTCTCTTCAAGAAGGGAGTCCTCGTGCGCCGGGTCAAGGAGGCCGAGATGGTGGACGAACTGGAGAAGGAAGTGCGCGCGATGGCCGCCGAGATGCAGGCGAAGGGCCTCTCGAGCGACATCGCGATCGCGCACCATACGAAGACATGAACGACGACCCCAACACCTACGCGCCGCCCCCGTCGTCGCCCCCCAGCCACTCGGGGCCGTACTGGGTTTCGACCGTTCGCTACGGGAAGATGGCGTTCACCGGCCTCTTCAAGACGGACCGCGAAGAGCTGGTGAAAAGGCTCGACCGCTGCGTGATCCGCACCGACCGCGGCAAGGAGTACGGGACGGTTCTGACGGTGCTCTCGCCGCTGCCGGCGAACCAGTCGGCGGACGGCTACTTCGACATCATCCGCAAGGCGACCCCCGAGGATCTCAAGAATTCGGAGCGCATCGACAAGGAGGCCCGGGTCAAGGCCATCGGATTCTGCAAGGAGGAAGTCAAGAAGCTCAACCTCCAGATGAAGGTGGTCGAATGCGACTACGTGATGGGGGGCGAGCGCGTCGTCTTCTACTTCACGAGCGGGACGCGAATTGACTTCCGCGATCTGGTGCGTCACCTGGCGCGGGACCTCCGAACGCGCATCGAGCTGAAGCAGGTGGGGGCGCGAGACGAGGCGCGCCTGGTCGGCGATTGCGGTCACTGTGGATTGACGCTCTGCTGCCGTGGCCACCTGAAGGAGCTCGGCGGCATCACGATGGACATGGCGAAAGTGCAGAAGCACACGGCGGATCCGGCGAAGATCACGGGCAGGTGCGGAAAGCTGCTCTGCTGCCTGCGATACGAGTACACGGCCTATGCCGAGGCGCGGGACCTGATGCCGGCTCGTGGGACACGGATCGACATCAAGCGGGTGAAGGGCTTCGTGATCGAGCAGAACCTGCTGCTCCGCGAAGTCACCGTCATTCGTGAGAATTCCGAAGAGCGTGTGGTCGTCAAGCTTGACGAATTTGAGAATCTGCCCAAGCCGGTCGCTGGCTGCGACGGGTGCGCGTCGCCGAAGGCGCAGGGCGGCACGGGGCCGGTTGAGGGTGCCGCGGGGCCGTCGCCTGAGCCGAAGGCGGAACCCACGGCCATCCCGCCGGCGGAGTCGCCTGCCGCATCGCCTGCTGAGTGGGTGAAGGTCTGCCGCACCAGCGACGTCGGCGAGGGCAAAGCGAAGCAGATCGACGTCGCGGGCCGTGGCGTCGCCGTCTACCGCCTGTTCGGCAAGTTCTACGCGACGCAGGGGGAGTGTCCGCACCGCCAGGGACCGTTGGGCGAGGGCCGCGTGGACGGCACGACGATCCAGTGCCCGCTGCACAACTGGAAATTCGACCTTACGACCGGGGCGTGGCATAGCAACCCGGAGAAGAAGCTCAAGACCTATGAGACGAAGGTCGAGACCGACGATCTGTTCGTGCGCCTCTAGGCCGCAACTTCAGCCCCCCGCCGGCGTTGAATCGTCATGAAACAGCTGCTTTGCGTGATCGCCGTTCTGGTGCTCCAGCAGAAGGAGCAGGACAAGTCGAAGCCGGACGTGGCCAACGAGAAGTACGGGCCGCACGAGCGTAACGTCCTCGACCTATGGAAGGCGAAGAGCGACAAGCCCACGCCGCTTGTCATCTTCATCCACGGCGGCGGGTTCCGAGCGGGAAGCAAGGACCAGGTCTCGGGACAGCTGATCAAGGGTTGCCTCGACGCGGGAATTTCCATCGCGTCGATCAGCTACCGCTTGACCGATGTCGCGCCGTATCCCGCGCCGATGTTGGACGGGGCGCGCGCGGTTCAGCACCTCCGCTCGAAGGCGAAGGAGTTCAATATCGACCCCAAACGAATCGCCTGCACGGGCGGCTCGGCCGGTGCCGGCATTTCGCTCTGGCTCGCGTTCCATGACGACCTTGCCGATGCGAAATCGGACGATCCCGTGCTGCGGGAGTCGACGCGGATCACCTGCGCGCTGGGGACGCAGGCGCAGTGCTCCTACGACCCGCGATGGATCAAGAAGAACATCGGCGGCAAGGCGCATGAGCATCCGGCGTTGCAGCTGCTCTTCAGGGTCAAGCTGGACGAACTGGAGAGCGACAAGGCGGCGAAGCTCTACGAGGATTCGTCGCCGATCAACCACCTGACCAAGGACGATCCGCCAGTGATGGTTACCCACAGCGGCAAGGATGAGCCCAGCGACAAGGCGGGGGGCGGCATCCACAGCCAGAAGTTCGGTGAGATTCTGAAGGCGGAGATGGAGAAGATCGGACTGACGTGCGAGCACTTCGCCGGCAAGGGCGGAGGGCTCGATGACCAGATGAAGTTCTTCGTGAAGCATCTGAAGCCGAAGGAGTGATGTCGGCCGCCATTCGTTGCTCGTCCACCAAGGCGCTGATACTATGGGCCACCGTGGAGGCTGAGCCTCCGCGAAGAAAGACCAGAGATCACGCATGCCCATCAAAGACCTCGAAACGCAGGACATGCTCATCAATATGGGTCCGCAACACCCGTCCACCCACGGGGTGCTGAGGCTCATGATCCGGACGGACGGCGAACTCGTCAGCGAGGTGACGCCGGTCATCGGCTACCTGCACCGGTGCGCGGAGAAGATCGGCGAGAACCTGCGGTACGAGCAGTTCGTGCCCTACACCGACCGGATGGACTACCTGTCGTCGATGAGCGACAACCTCGCGTTCTGCCTCGCCGTCGAGAAGCTGATGCCGATCGAGATTCCGGCGCGCGGGCAGTGCATCCGCGTGATCTTCGCCGAGCTCAACCGGATCGCGTCGCACCTGCTCGCCTTCGGGACGTACGGCCTCGACGTGGGGGCCTTCACGCCGTTCCTGTACGCGTTCCGCGAGCGCGAGATCATCCTGAACATCTTCGAATACGTCTGCGGCGCGCGGCTGACCTACAACTACGTACGGGTCGGCGGGGTGAACAAGGACGTGGACAAGAAGTTCGCCGAAATGGTGACGAACTTCCTGAACCTCTTCGAAGCGAAGCTCCGGGACTACAACGAGCTGCTCACGTACAACCAGATCTTCATCACGCGGACCAAGAACCTGTGCGTGATTCCCGCGGAGCTCGGCATCGCGTGGGGGTTCTGCGGTCCGAACCTCCGCGCGTCGGGCGTGGACTATGACGTCCGTAAGCAGATGCCGTACAGCGGCTACGAGAAGTTCCAGTTCAGCACGGCGCTGGGCGACAACAGCGTCGGCGTGCTGGGCGACTGCTGGAACCGCTACTGGGTGCGCATCGTCGAGATGGTCGAGAGCTGCAAGATCATCCGCCAGGCGCTGGGCGGCCTGCCCGCCGGCAAGTTCTCGGCGGACGTGAAGCGCGGATTCAAGGTGCCCAAGGGCGAAGCCTACACGTGCATCGAGAATCCGCGCGGCGAGCTTGGGTTTTACGTCATCTCCGACGGCAGCGACACCCCGGTGCGCGTGAAGATCCGCGCGCCGAGCTTCACGAATCTGAGCATCCTGCCCGAGATTTCGAAGGGCGTTTTGATCGCGGACCTCGTCGCGATCCTCGGCTCGATCGACATCGTGCTCGGGGAGATCGACCGCTAGGCGTCCGCATGGATGCGGCAAGCCGGGAGTTCGAGGTCGAACTCGCGGCGATCCAGAAGCGGCTCCCGGCGCCTGCGGATGAGTTCTCGAGTTGCTCCTGCTCTCGCTGGAGCGCGAGCAGATCGTGACACGGTCTCGTACCGTGGGAGCCTGATCGCGGAGAGCCTCGCGCGCATGCCGATCCCGAGGATGTGAGGAGCCTTGTCCGCCACCTCTCCGATGAGCAGGTGGCCCGGACGACGGTGGGTCGCACGTGGGAGGAAGCCGACGCGACTTCTTCGCGGGGCGAGGATCGCGCTTCGTGCCCGAGGTCGACGAGCGCGCGTTTCCGCCGCTCGGGCACGAAGGCGTCCTGTACCGCTGGATCCGCGGCTGCTCTCAGGCGCTGCTCATCATGCGGCACCTGAAGTGGCGGAAAGGGCGTGCCGCAGGCGGGCGGCGTCGACTTCGAGGGCCCGCAGCTCCCTGCACAAGGCGGCGCGCGTCGCAGGATCGCGTACGCTCTTCAAGCGTGCCGCCGCGAGGTGGAGGCGATCTCTCAAGGCGGCGATCCGCGCGACCGTGACCTTGGGTCCATCCTCGTGGGCGTGCTCCCTCCGCGTCCTGTCGGTCTGGCCGAACAAGGCGGCAAAGGCCGTGTCGCTCATCCGCATCAGCCTGTCGGGATCTTGAGACCGGAGCACGGACTTGATGCGGCCTTCCTTGATCACGGCCAGGTGGTAGAGCTTGGTCGCGCCCAGGAACTTCCAGTGGCGAACGATGTCAGGTCGATGCGCAGCCAATGATGCGACCGCCATCCAGCGCTTGCCTGTCCTCTTTGACACGCCCAGTTGGTGGCACCAGCGTGTGAAGTTCCGTCGCGCACCCTCGCGGCCCTCAAGGATGGTTTTTCCCATTCCGATGATGTCTCGGACGCTTCCCGCGACCATGCGTAGGCGGAGTCGCCGGAAGGTGCGGGTCAACGCGCGCATTCGTGGCGTGGCTAGCGGGTCGATGCTGCCTTGTCGGGCGCGCTGGCGTGCGGTAGCGGCCTTGGTTCGACCCGTAGGATTTGACATGAACACCTCCCGAATAAAGGGCAGTACTGCCACCTTATGTGGGCAGATCTGCCCTTTCCGACGAACACAAGCGGTTCGCTTCGCCAGCGAGCACATGCGCGCCTACATAGGTGTTGTCAATTGGGTCGAAAAGTCGCGCATGATAATTTCAAGTCATTGGAAGACAGCGTGTTGCGGGCGTCGTTTCACCTGTTTTTGAACCTCGGAAGAGACGAGGTGGCTCGCTTCGTGGCATGTGCGGCGGGGGCGTCCTATAATCGCGCGCGATGGCCGACACGATCCAGCGAGAGAGCCTCGAGTACGATGTGCTCTTCGTGGGTGGCGGCCCTGCGTCGCTCGCGGGCGCGCTTCATCTGCAACGGCTCGCGAAAGCGGCGGGGCGCGAACTCAGCATCAGCGTCATCGAGAAAGGCAAGGAGTTCGGCAGTCACGGCTTTTCCGGCGCCGTGATGGATCCGAAGGGGATCCGCGAGCTGATCCCGGACTGGCTCGACCAGGGCGCGCCCATCGAATCACCCGTCGTGGATGACGCGATCTGGTTCCTGACGCAAGGGGACGCGCTCATTCTGCCGGTGGTGCCGCCCGCCCTCGACAATCACGGCAACTACATCATCTCGCTGGCCAACTTCACGCGATGGCTGGCGGGGCTGTGCGAGAAGGAGGGAGTGAATCTCTTCCCTGGCTTTCCCGGTTGGTCGCTCCTGGTCGAACATGGGCAGGTGACCGGCGTCCAGACGGGGGACAAGGGCGTCGACAAGCATGGCCAGCCGAAGTCGAACTTCGAGCCGGGTGTCAACGTGAAGGCAAAGGTCACCGTGCTGGGTGAAGGACCCCGCGGCACGGTCACGCGGGAACTCATCCAGCGGTTCAAGCTCGACGCGAACTCCGCCCCGCAGGTCTACGCGACCGGCGTGAAGGAGATCTGGGAGATGCCCGCCGGAACCGTGCCGAAAGGGCGCGTCATTCACACGATGGGGTGGCCGAACAAGAATGACCAGTTCGGCGGGGGCTTCATCTACGCGCAGTCGAACGACCGCTGGGCCGTGGGATTCGTCATCGGGCTTGACTGCAAAGACCCGTTCAGCGACTCGCACTACCAGCTGCAGCTTTTCAAGACCCATCCGAAAGTCCGTGCCCTGCTCGAGGGCGGGAAGATGGTCGAGTACGGCGCCAAGACCATCCCCGAGGGCGGATGGGAGTCGGTGCCGAAGCTCCACGCGCCGGGTGCGCTCATCATCGGCGACAGCGCAAGCCTCCTCGACGCGATGCGGCTCAAGGGAGTCCACATCGCCATCAAGAGCGGGCAGCTCGCCGCGGAGACGATCTGGCAGGCGGTGCTGGCGGATGACTTCAGCGACAAGACGCTCTCCACCTTCCGTGATCGTGTGGGGAGCTCCTGGATCGGCTCCGAACTGAAGCGATCGAAGGACTTCAAGAAGGGCTTCAAGCTCGGCTTCCACGCGGGGATGGCGGGCGCGGCGTTCATCCAGTTCTTCGGCTTCAGCCCGTTCCGTGACATCAAGGTCGGCGAAGGCCACAAACGGATGCAGACACTCGAGAAGTACCACGGGCGCAAGGACGCGAAGCCGGAGCGCATGAAGTTCGACAGCAAGCTGACGTTCTCGAAGGTCGACGACGTCTATGCCTCAGGCACCATGCACGACGAGGATTCGCTCTGCCACCTGCTGGTGTCAGAGCCCGACATCTGCATTACGCGCTGCGTCGAGGAATACGGCAACCCGTGCCAGCACTTCTGCCCGGCGTCGGTGTACGAGTGGATCCGAACGGACGAGAAGGACCGCGGCAAGCTCCGCATCAACTTCTCCAACTGCGTCCACTGCAAGACGTGCGACATCATGGATCCCTACGGCATCATCCGCTGGGTGCCGCCGGAGGGTTCCAGCGGACCCGCGTTCAAGAACTCGTAGGAGAGGGGACATCGTGACCGAGCGATATCGCAACTTCATCGGCGGGAAGTGGGTCGACGCCAGGTCGAAGAAGACCTTCCAAAGCCTGAGCCCATCGAATCTCGACGACGTCGTGGGCGAGTTTGCAGCGTCGGGCCCGGAGGATGTCGAGGCCGCGGTGCAGGCGGCGAAGAAGGCCTTCACGACGTGGCGCAAGACGCCCGCGCCGAAGCGGGCCGAATACGTCTATCGCGCCGGAGAACTCCTGCGCGAGCGCAAGGAGGAGATCGCCCGCGAGATGACGCGCGAGATGGGCAAGGTGCTCAAGGAAGCGCGGGGCGACGTCCAGGAGGGAATCGACACCGCCTACCACCACGCGGGTGAAGGCCGGCGCCTGTTCGGGTTCACCACCCCGTCGGAGCTCGCGGACAAATTCGCGATGGCGATCCGCCAGCCCGTCGGGGTCGCCGGTCTCATCACGCCGTGGAATTTCCCGCTGGCGATCCCGACCTGGAAGATGTTCCCCGCGCTGGTCGCGGGAAACACCGTGATCCTCAAGCCGGCGAGCGACACGCCGAACGTCGCGCGGCTCCTTGTGAAGGTGATGGAGGATGCGGGCATCCCTCCGGGGGTTGTCAACTTCGTGACGGGCTCCGGCGGAGAGGCCGGAATGCCGATCGTAACGCACCCGGATGTGCGCGTGATCTCGTTCACCGGGTCGGTGGAGGTCGGCCGCGAGATCAACGGCGCCGCCGCGAGGATGATGAAGAGGACCTGCTGCGAACTCGGCGGCAAGAACGCGATCATCGTGATGGACGACGCCGACATCGACCTCCTCGTCGACGGCGTGTGTTGGGGTGCGTTCGGCACGACCGGCCAGCGGTGCACGGCGACGTCGCGCGTGATCGTGCACACGAAAGCGCACGACGAGTTCATGCAGAAGTTCACGTCGCGCGCGCGGGGGCTGAAGCTCGGCGACGGCCGCGATGAGTCGGTCGATGTGGGCCCCGTGGTGAACGCGGGCCGGGTCAAGGCGATCCACGAGTACGTCGAGATCGGCAAGAAGGAGGCGAAGTGCGTCCTCGGCGGCTCACCGGCGACGGAGGGCACGCTGAAGAAGGGCGCCTTCTACCAGCCGACGATCTTCGACGGAGTGAAGCCGACGCATCGCATCGCGAAGGAGGAGATCTTCGGGCCGGTGCTGAGCGTGATCGCGTGCGATTCGCTGGAGAATGCGATTGCGATCGCCAACGACGTCGAGTTTGGCCTCTCGAGCTCGATTTACACGAGCGACATCACGGCGGCCTTCCGGGCCATCGAGGATCTGGAGACGGGAATCGTCTACGTCAACGCCCCGACCATCGGCGCGGAGGCTCATCTCCCGTTCGGAGGCTGGAAAAACACGGGCAACGGCCACCGCGAAGGGGCGCACACCATCTACGACGTATTTTGCGAGTGGAAAACGGTCTACGTGGACTATAGTGGGCGCCTCCAGCGGGCCCAGATCGACAACGTTGAGCACACCAAAAAAAAGAAATGAAGATCGGCGTACCCAAGGAAGTCGCCGGCGACGAGCGTCGAGTCGCGATTGTGCCCGAGACGGTCAAGAAGCTCGCGGCAAAGAAGCACGAGTTCATCGTGCAGACGGGCGCGGGCGACGGCGCGTTCATCCTGGACGCGGACTACGCCAGCGTCGGTGCGAAGGTCGTTGCCACGGCCGATGAGGTCTACGCGGCGGCCGACGCCATCGTGAAGGTGAACGAGCCGACGACGGACGAGATCGGCAAGATCAAGGAAGGTTCCGCCACGGTCTCGCTGATGTACCCCCTGAGTAACCTCCCGCTCGTCAAGGCGCTGAACGGCCGCAAGCTGACGGCGATATCGCTCGACATGATTCCGCGGACCACGCTGGCGCAGTCGATGGACGTCCTCAGTTCGCAGGCGAACATCGCGGGCTACTGGGCCGTCGTCGCGGCGGCGACCCGTCTCCCGAAGTATTTCCCGATGCTGATGACGGCGGCCGGCACGCTGACTCCGGCGAGGGTCTTGATCATGGGTGTCGGAGTGGCCGGGCTCCAGGCGATCGGCACCGCCAAGCGACTTGGAGCCGTCGTTGAAGCGACCGATGTCCGACCGGAGACGAAAGAGCAGGTCGAGTCGCTCGGTGGCAAGTTCCTGATGGTGCAGGGCGTCGAGGTCAAGCAGGCCCAAGGCGGCTACGCCCAGGAACAGTCCGAAGAGTACAAGAAGAAGCAGGCGGAGATGATCACGACGGCGATCGGCAAGGCCGACGTCGTCATTACGACCGCCTTGATTCCGGGACGCAAGGCGCCGATCCTCGTCACCGAGGAGCACGTAAAGTCGATGAAGCCGGGATCGGTCATCGTCGACCTCGCGGCGCGGCAGGGCGGGAATGTCGTCGGATGCGAGCCCGGCAAGGACGTGATAAAGAACGGCGTGCTGATCATGGGACCGACGAACGCGCCGTCGAACCTGGCGCAGCACGCGAGCCTCACGTTCTCTCGGAACATCGAGAAGCTGCTGCTGCACATCACCGCCGATGGCGCGTGGAAGCTCAACATGGACGAGGAAATAACGAAGGGCTGCGTCATCACCCGCGAGGGCAAGGTGGCGAACGCCAAGGTCGCGGAGGCCGTCGCGAAGGCGGGCGGATCATGACCGAATCCCAAGTTCTCGGGTTGTTCGTCTTCATGCTCGCCGCCTTCATGGGCTACGCGGTCATCACGAAAGTCCCCGCGTTGCTGCACACGCCGCTGATGTCGTTCACGAACGCCATTTCGGGCATCTCGCTGGTGGCCTCGCTGGTTGCCGCGGGAGCAAAGTGGGGCCTCGTGGCGACAATTCTCGGCATCATTGCCGTCACGGCCGCAAGCATCAACGTGGTCGGTGGCTTCCTCATCACCGACCGCATGCTCAAGATGTTCCGCAGGAAGCCGGGGGCGAAATGATGCTCCTGAGCCTCATCAGCGAAGGCGCCGGACTCGATCCTCGGGTGCTGGCCATCCGGCTGTCGTACCTCGTCGCCTGCTTCCTGTTCGTCTTGGGGCTGGTCAACCTGACCCACCCGGATCGCGCCCGGCGCGGCAACACGCTCGCCGCCCTCGGAATGCTGATCGCCGTCTGCAGCACGCTGTTGGATGCGCAGATCCTCGAGTTCCATTGGATCATCGGGGGCATCCTGCTCGGCTCGATCGTTGGCGTGCCGATGGGCCTCAAGATTCCCATGACCAAGATGCCGGAGCGAATCGCTCTCTCTCACGCGTTCGGCGGCCTCGCCGTGGCGCTCGTTGGCGTGATCTACTACATCCACGAACAAGGATTCGTGAAGGCAGGCCACGTCGACAAGTTCCACATGAGCGCGGTAGGGTTCGAAGTGCTCATGGGCGCCATCACGTTCACGGGCTCGATCATGGCCTTCGGGAAGCTCCAGGGCTTCCTGCCGGGCAAGCCGACGACCTTCCCGATGCAGAACGCGATCACCGTTGGATCGATCGTGCTTGGCGCCGCCATGGTGCTCTTCCTCGTGGTCCGGCCCGAATCGGTGCCGCACAACGTTGCCAACATCGTCTTCTACACCATGTGCGGGCTCGGCCTTCTGATGGGCGTTCTTCTCGTGCTTCCAATCGGCGGCGCGGACATGCCCGTCGTCATCTGCCTGCTCAACTCCTATGCCGGTCTGGCCGCTTCCGCGTCGGGGTTCGCGCTCGACAACCAGGTGCTGATCATCTGCGGCGCCCTGGACGGCGGCTCGGGCTTCATCCTCGCGATGGCGATGTCGAAAGCGATGAACCGCTCGTTCATGAACGTCATCTTCGGGGCGTTCGGGAGCGCGGCACCGGCCGGCGCGGGCGGCGGCGCTGGAGGAAAGGCGGCCAATGTCAACGAAGCCTCGGTCGAGGATGCGGCAGAACTACTCAAGGCCTCGGGCTCCGTCATCGTCGTGCCCGGATACGGGATGGCCGTCGCGCAGGCGCAGCACGCGGTGCGCGAGATCGCCAATCTCCTTGAGAAGAACAGCTGCCGGGTGCGCTACGCGATCCATCCGGTGGCGGGCCGCATGCCGGGCCACATGAACGTCCTGCTGGCGGAAGCCAACGTGCCGTATGACCTGCTCTACGATCTCGACCAGATCAACGACGACTTCGTCAACACCGACGTCGTCATCGTCGTCGGTGCCAACGACGTGGTCAATCCGGCCGCCAAGACGTCGCCGGGCAGCCCTATCTTCGGCATGCCCGTCTTCAACTGTGACCAGGCGAAGGCCGTGATCGTCCTGAAGCGGAGCATGAACCCCGGATTCGCCGGCATCGAGAACGAGCTCTTCGTCCATCCCAAGACGATGATGGTCTTCGGGGATGCGAAGCAGACGCTCCAGAAGATGGCGACGGCGCTGAAGGGCGACAGCCACTAAGAGAATGCCCCTGTGCTAACGCCCAGGGGCATCGAAGTACGATGTACGAGGTTCGAAGTACGATGTCGGACATCGCTCCCCCCGTCCCCGGTGGGGGGCCGGCGGCAATGGCTCGCCGTAAACTGTAGAGATGAAGCGGACGTCCTGGATCGCCGGCGGGATGTGCGTGCTCTCCGCCTGGACCGCGGTCATCGCGCTGACATGGGAGCACAAGGTCGTCGCCGCGATTTGCGGGATCGTTTTCGTGTCGGGCGTCGTTCTCTTTATCGTGCAGGCGGCACGGGTCCGCCGCGAGCTCGAGGCGGCGCGAGCCGCGGCAGACGCTAGAATGATGGAAAGCGCCGAGCGATCGAAGGACATCAAAGGAGGTTCGGCATGAAGGCACTCGTGGTGATGGCGGTGATCACGCTCCTGTCGAGCGCGGCCCCCGCGATAGACGACACGTTCACGGTCAAAGTCTATGCCAGCGGCATGAGCTGAGCTGGATCGTGAGGCGGAAAGGTGCTGAAGGCACTGGAGGGCCTGGAGGGCGTCTCCAAAGTCGATATGACGTTTGCAGAGGGCCTCTTCGTCGTCACGGCGAAGGAGTCGTCGAAAGTCACGTACGCGGACCTGAAGAAGTGCGTCGGCAGCTTCAAGCTGGAGCGGATCGAGATCAGCGTGACCGGCGAGCTGTCGAAGGATGACAAGGGCCTGTGGCTCGTCGCGCGCGGGTCGGGAACCAAGTATGCCGTGGCCAACCGCGCGAAGAAGGACGACAAGGACCAGCCCGAGGACCTCGTCGCGAAGCTCGAGGGCTGGCTCAAGGAGGGAAAGTCCCTCGCGACCGTCGGCGGCGTGCTCGTCGGTGAGAAGGACGTCTTCACCGTGCAGGCCGCGTCTGCAGCGTCGGTTGAAAGAAGTAGCCGGAAGAAACCAGTCAGCGCCTCGGCGGAAACGCCGGGGCGCTTTATTTTCTGAAGGCGAGGGCAAGCGCGACAAGGCCGGCCAGCCCCGTCATCGCGACCGTGCCATAGCCTGCGTAGCGGCCGAAGGGGAGCTTCGGCACAAAGCTGTAGGCCAGGAAAACCACCACCGAAAAAAAGCAGAGCGCCGCGACGAAAAGGAGCCCCAGGGTCGGGGTCCGGGACGGTGCCGGGGCCGCCTCGGGACGCGCATCACTCTTGGGCCTGTCGCGGGGCAGTTCTACCGTTGAGGCGGGCTCCGGGAGCGGCGGCTGGGGTTCGGACACCGGCGCCGCGGGTTCCTCGTTCGCGGGTGGCTTGTCGCTAACCTCCTCGGCTTCCTGGAGCGCCTTGAACTGCTCCTTCGTCATCACCATCGTCGGTTCAGCGTTGCGCGTCTTCGCGAGGCCGGCGGAGGGCGGAATGTAGCGCGTCCCTGCCTCGTCCTTCTGATGAACCAGCTCGTCCTTGATCTTCTTGAGCTGCGACTTGGCGTCGAGCCGGCGCACCCGCGTGTCGTGAGTCTCCTTGAACTCTGCAGCCGGGATGCGATCGTCGTCCGCGGGTGGCAGCTCTTCAGCGGGCGGGGCGGGCTCCTCCATGGGCGGCGCCTCGTCTTCTTTGGGGGCGATCGCCTCCTTGAGCTCGCTCGCGGACATGACCATCGTCGGTTCGGAGACGCGGCCGGAATGGCCGGCGGCGGCGCCCTTCCCCTTCAAGCTGATCCCCTTCTTGGCGGGGGTGGCCTCCGCGGGCGAGAAATCCTGGGCGGGCTTGGGGCCTGGCACCTGCTGGAAGGCGCTCGCGTCGGGCACCTGGTGGACGCTCTTGCACTGCGGACAGCGGACGCGCTTGCCTGCGAGATTGTCGGGCACATTCAGCCGAGCGCCGCAGGTGCAGGGGACCTTGATGGGCATGGAAAAACGATTATAGCCTCAGTACACGACCAATCAAATTGGTAGCCTCCTTGGCCAGCTGTTCCGCAGATCGACGTAAGGCGTAGGCGAGCAAGGCGTTCTGGGGACGCATTTTCGGAACACTGGAGGCGCGTGCGTGGCGGAGAGGGTCTGTGGTGGAACGTGGACAGAGTGGGAGA
>Ga0247727_10001927_pt1 | contig 48009 bp, 45 predicted proteins | sample WisWelCaveWW1625_FD_202498 | JGI IMG/M metagenome (GOLD analysis project Ga0247727, IMG submission 202498) | Biofilm microbial communities from Wishing Well Cave, Virginia, United States - WW16-25 | ecosystem: Environmental > Aquatic > Deep subsurface > Groundwater > Cave microbial mat | place...
TACTTGGGGGTCACCCCCCCCCCCCCCGGGAGTCGCTTGCATGCCCGTCTACTCCTTGACCGTCAACGGCCGGCCCCGGCGCGTGACGGTCGCCTCCGACACGCCGCTCCTGTGGGTCCTGCGTGACACGCTGGCGCTGACCGGCGTGAAATTCGGCTGCGGCGCCGGGCTGTGCGGCGCCTGCACCGTGCACCTCGACGGCGCCGCCGTGCGCTCGTGCTCGACGCCCATCACCGCCGCGGCGGGCAAGCGCGTGACCACGATCGAGGGGCTCCATCCGCAGGGCGAGCACGCGGTGCAGCGGGCCTGGATCGAGGAGGACGTGGTGCAGTGCGGCTACTGCCAAACCGGGCAGATCATGAGCGCGGCCGCGCTGCTCGCGCAGGCCCCGCATCCCTCCGACGCCGACATCGACGCGGCCATGACGGGCAACATCTGCCGCTGCGGCACGTACCAGCGCGTGCGGCGGGCGATCCACCGCGCCGCCCAGATGGGCGGCCGGGCCGCGGGCGGTGCACCATGACCGCCCGCGCCACGCTGGACCGTCGCGAGCTGCTCACGCTCGGCGCCGCGATGGCCGGCACGGGGCTCGTGGTCGGCATCGCCCGCCCGCGGCCCGCCGGCGCGCAGGGCGCCCCCCCTCCGTTCGCGCCGGACGCGTTCATCCGGGTCGGCGCCGACGGCGTCGTCACGGTGGTGATCGGCTACTCCGAGATGGGTCAGGGCATCTCCACCGCGCTGCCGATGCTGGTGGCCGAAGAGCTCGAGGTGGACGCGGCGACCATCCGCGTCGAGCAGGCCCCGGCCGACATGCGCTATGCGAACCCCTTGTTCGGCCTGCAGGGCACCGGCGGCTCCACCACGGTGCGGGCCATGCACGAGCCCATGCGCCGGGCCGGCGCGGCCGCGCGGGAAATGCTCGCCGCGGCCGCCGCCGAAGCCATGGGCCTCCCCCGCGACCAGCTCGTGGTGCGCGGCGGCACCGTCGCGCACGAGGCCTCGGGCCGCCGGATGTCGTACGGCCAGCTCGCGGCCGCGGCGGGCCGTCGCCCTGTTCCGCAGAACGTCGCGCTCAAGCCGCCGTCGGCGTGGCGGGTGCTGGGACGGCCCCAGCGCCGGCTCGACGCGGCCGCGAAGGTCCGCGGACAAGCCACGTTCGGCATCGACGTCCGGCTGCCGGGGCTGCTGACGGCCGTAGTGGCTCGCTGTCCCGTGTTCGGCGGGACGGTGACGGGCTTCGATGCCGCCCGGGCGCGGCGCGTGCCCGGGGTGCGGCACGTCGTCCAGCTTCCCGCCGGCGTCGCCGTGGTAGCCGACGGGTACTGGGCGGCGAAGAAAGGCCGGGACGCGCTCACGGTCCGGTGGGACGAGGGCGCGACGGCCGCGTTAACGAGCGCCGCGCTGAGCGCGAGGTACGCGGAGCTGGCGCAACAGTCCGGCAGGGTGGCCAAGAACGAAGGCGATGCCGACGCGGCGCTGCGCGACGCGGCCCGGCGGCACGAGGCGATCTTCGAGGTGCCCTACCTCGCCCACGCCACCATGGAGCCGATGAACTGCACGGCGCACGTCCGCGCCGACGCCGTCGAGGTCTGGGCGCCGACCCAGTTCCAGACCTCCACCCAGCAGACGGCCGCCCAGATCGCGGGCCTGCCGCCCGCCGCGGTGCAGGTGCACACGACGTACCTGGGTGGCGGCTTCGGGCGTCGCGCCGAGCTGGACTTTGTGGACGACGCCGTGCGCCTCTCGAAGGAGGTCCGCGCCCCGGTGAAGGTCGTCTATACCCGCGAGGACGACATCCAGCACGACATGTACCGCCCGGCAACCTACACCGTGATGCGGGCGGGTCTCGGGACCGACGGACTGCCCACCGCCTGGTGGGCGCGCGTGGTCGGGGCGTCCATCTTCGCGCGGTTCTTCCCGCAGATGTTCAACGGGATGGATGAGAGCTCGGTCGAGGGCCTCACCGAGCACGGCTACGGCATCCCGAACCAGCACGTCGAGTGGGTGCGCCATGAGAGCGGCGTTCCGGTCGGCTTCTGGCGCTCCGTGGGCAACACGCAGAACGCTTTCATCAAGGAGTGCTTCGTCGACGAGCTCGCTCAGCTGGCGGGCCAGGATCCCGTGGCCTACCGCCGCACGCTTCTCGCCGGGCACCCGCGCCTGCTCGGGGTGCTGAACGCGGCGGCCGAACGCGCGGGCTGGGGTTCGAGCCTGCCCGCGGGCCGCGCCCGCGGCGTGGCCGTGCACGAGTCGTTCGGCAGCTTCGTCGCCGAGGTCGCCGAGGTGTCGATTGAGGGCGATGCGCCGGTCGTGCACCGGGTGGTCTGCGCCGCCGACGTGGGCACGGTCGTGAACCCGCTCACCGTCGAAGCGCAGATGGAGAGCGCCATCGTGTACGGGCTGTCGGCTGCGCTCCGCGGCGAGATCACCATCGATCGCGGCCGGGTGGTCCAGTCGAACTTCCACGACTATCAGCCGCTCAGGATGCACGAGATGCCGCGGGTCGAGGTCCACCTGGTCCCGAGCACGAACAACCCCGGCGGCGTGGGCGAGCCGGGCACGCCGCCCATCGCGCCTGCGGTGTGCAACGCGCTGTTCGCGCTCACGGGCCGGCGCATCCGCCGCCTGCCGATTCGCCCGGAGGACCTGCGCCGGGCATGACATGACGGAGCTCGAGCGCCTCGCCGCCGCCCTCGACGCCTCGTCCGCCGGGGGCGGCGTTCCCGTCCTCGCGACGCTGGCCGCGATCGTCACCGGCTCTTCCTATCGCGAGGCAGGGGCCCGGATGGTCGTGCACCCCGACGACTCGAGCACCGGGGCCATCAGCGGCGGGTGCCTCGAGAAGGACGTGGTGGCGCACGCGGCGTCGGTCCGCGCCTCGCTGGCGCCGAAACGCGTCGCCTACGACCTGACCCGCGACGACGACGCGCCCTGGGGCCTGGCGATGGGGTGCGCGGCGAAGCTGTCAGTGCTGCTCGAGCCGTGCCCGGAGGGAGCGCCCGAGTGGCTGCGCGACGTGCTGCAGCGGCACGCGCGGCGCGACGCCGTGGTGGTGGCGGTCGGCGAGCGCACCGCCGTCGCCGACGATCGCGACGGAGCCGCCGGCGAGGCATGGGGCGCGCGAACCTCGCGCTGGAGCGACGGCGTGCTGTACCAGTACCTGCCGCCGCCGATCGCGGTGGTCGCCTGCGGGGAGGGTCCGGACGTGGCGCCGCTGCTCGCGCTCACCGGACAGCTGGGCTGGCTGGCCCGCGGCGTCGGCAAGGACGAGCCGCTGGGCCCGCTCGATGCGCGCACCGCCGGCATCGTGATGACCCACAACTACCCGCGCGACCTCGTGCTGCTCGAGGCCCTGCTCTGCTCGCCGGCGCGCTACGTGGGGCTGCTCGGGCCCCGGCGGCGCACCGAGCGGCTGCTCGAAGACCTCGCCGGCCGGGGCGTGCATCCCCAACCGGCCCAACTCCAGCGCCTTTCCGCGCCGGTCGGCCTCGACATCGGCGCCGAGTCACCCGAGGAGATCGCGCTGGCGATCCTCGCCGAGATCCGCGCCGTGTTCTCGCAGCGCGCCGGCGGGCGGCTGCGCGAGCGCGAAAGCCCCATCCACGAACGCGGCTGACGCCGCGTCGTCAGGTGCGCAACGACCCGCGCCGCACGGGGTACGGGTCATACGGATTCTGTGTGCCGCTGCCCCCCACGATCACCGACCCGCTCATGCCGGCGTGCAGCGAGCACCCGTACGAGAACGTGCCCGACGTACCGAACGTACGGCTCACCGACGTGTTCGCGTTCGAGCCCGGGATGTTGGCGGGCGCGCCCGGGGCGTTGCCGAACGCCACGTTGTGCGCCACCGTCCCGAACACCCACGTTACCGTGCCGCCCGTCGCGAGCTGCACCGCGCTCGGAGAGAACGCGGGCGGGGCCGTGGCCGTGGCCTGCACGCTCACCTGCTGGGGAAGGTTCTGTTCCGGGCTCGCCGCGTCATTGCCGCAGGCGGCCAGGACCAGCAAGGGGAGCGAACGAAGCAGACGCATACGCCCTCCGGTGGTTGAAGCTTGAGACTCCAGCCTACGCCCCCGGCCGCAGCGGCACAACCGCATCGTTCAGCCCGCACGCGGCGCGCCGGCGCGGGCGGCGCGAAGCGGCCTTCGATGGGCTGGCCGCACCTTTCCCCCTGATGCGTCGCCACAACACCGACCAATCCCTGTAGGAGGTCGGCGATGCCCAGAGTGGCCAAATGCCTCAGCGGCATGGTCGCTGAAGTCGCAACTAGTTGCAAATAAACGAGATACAATGTGTGATCCATGCTGTGCCGCCGTGGCAGCCGTTGGCCCGTAACCTGCTGTATGAAGGCCGGATAACCACGGCACAGACCTGCGCGGAGGGGATGGATGCGGAATCACCGGGGTTGGCTCATGGCAGTGGCGCTACTGGTGGCACCGGTGGCGGCGGAGGCCCAGACCTACGGCCAGATCAAGTGGCAGGGCGTCGGCAACGCCTTTCCGGTGACCTATCAGCGGAGCGACAACAGCACCAGAACCGTGTACGCGGGGCAGGCCTACCGGGCCAGCTTCAAGTTCACCAGCAGCTCCCCGTGGATGCCGCCGCACGGCACGACCGCATTCGGTCCGACCGTGGACATCTTCTGCGTGGACTTCCTCCACACGGCCAACACGAGCAGCACCGGCTACAACGCCTATTTCACGAACCTCTCGACCGACGCCTTGACCCGGACGCGCAGCACCGACCTGACGCGCTATCTGAAGGCCGCCTGGCTCTCGAGCAAGATGGACCAGCTCGCCGCGTTCGGCCTGACCACCGCCGAACGGGATTCGGCGGCCGACATTCATGCGGCCATCTGGAACATCATGGCCAACGAGCCGATTGCGGTGAAACACGGCTCGACGTTCAGCAACTTCGGGATGAACACGTGGATCACGGCGGCGGACAACAACTACGGCTCAGTCAACGCGGCCGATTGGACCGTGGTCACCGACGCGTGCGTGTACAACGGCGGCAACGGCACCGCGGGTCAGGGCCACACCGCGGTGGACAACTGCAGCCAGGAGTTCCTCACCCGCAATGTGGTGCCGGAGCCGGCCACGCTGATTCTGCTGGGGACCGGCTTGATCGGCACGCTGGGCGTCGGGTTCCTCCGCCGCGGGACGAGCGCCTAGCTTGCGCTGAACACGACGACCCTGCAGGATTGCCACGGGCCGGACGCAGGTTCGGCCCGTTTGGCTTCCAGGACCTTGACCCGGGCGACGCGATGGAAAACGCGCTGCGGCGGTTCGCCACCCCGTTCTATCTCGTGGCCGCGCTGTTCTTCTTCACGCCCGTGCTGGACGTGTTCCTGAACGTCTGGCCGTGGCGGCCGGGCCTGGAGGAGTGGCGCTACGGCGCGGTGGGCGCGGCGGCCAACTACCTCGTCTCGATGGTGTTCGGCTGCCTGCTGGCCACGGCTACGGCCGCCGTCTGTGGTCACCGACGCTCGCTGCGGGTCCTGGCTGTGGCCGACTGGGTGGTGGCCGCGTTGCTCGCGGCGCTGACCCTGGAGTTCGTTCTCGACGTGCTGCAGCTTCAGACCCGCGTGCCCCAGGAAGATCAGCGGGGCTTCCGGCTGGGCGCGGTCAAGGCCGTGGTCAAGTACCTCGCGTCCATCGTGTGCCTCGTCGTCGTCGGGATCGCGGGGTGGAGATTTGCCCGGGAGATGCCCCGGCAACAAGACGACCGACCCGACGCCGTGCTGGTGCGCGGGGCGTGAGCGGGGAGGCTCGCCCCGCGCCGAGCCTCGAGACCGCGCGGCTGCTGCTCCGCCCGTTTCAACCTTCCGACGCGCAGGACGTCGCCCGCTGGTGCGGTGAGCGCGCCGTCGCCGACACGACCCTCAACATCCCCCACCCCTACACGCTCGCGGACGCCGAGGCGTTCATCGCCCGGCATCCGGAACGGTGGGCGAACGGCACGGGACTGACCCTCGCCGTCACCCAACGGGAGAGCGGCGCGCTCATCGGGGCGGTGGGCCTGACGATCACCGCGGAGCACCGCCGCGCCGAGCTCGGGTACTGGATCGCGCCGCCCCTGTGGAACCGGGGGCTCGCGACGGAGACCGCGGGCGCTCTGCTGACCTGGGCATTCGGCCCGGGCGGGCTCCACCGGGTGATGGCGCGGCATCTGGTCCGCAACCCGTCGTCCGGGCGGGTGATGCAGAAGCTCGGGATGATCCGGGAAGGACAGCAGCGCGAGCACGTGATGAAGTGGGACGTGTTCGAGACGCTGGAGGTCTACGGGATCCTCGAGAGCGAGTGGCGGGCCCCGCGGGGGCCGTACTAGCGCGGAGCGCCCCAGCCACCCCCGCCGGGCGTCTCGACCGTCACCACGTCGCCCGCGGCCAGATCGCGGGCCACCTTCGCGCCCACGGGCACCCCGTTGATGAGGTTGCGCCCCGGCGCGCCGTCCAGCCCCCCGTTCAGGCCGCGCGGCCCGCGCCCGCGTCGCTCGGTGATCAGCGAGAGCGCGCACGACTCGAGGACGCGCAGCTCGCGCACCACGCCGTCGCCGCCGCGCGACGTCTCGCCGGCTCGGCCGGGCAGCGGCGCGCCGCGGCCGCCGGAGCCGCGCCGCAGCGCGTAGCGCTGGACCCGCACCGGCAGCTCCAGCTCCAGCACCTCCGCGGGCGTATTCATCGTGTTGCTCATGCCCACGTGCACGCCCGACGGCCCCGGCCCGCGCGGCGAGCCGCCCTGCCCGCCGCCGAGCGTCTCGTAGTAGGTCCAGCGGTCGGTGCCGAGAATCAGGTTGTTCATCGTGCCCTGCCCCTGGGCCGCGACCGGGGCGCCGGCCTTGGCCAGCGCGAGGAAGATGACGTCCGCGATGCGCTGGCTGGTCTCGACGTTGCCCGCGGCCACCGCGTGTGGGGGCCGGGCGTTGACCAGGCATCCCTCGGGGGCCCGAATCTCCACGCAGCGCGCCACGCCCCCGTTGGTCGGGACGTCGTCAGGAATGAGGCACCGCGTCACGAACAGCGCGGCCGACCGGGTAACCGCCAGGGGGCAGTTGACGTTGCCGGCCGCCGCGGGCGCGGTCCCGCCGAAATCGAGCGCCAGCGCCCCCTGCCGGACGGTCGCGCGGACGCGGATCGGCAGGGGCGCGTCGCTGATGCCGTCGCCTTCCAGGGCGTCTTCGGCGTCGAACACGCCGTCGCTGAGGACGCCGAGCCCGGCCCGGGTTCGGCGTTCGGCGTAGTCGAGGAGATCGGCCGCGGCTTCGTCGAGGAAGGCGCGGCCGTGGCGGGCCACCAGCTCGCGCCAGCGCTCGGCCCCGCGGCTCGCGGCGGCCAGCTGGGCGGCGAAGTCCGCGCGCCGGACGTCCGGCTCGCGCATCCGGCCCGCCAGGCGCGCGAGCGCATCTTCGTCCAGCACGCCCTCATGCGCGATCCGGGTGGGTGGGATGATTACGCCCTCCTCCTCCAGGGTCCGCGCGCCCGGCGGCATCGAGCCGGGCCGCTCGCCGCCCACGTCCGCGTGGTGCGCGCGCACCACGGCGTAGGCCAGCGGCGGCTGGCCCGCGCCCCGGAACCCGCCGCCGGACAGGCGCATCGGCGGCAGGCCGGTCGGTGCGACGGCCTCGATCACTGTGATGTCGGGCAGGTGGGTGCCGCCCGTATACGGGTCGTTGAGGATCCACACGTCGCCCCCGCGCGCGCCGCGCTCCCGTACCGCGGCGACGGCATCCGGCATCGCCCCGAGGTGCACCGGGATGTGGGCGGCCTGCGCGACGAGCTCGCACTCGGCCGTGAACATCGCGGCCGAGCAGTCGCGCCGTTCGCGGACGTTAGGCGACCGGGCGCTGCGTACCAGGACGGCGCCCATCTCCTCCGGCACCGCCGCGAACAGCTGCGCCATCACTTCGCGCTCAACGGGGCCGAGCATCACCGCCCTCCGCGACGATCGCCCCGATGGCGTTGACCCGCCCGGTCCACCCGGCGGGCAGCAACGCCGTGGCGCTCCGACCCTCGATGACCGCCGGCCCGGCCAGCAGCTGGCCCGCGCGGAGCCGGTCCCAGTCGTAGCCGGCGGCGTCCACGAGGCCGCTGCGCAGGCGGATCCGCAGCCGGGCGACCGGGCCCGCGCCGTCGGGCCGCGCCCACATGACCCGTGGCGGGGCCTCCGCGCTCCGCGCAACCCCGCGCAGCGCGATGACCTCCACCGCCGACACCATGTCCCGGTACCCGAACGTCCGCTGGTGCGTCTCATGGAACCGCTCGCCCACCGCCTCCCAGGCTTCGCCGTCCACGGGGACATCGAGCTCGTAGCCCTGGCCCGCGTACCGGCACTCGGCGACGAACCGCACCTCGCCTTCGGGCAGGTCGCGCGCCAGCGCGGCGCGCAGCGCCGCCGCGAGCCCGGGCGCGAACCCGGCGAACCCCGCGGCGGTGGCGTGGACCGCGGCGCTCCGCTCGACCTGGTCCAGCGCGGCGGCCATGCCCAGGGCCGAGAGCACGCCCGCGTGCGGCGGCAGCAGCACGCGCCGCACGCCCACCAGCTCGGCGAGGCTGCAGGCGCACAGGGGTCCCGCGCCGCCGAAGGCCAGCAGCGTGAGGTTCGCCGGATCGAGCCCGCGCTCGACGCTCACCCGGCGCAGCGCGCGCGCCATCGTGGCCTCCGCGACCTGGATCATGCCGAGCGCGCACGCCGCCACGTCGAGGCCGGCCTCGCGCGCCAGGCCCTCGAGCGCGCGCACCGCGAGCGCGCGCGACACCGTGACGCTGCCACCGAGCAGGGCCTCGTCGGCGATCCACCCCAGAGCGACGAACGCGTCGGTCACGGTGGGGCGCTCGCCGCCGCGGCCGTAGCACGCGGGCCCGGGGTCGGCGCCGGCGCTCTCCGGGCCCACGCGCAGCGCGCCGCCGGTATCGAGCCAGCCAATCGACCCGCCGCCGGCGCTCACCGTCTCGATCGCGATGTGCGGCACCGCGAGCGACACCCCGGCGATGGTGCCGTGCGCAGCCTGGGCGGCCTCGCCGCGCAGCACGACGCCGGCGTCCGCGCTGGTCCCGCCCATGTCCAGCGTGAGCAGATCCGTGTGATCCGACGCCGAGCCGACCAGCGCCGCCCCTTGGATGCCGCCGGCGGGCCCCGACAACGCAAGCCACACCGCCCGTTCGGCGGCGAGCACGGGATCGAGCGCCCCGCCGCTCGAGCTGAGCACGCGCGCGGCCCGGATTCCGCGATCGGCGGCCTGAGCCGCGAAATGCGCCACGTAGCGACCGATGCGCGGCCGGAGAAACGCCTCCGCCACGACGGTCGAGGTCCGCTCGTATTCGCGGACCCGCGGCACCAGCTCGTGGGACGCGATCACCGGCACGCCGGGCAGCGCCGCGCGCAACGCCCCGGCGAGCGCGCGCTCGTGGGCGGGATGGCGGAACCCGAACAGCAGCGAGAGCGCCACCGCCTCGGGATCGCGGGCCCGGACCGCGTCGACCGCGGCCGCCGTCGCCTCGTCGGTGAGCGGCAGCACGGGGCCTTCCGGCCCCATCCGCTCCGGCACGCCCACCACCCGGTCCTCGCTCACCAGCGGCCGCGGATGATGCTGCGCGAGGTCGTAGAGCGCAGCACGGTCCTGGCGCCTGAGCTCGAGCAGGTCCTCGAAGCCCGCGGTGGTCACCAGGACCACGCGCGCGCCTTTCCGCTCCAGCAGCGCGTTGGTCGCGATCGTGGTGCCGTGCACGAGCGTGGTGGGGGGCGCGGCGAGCGCGGCCGCCGTGTAGGCGTCCCAGATGCCGCGCTCCGGCGCGTCCGGCGTGCTCGGCACCTTCGCGACCACGACCCCGCGCGGGCCGAGCGCGACCAGGTCCGTGAAGGTGCCGCCGACGTCGACGCCGACCCTCATGGCCTCACATCGAGGGCCCGATGAGCACCGCGTTCGCGAACAACGGCAGCAGCCCCCGGAAATGGTCGCGGAAGTTCGGGTCGCCCGCGAACGCGATCACTTTGCCCCGGCCCACCCGCTCCATCCACAGGTACACCGATTCGGCCATCCGCGCGGGGACTTCGGGCCACAGGTAGCCGCTGAGCCGCAGCCTCGCCTGCGGGGCGTACCGCACGACCGCTTCCCCGGCACGCAGGTCGCGCGGCGGCGCGAAGATGCGATCCGCGTTCACCAGCACCGGGATCTCGGTGCGCACGCCCGCCAGCAACGGCGACAGCGTGTCGCCCAGCGCGCGGACGATGGCCCCGGGGACGCTGGCCGGGAGCGCGGCGCCCGCGCTGCTGTCGGCCCGGATCGTGTCGCGCCGCGCGCGCAGCCGCACCAGGCCCACGCGCTCCTGGGTCACCCAGCTGGTCGCCGCGTCGAGCGTGACCAGCGTCCCGCCGTCGCGGACCCACTGCGCGAGGCGCTGGCGGCCCGGGTCGCCCAGCGCGCCGTCGAACGGCCCCGCGCCCACCGACGGCACCACGATGACGTCGAACTCGGCCAGGTTCAGCCCGGCGATGCCCTGCGCGGGAATGGGCGTCACCGCGTAGCTGAGCCGCTGCTCGAACGCAAACCACGCGAAGCCGTACGGGTTGCCGGCGATCGGCGCCCCGCCGACCAGCGCCACCCGCGGCGCCCGCAGCGGAAACACGCTGTTGCTGCCCAGGTCCGTGCCCTCGTCCGCCATGGCCGAGGCGAGCGGCACCACGTCGGCGCCGGACTCGGCCTGGCGGCGCCGCACCCGGTCGTGCACGGTGGAGCCGTTCATCGCCACGCGGACCACGAAGGCGCCGTACGGGAACCGGGCGCCGCCCTGCGCGAACGACCGGGGCGCGTACCACACCCGCACGCTGTCGGCGAGCAGCAGCGCCAGCAGCCGGAGCGCCGCCTCGCTTCCGGGCCGGAACGCGTAGCCGTAGCGGCCGGGGGCCGGCGCGGCGGGCCGCGGCGCGCCGGTGGTCAGCTCTTCGAGGCGCACGCGCTCGCCACCGGCCGGCGCCGTCCGCGAGGCCCAGGCGCGCACCCGGTAGGCGAGCGGCAGCGTCCAAGCCGTGATGTCGTAGAAGCGATTGCCCTGCCCGGTCCGCCGCGACTCCAGCTCTTCGCGGATGAACGACGAATCGAGCTCCGCGTCCGGCTCGAGGATCGCCTTGGCGAGCCGGCCCTGCGGCTGGGCCAGGTCCACCACGTACGCGCCGGCCGGGAACCGCGACGGTCGCGCCGCGCTCTCGCCGAACTCGGTGGCCGCCGCCACGTCGGCGGACCCGCGCAGCCGCTGCACCTCGATGCTGTTCTGGAGCAGCCGGACCGCGAGCGAATCGGCCCGGCCCTGCTCGTCGCGCTCGATCACGACCGCGCGCAGCGGTCCCGCCAGGTGGTCGGTGATCGCGCTCTGCCGGAACGCGAGATAGTCGCGCACCCGCTCCCGCGCGCGCTGCGCGGTCGTGGTCAGCGTCGCCCAGGCCGCCGTGTAGTGGTGCCAGGCGGCGTCGTGCAGCGTCAGTACCGTCCCGTCGGCGCGGCGCACCGCGCCCGCCCCGCTCGAGGCCTGCTCGAACGTCATGCCGACCGCGCCCGCCAGGAGTGGCCACGAAATACCGTACCCGGGGTAGAACTCGTCGTAGCCTTCGCGCCGGAAGAACGACCAGCCGTGGCGATCGAAGCCCGCGCCGATGCCGGCCGCGAACACGTCCCACCACCGCCGGGTGTTCTCCGGGACGTTCTTGTTGACCGGCGCCATCGGGGGCGCGAAGTAGTACGTGGAGTTGGAGCCCATCTCGTGCAGGTCCACCGCGACCACCGGCCACCACTCGTGGAAGCCGGCCACGCGCCCGCGCGTCTCGGGGTGCGAGAGCAGGAACCAGTCGCGGTTGAGATCGAAGTAGTAGTGGCTGGTCCGCGGCCCGGGCCAGTTGCCCTGGTGCTGGAGGCCGCCCGGCACGGGCGAGACCCCGAACGCCCCCCGCGCGCGCGTCACATCCTGCACGTGGCGCTCGTGCCCGTCGGGGTTCTGGACCGGGTCCACCAGGACCACCAGCGAATCGAGGATCATCTGCGTCTCGGCGTCCTGCCCCGCCGCGAGCTGGTACAGCAGCGCGATCGAGGCCTCGGTGCCCGACGCCTCGCCGCCGTGCACGGTGTACCCGAGCCACACCACCGCCGGCAGCCGGTTCACCGCGGCCTGGAGCTCCGCGGCGCCCGCGCCGCGCGGATCGGACACCCGCGCCGCGTCCGCCTTGATCTGCGCCAGCCGCTGGATGTTCGCCTCGCTCGAGAGCGCGACCCAGAACGATTCGCGCCCCTCGAAGGTGACGGCCACCGTGTCCACGTGGACCCGCCGGCTCGTGGCCGCCAGCCGCGCGATGTACCGGCTGAGCATGTGGTGCGGCGTGAACCGCTGCCCGACCTCGTAGCCGAGCACGCTGCGCGGCGTCGGGACGGCGGGATCGAACGGGCCCTGGCCGTAGGCGTGCTGGGCGCGCACGGCGGGGGGCGCGGCGGCGAAGGCGACGAGGCACAGGGCGAACGCGAGTCGGCGCATCAGACAACCTCCGGGCGCTGGCGGACGAAGCTCGCGACCAGGCAGGCACCCGCGCCCGCGAGCGCGAGCGCGGCAACCCAGTCGCCGAAACGAACGTAGAGCGTACGGACGTCGGTCGTGAGGACCGGCGCGATCACGATGCCCTCGGTGAACAGCCGGCTCCGCTGGTGCTCGCGCCCGAGCGGGTCCACGAGCTCGCTGATACCGGTGTTCGCGGCCCGCGCGACGCCCACCCGCGTCTCGATGGCGCGCATCACGAGGTGGGAGGCGTGCTGGTAGGGACCGGCCGTGCGGCCGAACCAGGCATCGTTGGTGATGTTCACGAGGAAGTCGGCGCCGTCGCGACGATACCGTCTGGGCAGGTTCTCGAACGCCGACTCGTAGCAGATCAGCACGCCGAACCCGCCTTCCGCGATGCGGTAGACCGGGAACCGGTCGCCGCGCTCGAAGCCCCCGAAGAAGGGCATCCGGCCGAACCAGTCGGGATTCACGAACGGCACCCGCTCGACGATGGGCACGAGGTACGTCTTGCGGTAGGACGGCTGCGCCGTGCTGGAGCCGGTGGTGTCGAACAGGAACGCGGCGTTCCAGTTCTCGTACGTGCCGTCGGCGCGGAACACGACGTCCAGGCCGCCGGCGAGGATCGGCGTGCGCAGCTCGCGCGCCAGCGCGGCCACCCACGCCTCCCATTGCGGGTGATCGTGGAAATAGGCGGGCACCGCCGCTTCCGGCCACGCGACGAGGCGCACCGCGGAATCCTGCCGCGCCCGCCGGGTCAAGTCGAGCAGCTGCCGGACCACGGTCTCGTCGTCGCGCCGGGTCTGCTTCTCCTCGAGGTTGGGCTGGAGCATCGCGACGGTCGTGACCGGTCGCATCACGATGGACCGCTCGCGCCACACCCCGTACGCCGCCGCGACGATGGCCGTCCCGGCGACCAGCGCCACCGGCCGCCAGGCCCGCCGGGTCAGCGCGTAGAAGACCATCACGTTGGCCCACGCCAGCCACAGCGTCACGCCCCGCGCCCCCGCGACGTCGGCCCACTGCACCAGCGTCGGGACGCTTACCAGCGATGTGCCGAGGCCGAGCCAGGGGAAGCGCACGTCCCCGTAGTGGCCGCCGATCCACTCGAGCGCGGTCCACGCCAGCGGGAACACCACCCAGAGCGGGAGACCGGTGCGCCGGCGCACCCGGGCCGTCAGCCAGGCGACCGCGCCCCATTGCGGCGCGAGCACGATCAGCACGGCGGCGAGGTACCCGAGCGCCGACAGGGGCGTGAAGCGCCACAGCGCGACGGGCATCCAGTGCAGCACCAGCCCCCACGCCAGCACGCCGAACCAATAGCCCCGCGTGAATTCGGCGACAGCGGGACGGGGGGACAGGGGGACAGTGGGGGCGAGCCCTTCCCGCGGTCCCGCCGTCCCGCCGCCTTCCAGAGCCCACAGCAGCGGCACCAGAGCCACGAAGCTTGGCAGGACGAGCGGCGCCGGGGCGTAGGCAGCGAGCAGCAGGACGGCCGTCAGCGCCGCGGGGACGAGGTCGCGGCGCGAGGGCAGCAGCCCGCGCCAGCTCACAGTTTCACGTCGCGCTGCTCGTCCGCGGAGCGGTAGATGGCCTCGAGCACCTTGTGCAGCTTCACCTGGTCTTCGGGCGGCACGAGCTTCACTTCGCCGCGCACCCCGGCGAGGAAATAGGCCCATTCCGAGCGATACGACTGCGAGAACTGGTGCTCGCGGCCGACCGCGCCGGTCGGCGTGACATCGGTGGCCGCGCCGTGCAACTCCTTGTACACGCGAAACGGCGCGATTGATGCCGAGCCTCTCGTGCCCTGCACGTCGAGCCAGAACCGCTCGCCCTCGCCGACGTAGCGCCAGCTCACGTCGCAAAGCACGTGCACGCCGTTGCCGCAGTACAGCTGCACCGCGCCCAGCTCGTCCACCTGGCCGGTGCCCTTGGTCCAGGCCGAGACGCGCTCGATCTCCGGGCGCCCGGCGAGCCAGATCGCCAGGTCCACCATCGGGAGGCCGAGGTCCATCATCACGCCCCCGCCCGACTCGGCGCGCCGCGAGCGCCAGCCGAGCTGGTGCTTGGCGGCGCGGAACACGTGCCAGCCGGTGCGGATCGTGACCAGGTCGCCCAGCTCGCCGCCGGCGATGAACGTGTGAACCGCCTGCACGTCCTGCCGGAACCGGTGGTTCATCGCGACCAGGACGCTGCGCTTGGCCTTCTCGGCGGCCTTCAGCACCTTCGCCACGCCGGCCGAGCTCAAGGCGATGGGCCGCTCCACGACGACGTGGGCCCCGGCCGAGAGCACGAGGATGGCGTGCGCCTCGTGCAGGTGGTTGGGCGTGCAGATCACGACCGCATCGCAGGTGCCGAATTCGAGCAACTCCTCGATGTCGGTGTACCACGCGGCTACGCCGAGCCGCTGGGCGAGGGCGCGCGCTTTCGCGCCGTCGTTGTCGCAGATCCCGACGATCTCGACGCCCTTCATCTTGCGCAGCACCGGCAGGTGCGCCACCTGCGCGATCGCGCCCGCCCCCACCATGCCGATCCGGACGTCCGGCGTCGTCGCCATCAGTAGACCCGCTCCAGCCTGGTGCCGTGATAGTACGTGTCGAGAATCGCCCGGTAGTCCCAGCCCGCCCGCGACCGCCCCACCGCCCCGAACTGGCACATGCCCACCCCGTGCCCAAAGCCGGCCCCGGCGGCCACGACGCGCGTCACCGCGCCATCCTCCCGGTCCACGTGCAACTGGAGGAGCGTGGACGGCAGCTGGCGATCCGGCGTCGGCCGCAGCACCTCGCGAACCCGCCAGCGCGGGATCACGTAGCGCCCGCCGCCCGCGGTCGTGACGACGATCTCGCGCACCCGCCCTGTCGGCGTCGTGCCGCTCACCGTGACATCGCTCACGCGGCCGGTCGCGCCGCCGCTCCACGCGCGACCGATGGTCGCGGCGAACGCCGCGCCGTCCCACTCCTCGCGCCAGCGGAATCGCGGCGAACTCGCGCAGTAAAAGTCCCGGTCGCCGTCACCGTACCGGTCCGAGACGGCGCGAAGATACGGCACCGGCGCGCCGTTCTGGAAGACCTGCTCGCTCGCCTCGGTGGACCAGCCGCAGGTGGAATGAAACAGCGCCTCGATGGGCGTTCCGCCCCAGGTCAGAACCTGGCCCACCGTGCCGGCCACGGCCTCGTCCACCTCGGGCTTCTCGGCGGCGACCCCCGCGTAGGCCTGGTCCGCGTCGGTCGGAAACACGTCGAAGCCCAGCGCCTCGCGCCGCCCGCGATACCGCACCGCGTAGGTGCGCGCGGCTACCGCCTGCGCCATCACCGCCTGCCGGTCGCTCGGCGCGCGGAACCCCAGCTCCAGCGACACCACCGAGCGCAGGTAGGCTTCGAGCGCGACCCGGTTGACCACGGTGATCCCCAGGGAGCCGCGCTGCAGCAGCAGCGCGCCGCGGTAGCTCCGGCCGTTGACCACCACGTAGTCCGACGACTGCTCCGGCTGCACGACCACCGGCGCCGCGATGCGGACCGGCTCCGGCCGGTCGGGGCGCGACAGGCGCAGCTGCCCGCCGTCGTCGGGCTCCACGCGCCACATGCTGCCCGCGTCCTGAACCGCGATGATGTCGCCGTCGGCGGTGAGCACTCGGAACTGCCCGTCGGCGCTGAATCCGGCGCTGTCGCGGTCCACCACGAGGCCCACCCGGATCAGCGGCTCGTCGGCGAGCCGCGGCGCGGCGCCGGGGCCGGGGGCCGGGCCCCTCGCCGGGGCACAGGCGGCCACCGCCCCGGCGAGCAGCACGGCGAGGGCGCGCCGGCTCACGCCACGGGCTCGGCGATCAGGTCGTAGTCGAGCGCCTCCGTCACGCGGGCGCGCGCGAACGTTCCGGGGGCCGGGGGGCGGCCGCCGGCGAGGTAGGTGCACCCGTCCACGTCGTCGGCCTGGAACGCCGCGCGCGCCACCAGCTGCCCGGGATCGCCGGGCTCGGCGGCCTCGTCCACCAGAACGTCGAGCTCGGTGCCGATGTAGCGCTGGAGCCGCTCCGCCGACACCGCGCGCTGCAGCTCGAGCAGCGACTGGAGCCGTTCCTGCTTGAGCGCCTCGGGCACGTCGTCCGGCAGTGCCGCCGCACGGGTGCCGTCCTGCGGCGAGTAGGCGAAGGCGCCGAGCCGGTCGAACTGCATCTCGTCCACGAAGTCGACCAGCTCGCGGAACTCCTCGTCGGTCTCGGTGGGAAACCCGACCAGGGCGGTGGTGCGGATGGCGATGCCGGGCACCGCCTCGCGCAGCCAGGCCACCTTGGCGCGGATCGTGTCCTTCCGCTCAGGCCGGCGCATCAGCTGCAGCATGCGGTCGTTGCCGTGCTGGATCGGCATGTCGAGGTACGGCACCAGCCGCGGCGCGGTCGCGAACAGCTCGACCAGCTCGCGCGTGATGCCGGCCGAGTAGACGTAGAGCGGCCGGTACCACCGCACCCCGGTCTCGCGGAGCAGCGCGCGGATGAGGTCCGGCAGCCGCGCCCCGCCCGCGACGTCCCGGCCGTAATGGCCGAGGTCCTGCGCCACAAGGTTGACCTCCTGCGCACCCTGGGCCTCGAGCTCCTGTGCCTCGCGCACCAGCTCGGCGAGCGGGCGCGAGATGTGCCGGCCCCGCATCAGCGGGATCGCGCAGAACGCGCAGGTGTGGTCGCAGCCCTCGGAGATCTTGAGGTAGCGCACGTGCGGCTTGGTGCCGAAGAAGAACCGCATCCCGGGGTGCAGGACCTCGGGCGCCTCGAGCAGACCATCCTCGGCCAGCCGCGGGATCAGCTTGGGCAGATCGGCGAAGCCGCAGAAGTAGTCGACCTCGGGGATCTCCCGGCGCAGCTCGTCCTCGTAGCGCGCCACGAGGCATCCCACCGCGACCACCGCCCGGCAGCGACCTTCGGTCTTCAGGCGTCCGGCCAGGAGCATCGCATCGATGCTCTCCTTTTTGGCCGCGTCGATGAAGCCGCAGGTATTGATGAGGATGACGTCCGCGTCGTCCAGCGCGGGCGTCACGTCGGCGCCGTGGCCCACGAAGCGCGCGATCAGCGCTTCGGAGTCCACCGTCGCCTTGTCGCAACCGAGGGAGATGACGCCCAGCTTCATCGCTGGGCCCTACCCGAGGAAGCTCTCGAGCGCGCGCGCCTTGGAGATGTGCCGGAGCCGCGACAGCGCCTTTTCCTTGATCTGTCGCACGCGCTCGCGGGTGATGCCGAGGAGCGAGCCGATCTCCTCGAGGGTCATGGGCTCCTTGCCGTCCAGCCCGAAGTACAGCCGGAGGATCTTCGCCTCACGCTCCTTGAGCGTGCCGAGGACACGCTCGATGCTCTCGGTGAGCGCGTGCTCGAACGTCTCCTCGTCGGGCGTCGGGTTCAGCGTATCGGGCAGGTAGTCGAGCAGCTTGTTGTCTTCGCCCGGCGTCATCGGGGCGTCCAGCGAGAGATGGCTCTGCGAGATGGACAGCGTCTTCGCGACCTCTTCCTCGCTGATGTCCATCCCCTCGGCGATTTCCTCGACCGTGGGCTCGCGGCCCAGCTCCTGCTGCAGCGCGCTCGAGCGCTTGCCGATGCGGTGCAGGGTGCCGGCGCGGTTCAGCGGCACGCGCACGATGCGGCTCTGCTCCGCGAGGGCCTGGAGGATCGCCTGGCGGATCCACCACACGGCGTACGAAATGAACTTGATGCCCTTGGTCTCGTCGAACTTGTGGGCCGCGCGGATCAGGCCGAGGTTGCCCTCGTTGATCAGGTCGGCGAGCGAGACGCCCTGGTTCTGGTACTTCTTCGCCACCGAGACGACGAAGCGCAGGTTCGAGCGCACGAGCTTGTCGAGCGCCTCGGGGTCGCTCTGCTTGATGCGGATCGCGAGCGAGATCTCTTCGTCGCGGCTGATGAGGGGATACTGGCTGATCTCGCGGAGGTACTGGTCCAGCGAGCCTTCTTCGACCCACGCTTTTCGGGCGGTGTTGTTGCGAGGCATCAGGCTCCGCTGCAATCGCGAGGGGTTGCAACTGAGTCTAGCGGAAGGGTTTCCGCCGCGCAAGGGAAAAACAGGAAGGGAGGGATGGGAGGGACGGGAGGGAAGGTGACGCGGCTCACGCGTTGTCTATGCCTTCTTCCCCTTCTTCCCCTTCTTCCCCTTCCTCCCCTTCTTCCCGTTCTTCCCCTTCTCGTCGTAGTTATCAATCTGCGCCCGTTGCAGCTTGCCGGAGTAGTCCACGTAGATCGTCTTGGTCTCCGAAAAGAAATCGTAGACCTGCCAGCCGCCCTCGCGGTGGCCGTTGCCCGTCTCCTTCACGCCGCCGAACGGCAGGTGCGCCTCGGCGCCGATCGTCGGCGCGTTCACGTAGGTGATCCCCGCCTCGATGTCGTCCATCGCGCGGAACGCCGCGTGCACGTTGCGCGTGTACAGCGACGAGCTGAGGCCGTAGCGCACGCCGTTGTTCACGCGGATCGCCTGATCCAGCGAGCCGACCCGGACCACCGCCAGCACCGGCCCGAAGATCTCCTCCTGCTCGATCCGCATCCCCGGCCGCACCTGCGCGAACACCGTCGGCTTGTAGAACCAGCCGTGGGCCAGCCTGGCGCCGCTCGGCCGGCGGCCGCCGGTGAGCACCTCGGCCCCCTCCTCGCGGCCGACCGCCACGTAGCGCTCGACGTTCTGCAGGGCGCCCTCGTTGACCAGCGGGCCGACGTCGGTGCCCGACACGAGACCGTCACCGAGCCGGAGCCGCTCGACCCGATCGACCAGCATCCGCAGGAACCGGTCGTGCACCTTGCGGTGCAGCACCAGCCGGCTGGTGGCCGTGCAGCGCTGGCCGGTGGTGCCGAAGGCGCCCCACAGCACGCCGTCGAGCGCCAGATCCAGGTCGGCGTCGTCCATCACGATCATCGCGTTCTTCCCGCCCATTTCGAGCGAGAGCCGTTTGTGCATCCGCCCGCAGATCTCACCCAGCTTGGCGCCGGTTTCGGTCGACCCGGTGAACGACACCAGCGGGACTTTCGGGTGGCTCACGATGGCGTTGCCGACGGCACCCCCGCCGCCGTGCACGAGCTGGATGACCTCGGGCGGCAGGCCGGCGTCGAGCAGGGCCTCGACGAGCAGCGTGCCAGTATGCGGCACGTCCGCGCTCGGTTTGAAAATCACGGCGTTCCCGCACAGCAACGCCGGGAAGATCTTCCAGGTCGGGATCGCCATCGGGAAGTTGAAGGGCGTGATGACGCCGGCCACGCCGATCGGGCGCCGGACGCTCATCGCCCACTTGTCGCGCAGCTCCGAGGGCACCGTGTGCCCGAACAGCCGCCGGCCCTCGCTCGCCGCGTAGTAGGCCGTGTCGATGCCCTCCTGGACGTCGCCGCGCGTTTCGGCGACCACCTTGCCCATCTCGCGCGTCATCGCGCGCGCGATGTCCTCCTTGCGCTGCGTCAGGACGTCGCCGACCCGCCGCAGCACGTCACCCCGCGCCGGTGCCGGTGTGCGGCGCCACTGGTCGAAGCCGCGCAGCGCCGAGCGCACCGCGCGCTCGACGTCCCTGGGCCCCGACTTGGGGAAGCGACCGATGACCTCGCGCCAGTCGGCCGGGTTGCGGTTCTCGAAGTGCGCGCCGGTGGTCGGAGCCACCCACTGGCCGCCGATGAAGTTCTTGAAGGTCTTGGGCATGGGGTCGAGGGTCAGGGTGTGCGGCGGGGGGCCTTCGCCGTGTCGGCGCCCGCGGGCCGCGCCGCCGCCGAATCCAGGCGGGGCTTGGTGCCCTTCGCGGAATCCGGCTGGGCGCCCGCCGGCACCGGGGCCGGGGCCGGCGCCGCCGGCTGGGCCGCGGCCGCGGGCGCCGCGGCGGCGCGCGCCGGGCACGCCCAGGTGGCGGCCTGCTTCGCGTAGCCCACGCGCGGCAGCACCTCGCGCGCGGCCAGGCTCACGCCCCAGAGCAGCAGCGCGATGCTGAGGAAATGAGCAAACGCGGAACGCGTCCGCCACGAGCCCACCATGGTCCAGAACGACGCGACGATCACGACGCCGACACCCGCCAAGTAGCCGTACAGCGGCAACCCGCATCCGTGGGTGTACGGCCACTGCGTCATGGCGCCGCCGAGGGCGAGGGCCAGCAGCAGCCGGAGCCAGAGGAACAGGCCGGCACGCCGGTCGCCGGTGCCGGCGGGCGCCGCGCCCGTGCGGCCGGGCGTGCGGGGGGAGGGGGCCGCGCCCGCCTTGGCTGGGGGTGCGTTGCCGCCGCCCGAGGCGATCAGCTTGTCGATCTCGGCCAGCTCCTTGTCCCAGTCGCGCGGGCCGGGGTCCTTGGTCACGAATCCCTCGTCAGGTTCAGGCGCTCGATCTTCTTGTAGAGGTTGGAGCGCGGCATGTCCAGCCGGCGCGCGGTCTCGCTCACGTTCCAGTCGTTCTCCTGCAGCTTGGCGAGCAGGAAGGCGCGCTCCGCGTGCTCCTTGAACGACTCGTACGTCTCGGACGACAGCAGCGTTTCGCCGAGCCCCGTGTCGCCGCCCGACGGCCCGAGCAGCCGGCCGACGTCGGCCTCGCCGATCTCGGGCCCCGCCGCCAGAATCAGCAGCCGCTCGACGGTGTTGCGGAGCTCGCGCACGTTGCCCGGCCAGTGGTGCCGCCGCAGCCGTTCCAGCGCGCCGTCGCTGAACCGCCGCGCCGCGAGTCCCGGCGAGGCCGACAGCCGCGCGGCGAAGTGCCGGGCCAGCTGCGGCACGTCGTCGCGCCGCAGGCGCAGCGGGGGCACGTCGATCGGCACCACGTTGAGACGGTACAGCAGGTCCTCGCGGAACCGGCCGGCGGAAATCTCGTCTTCGAGCCGCTTGTTGGTCGCCGCCACGACCCGGACGTCGACCTTCACGCTCTTGCTCGAGCCGATCGGCGTGAGGACCCCCTCCTGCAGCGCGCGCAGGACCTTGGCCTGCGCCGCCGCGCTCATGTCGCCCACCTCGTCGAGGAACAGGGTGCCGGTGTCGGCCTGCTCGAACTTCCCGGTCCGATCGCCGAACGCGCCGGTGAACGACCCCTTCACGTGGCCGAACAGCTCCGACTCGATCAGCTCCGAGGGGATCGCCGCGCAGTTCACCTCGACGAACGGCTTGTCCTTGCGCGGCGAGAGCCGGTGGATCGCGCGCGCCACCAACTCCTTGCCGGTCCCGTTCTCCCCCGTGATCAGCACCCGCGCCGGCGTCGGCGCCACCTTCTCGAGCCGCTCGATCAGCTGCCGGATCGCCGGCGACGAGCCGACGATCTCGTACTTCGCCTCGACCGCCGCCTTGAGCGAGCGCACCTCGCGCTCGAGCTGGACGTGCTTCAGCGCGTTGCGGATGGTCACCAGCACGCGGTCGGTGTCGAGCGGCTTCTCGAGGAAGTCGTGCGCGCCCGCCTGGGTCGCCTCGACCGCCGTCTGAATCGTCCCGTGCCCGGAGATCATGATCACGATCGCAGCCGGGTCGTGCTCGCGCAGCTTGCGCAGCGCCGTGAGTCCGTCGAGACCCGCCATCTTGACGTCGAGCAGCACGAGATGCGGCCGCTCCTCGCGGTACAGGTCGAGCCCCTCGTCGCCCCCCGCGGCGGCGAGCACCTGGTAGCCCTCGTACTCGAGCAGCTGGCGCAGGGCCGCGCGAATGCCCGCCTCGTCGTCCACCACCAGGATGCGGTGCTTCATCGGGGCGCTGCCCGGCACGGCGTCACCGCGGCGCGCTCCGGTATACGCGCACGCCATCCGGCGATACCCGCACGTCGCCCACCGGACCCAGCTCCGGCAACGGCACTTCGCCGTTTTCGACGCCCGGCACGCGCAGCTGGCGGATCAACGAGGGAATAGTGGAACGCGGAAAGGGGAAATCGCGGACCGAGACCGCCGTGATCCGCCACAGCACCCGCCCGGCCGAGTCCGCCCGGAGCGGTCCGCCGATCTCCACCGGCTCGCGTGGCCCGATGGCGCCCGAGAGCGGGCCGAGCACGTTGCGCGGCACGCCGCTGACGTCGAGCGACCCCCGGACGCGGATCTCGTTCTCGAGCAGTCCCACGCGGACCGAATCGAACACCCGGGGCCGCGTTCGCGCCAGCGCCGATTCGACGAGCGCCGCCAGGTCGGCCGCGCCGAGATCCACGAACGCCGGGCCACCACGCCGCGTCAGCCGCTCGAGCGCGGCGTCGGCCCGCCTCGCGCCGTCCGGGGAAGCCGTCACGTACTCGGCCCGGGTCGGCGGGGGCAGGCCCCGCGCACGGCGATAGACGGCCACCACCTGCTCCCGATAGATGAATGCGCCCACCCCCGCGGCGAGCAGCAGGACCAGGCAGCCGACCCGGGCGAACAGGGCGCGCAAGCAGCCCCCGTTCAACGCGGGGCACGCGTCTTGGAGCCGCCGCCGAGCGGCGCGCTCCGCACCACGTCGTACCGCGACCCGCTCGCGCCAGGTGTACTCCGCATCAAATCCACTCCCTCGACGACCATTGTGCCCTCATACGCGAACCCGGCGACCTGCCGCGCCAGCGGCTTGAGCGCCGCGGCCCTGGCGCCCTTCTTCACCCGACCCACCGTGATGTGCGGCTGGAAGGGCCTGAGCTCGGGCGCGAATCCGAACCCGGCCAGGGCGCGCTCGACGTCGTTGGCCAGCAGCTCGAGCGCGGGATGCCGCTCCACGCCGACCCACAGCACCTGCGGCTGTTCCAGGGATGGAAACGCACCGACCCCCCCCCCAGGCTGAGGTCGAATGGCCTGACGTCCACGAGCGCCGGGGCGAGCGCATCGCCCAGGGGCGCCGCGAGCGCGTCGTCCACTTCACCCAGGAACTTCATGGTGATGTGCAGTCCGTCGCGCGCGGTCCAGCGCACAGGCAGGGTTCCCCGGGACAGGCCTGACAGGGCCTCGGCCAGCGCGTGCCGCTCCGCGTCGGGCAGGTTCACCGCGACGAACAGCCGCATCCCTATCGCCCGTGCCTCACGGGCTCTAAGCTAACTGTCCCGAACGTGAAACCGGCAGTCGGCCGGAGCCGTTCTGGACTGCGTCACCCCCAACTGGAGTCCGACTGATGCGCGCCTTGTCCGCCCTCGTGAGCACCGCCGCGCTGAGCGCGCTGGCGGCGTGCGCCTCGAACCCGCAGCCCACCCAGCCTGCACCGCAACCAGCGCGGCCCGCCGCGACGCCGGCGCCGACTCCCATGCCGGCGGCGGTCCCCCCCCCACCGGCTCCCGCCCCCGCCCCCGCCGCAGCGGCCGACCTCAGCGGCATCTGGGACTTCTCGGTGGACGCCGGCGGCCAGGTCATCCCCGGCGAGATCACCCTGCAGCGCAGCGGCCCCAGCTACTCCGGGACGGTCTCTCCCCAGGGCATGAGCCCGGCGACGATTCGCTCGGTGACGGTCCAGGGCCAGCAGATCGGGATGGTGGTCGATACGCCGGAGGGCGAAGCGGTCTTCAGCTTGACGCTGTCGGCCGATGGCCGTTCGCTCACCGGCTCGGTGGGCTACCAGGGCCAGCAGATGGGCTTCAACGCGCGCCGGCGCTGACGGGCGGGCGCCGCGTCAGGCGGCGACGATGTGCTCGGCGGCCTCGGCGACCGGTACCTGGATGACGCTGAGGTCGCCCGCGTAGGCCGCGAGGTCCGCCCACCGCGCATCGGCCAGCGCCGTTTGCGCCAACAGCGACACGCACGGTGACGCGACCACCGTGACCGGCTGCTCCGCCCAGCGCACGGCGACGCCCAGCGCCGCGGCGGCGCGGCCGGTGTCGGCCTCGATGCGGTCCTGCGCGTACAGGCTCCAGCGCGCCCGCTCGCGGCCGTCGGTGGGCGCGAGACCGTACTCCGGACCCGTCAACAGGACCGTCGAAACCCCGGAGCGCGCCACCCGACCCCGCAGCGCCGGGTCGGAGGTCAGCGCGCGCCACAGCCGGCCCAACCAGTAGTCCTCCCGAACCTCACCCAGCGTGCAGCGGTACCGCTCCAGGGACACCGCAAGCATCAGCGCAAACTCCGGATGATCCGGAAGCGCCGGCCGCGGGGCGTGGGAGAACAGCGGGGGGATCACGCGAAGGGATCGGTGACTTTCAAGCCGCGGAAGACGCGGAAGCCCCTGTCGGCTGTCAGCAGCTCCCGCACCCCGTGCTGCACGCACAGCGCGAAGATCTGCGCGTCGAACACCTGATCGCCCGTCGCGCCGCTGTCCGCGAGAACCTCCCGCAGGACCGTCAGGTGCCGACCCGTGGGCGCCAGCACCTGCACCGAAGGTGCCGCGAGCAGCGTCTCGAGGTTGTCGAGCGCCTCCGACGTCGGCGTGACGGGCCGGTACACGCTGTGGTGCGTCACCACCCGCAGGTACTCCGCGATGCACGGCCACGGCACGGCCCAGGGTGCTGCGCCCCCGACCAGTCCGCGCATGATATGCAGCGCCGCGAGGTGCTGCGGCGCTTCCGCCCGCTGCGCGTACACCAGAATGTTGGTATCAACCGCGATCATCCGGGTCGTCCCGGGCCAGATACTCGTTCAGTTTCGTGCGGCTGCCAAGGATCTCGTCCGGGACCAGCTGCCGTCCGCCCTTCGTGACCCGCCACCGGAACACATACGGGGTCGGCTTCCCGCCGCCGAGGTAGGCCTGGATAGCGCGCAACATCACGTCACGCATGGCCACCCCCTCCTCCGCCGCGCGTTCCTTGAGGCGCCGGTACAGCACGTCCGGGAGGTCGAAGGATGTACGCATATGCGTAAGCATAGTGCGTTCCGGCATATTTATGCAAGGTTGGAGCGCCGCCGAGGACGGCTGCCGAGGCAATACGCGCGAGCATGCGAATATGGTATGACGGTCGGACGGTCAGGCGGTAGGCAAACGAGCGCGTCGCTCATCCTTTCACCGCATGCTGGCACGCTTGCGCCGCCGGCCGGTCCAGGTCACAAGCCAACGAGTCCGAGCATCCAGCGGACTCGCTCCCCCAGGGAAAGCCGGGTCAGGCCCACACTCCAAACATGGAGAAGCGCGTAGAAGAGCCACACTCCCGCCATCGCTCGAAGCCTTCGCGCCTGCCTCCAGCCGTCGGGGAGCGGCGCGGGATTGCCCCGGCGCCGCTGCTCCCGCAGCATCGAGACCGCGATCCCCAGGCCGAGGGCGACGCAGTAGACGAGGCGTCCTCCCAGGCGGTCGAACAGCGCCACCGGCCCGTGCAGGAAGTAGTCGGGAAAGTCGCGCACCACGTGATAGTAGAGATTGCCGCACGTGGCCGCGGCAATCACCGCGAGGACCATGCGGACCCGCCGCGGCCGCTTCGCGGTCGCGAGGAACGTCGGGTAAAAGAAGAACTCGACCAGCAGCTCCTTGAAATAGTAGTAGTACCGGTTCCAGAACTCGACGACGGTCGTTGCCAGCAACGGCTTGTAGGTGTTGCGGAACACCCGGAAGCCGAACAATCGCAGCACGCCGATGAGGAAGTGCCCCATAATCGCCAGGCCGAGCGTTGTCCGCAGGAAGTCGCCGATCAGCACGGCCCAGCGCGCCCCGAAGGCGAAGGCACCAGGCCCGGCGTCGATGGCCGGGACGAGCGTCGTGAGCTCGAGCGACCACCCGTGGAGCAGGTTGCCGACGGGCCACGCTGCGCGCCCGTACAGCGCCGAGACGATGACCGAGCGCACGCCTGTCCACAGCCAGGCGAGAAGCAGCAGCTTGAGACCGGCCAGGCGGGTCTGGGACAGCTGCATCGGCTCGTCCATGCGCTGCGACCGCAGGTAGTCGAGGCCCTTGCCGTAGGGCGTGGGGCCCCCGCCCCACACCGGGAACCAGTAGGCGAGGTGATCACGGAACCGGCTCTCCGCGGCCGAACCGCGCTTGCCGGACAGGGCGAGATAGCAGGCACGCCACAACAGGAATGGCACCATCACTTGGAGCGTGGTGGCCGCCGCACCAGCCGGGGTCGACGGCGCGATCCCGAGCGCATCAGTTGCCTGGGAGGCGCCGGCGAGAATCGCCAGACCGGTAACGTGAGTCCAGATCAGCGGGCGCCGCCGGACTGCCGCCGGAAGGTCGGCGAACCGGCGGGCCGCGCGGAAAGTGAGCCAGAGCAGGCCCAGGGAAAGGAGCATCCCCAGTCCGACGCCCACCGGGCCGGCCAGGTGGGCGGACTGCGGCACTTTGGTGTACAGCACCCACAGGCTGCCCAGCGCGAGCAGGTCGAAGCGTCGGCCGGGACTGGCGAGCGCGAGCGCGAGCAGGGGGAGCACCGGCCAGCGCATGTCCGCGCGCACCAGTACGGCCGCTGCGACCCAGAGGAGCACCCGCCCGGTCGGAGTCGCCGCGCGCTCGACCAGTGCCGGCTCTTCATGCCAGTTCCACAGGCGCCGAATCACCGCGCGTGCGCGTCGATCAAGTCGAGAATCGCGGTGACTGTGGTGAGGTGGCCCGGATCGAGCCCGGTCGCCGGGAATTCGATCTCGAACTCGGTCTCGAGGAAGACGATGATCTCGAGCACCGCCAGCGAGTCGATCAGCCCCGCGCGGATCAGGTTCTCATCCTCGCGGATCGCCGCCAGGGGCGTCTCAGGACGACGGATGGCATCAAGGAACCGTAGCAACCGCTCCCGGTTCGTGTCTCGACTCATGGGTGGTCGCCAAACACCCCACGCAGGTCCACCGGCGCCACGCGACCGCAGGCCTCGGCAATGTGGTCGCGGTTGACTTTTCCCCGCGACGTGCGAGGGATCTGGTCCAGCCGATACCAACGGACCGGCATCTGATGCTCCGCCAGGTGAAGGCGGAGCCAGGCGTGGAGCCGGCGGAGTCGTTCGGGGGATCCATCCGGCATGACGAGCGCCAGCCCGACGTTCTGACCGTAGTGCGGGTCATCCACCGCGAAACAGCAGAGATCCTGCACACCCTCGAACCGTTCCGCCACGGCCTCCACGTCGGCCGGATAGACCTTGGTCCCGCCCTTGTTGATCTCATCGCGGACCCGGCCCCTGAGCACCAGCCAGCCTCGAGCGTCGAGGAAGCCGAGGTCTCCGGTCAGGAACCAGCCGCCCCGGACACATTGTCCGGTGAGGTCCTCACGATCCAGGTACCCCTTCATGAGGGAGGGCGTGTTGAGCCACACGAACCCGGATTCCCCCGGTGCGCAGAGCTCGCCGGTGCCCGGCGGATGGTCCACCGAGCCGCCTTTCGTCACCGCGACGATCGCGCCCCACGGTACGCCGATCAGGCCATCCTCAGGTTCGAACTCGCCGACCGTGGTGCCCGCCACCCAGCTTCCTGTCTCGGTAATGCCGTAGGCGTTGCACACGTCCCGGGTACCGGACCAGCCACGAATCTCCTGCCACAAGTGTGCGGAGAGCGGCGCCGATCCGACGAACACGCGCTCGAGCGTGCCGCCCGCCGGCGGACGCGCGGTCTTGAGCGCGAGCCGCCAGATCGCCGGCACGGACGACAGGAACGTGATCCGGTGCTCGTCGATCAGAGCGCCGAGGCGCATCACCGCCTCGGGTGTGAATGGGGGGAGAACGAAGAGCTCCTGTCCCGAAAGCCACGGGAACAGGGCATTGCAGATCAGGCCATGGCCGAAGTGGGTCGGGAGTAGACACAGAGTGCGCCGGAACTTCTCCAGCCCGAGGGCCTGGCCGAGGGCCGTCCACTTCGCGCGAAGCGAGCGGTGCGTATGCACGACGCCCTTCGGGTTCCCGGTCGTTCCCGAGGTGAACAGGATGAGCGCCTCGTCGTCCAGCGCGAACCCGGGCGGCGTGGCCGAGAGGGCCGGCGGCTTGCGGGCCACCTCCACCGAGTCCAGGACGGCGACACCGAGCCCATCGAGTCTGGCCGCGAGCTCGCCGTCCACCGCCTCGAAGCCCACGAACGCCCGCGCCTTCGCCGCGCGGGCGAGGGTTTCGACCTCGAAGTGGGTCAGCCTGGCGTCGAGCGGTACGACGCAGACGCCGAGCTGCCAGAGCGCCAGCAGGTCGGCGAAGAACTCCACTCGGTTTCCGAACCCGAGCAGCACGCGCTCACCCCGCGCGACGCCGCGGGCGAGGTAGCCGGCCACGCGCCGCTGCACCTCCGCTTGCACGTCCTGCGGTTGCAGTCGGCGCCCGGTCAGCGGCTCATGGATGGGACCTGGCGCTGCGCCGAGGAACATCGGGTTCGGGCGAATCTACGGTGCGCTTCCGGGCGCCACAATGAAACAGCGCGAGCCGCGCCGCGCCGTCCAGGTCCGCGATGGCTCGCGCGATCTTCCTGAGGGTGCTGATACGCCGGGGCCGAAAGGCCGAGCCGGGCGATGGCGTGCCCGCCGCGGACGCCCCCTGCCGCAGCCAACTGCCTAAAAGCTGCACTTGTCCGATGGAGCGCGAAGGTGCACTTTAGGCGCAACAAGGACTCTCCAGGCAGCACCCATGTTCCTGATCGCCGGGACGTACGCCTCGCGGTTCGAGTGGAGGCCGTGACCATGCCCGCCATCAGTCCGGGCCAGGACGGCTTCTATCATCCGGCCAGCGAAGAAGAGATCACCCAGCTCATCCTCCGGGCCCGGAGCGAGGGCCTCAAGGTGCGCGTGTCGGGCTCGGCGCACTCCGTCGCCGCGGCGATCTATGCCGGTGCCTTCCGGCCGGGGCAAGGCGGCTCCCGCGACATCAACATCCTCCTGGACAGGATGACGAGCGTGCAGTTCGACGACGCTCGAATGCAGGTGACCGTGCAGGCAGGCTGCCACCTGGGCAAGGACCCCGGGGACCCGAGTCACTCCTCGACGATCGAGAACAGTCTGTTCTACCAGCTCGACCGCCACGGCTGGGCGTTCCCGGACACCGGCGGCATCATCCACCAGACGGTGGCGGGGTTTCTCTCGACCGGCTCCTCCGGCGGCTCGGTCCAGCACTCGGTCGGCGACCAGATCGTGGCGATCAGGCTCGTCGACGGCGCAGGCCGAATCCGCACGCTGACCGACGCCGGGGCGCGCGACGAGTTCCTGGCCGCCGGGGTCTCGATGGGGCTGCTGGGTGTGGTGACCGCCGTGACGTTCCAGTGCGTCAAGACCTTCCACGTCATCGGTCAGGAGACGTCCCGGCCCGTGTCGGACTGCGGGATCGACCTGTTCGGCCCCGGGACCGCCGGCACGCGGAGCCTCGAGCAGTTCCTGCGCGCGACGGAGCACGCCCGCCTGCTCTGGTGGCCGCAGCGCGGCGTACGGCGCGTCAAGATCTGGCAGGGGCGCGCCATGCAGGCCGCGGACTACACCGACAAGACCGGTCCGCCGAACGCCTTCCGTCCCCGGCCGTACCGCGAGTTCCCGATGATCCTAGGCTCGAACCTGCCGGCGCAGCTCGCCGGCAGCGCGTACTACTGCCTGATCCGGTACTGGAACACCCCGGGCCTCCTCGGCTCGATCACGCGGGGACTCGTGCGCCTCACCCTCGCGCCGGTGATTCGGCTCTTCGTGGCGATCGACGGGCTGGGTGGCCCCCAGCGCTTCTGGGACTCCTGGTGGCGCGCGCTGCCCATGGACAACGAGGCCAGCGACCGCCTGATGCCCACCTGGTTCACCGAGATGTGGTTCCCGCTGGATCGCACGGTGGAGGTGATGCGCCGCCTGCGTGACCACTTCGAGGGTGGGTTGCCGGCCACCGGGACCTACGCTTGCGAGATCTACGCGACCAGGCGGAGCCGGTTCTGGATGAGCCCGGCATGGGACCGGGACGTCGTCAAGATCGACATGTTCTGGTTTGGCCACAACGCGGGCGACCCCGCCATGACGTTCTATCCGCAGTTCTGGAAGCTGCTGGAGGGATTCGACTACCGCTTCCACTGGGGCAAGTTCCTCCGAGACGACTCGGCCACCTACCTGCGCCCCCGCTGCCCCAACTGGGACAACTTCATGCGGATCCGCGCGGCGTCGGACCCCGACCAGGTGTTCGTCACCGACTACTGGCGCAAGCATCTTGGAATCCCGCCGCGCTGAGCCTCCGGGGTCATCGCCGCTGGCCGGCGTCCCCGGCGGGCGCCGAGGCGAGGTGGCCGACGAGGTGTCCAGGACCATCCTGGAGCTCCTCGACCGCCACATGGTGAGGGAACAGGCCGAGGACATCCCCGGCATTCTCGACACCCTCGTGCCGGAGCCGCGCTTCGTGATGGAGTACCTGCCCTTCAACATCAGCAACCGTTGGTGGTGGAGCCGTAAGGACTGGCGCGGACGCGATGCCGTGGCGGCGTTTTATCGGGGCCTGTTCGCCTTCTTTCGCGGCTTCCAGGTGACCCTGCTGCGGTACACCCTCTCGGCGAAGGGCGTGGTGGATGTTTCGCGCATCCGGGGGCGGATCTTCTCGAGCCTGCTGAACCTCCCGGCGCTCGGGCTGCGCGGGATCCCGGTTTCCGTAACCGTGGTCGCCTTCTTCGAGTATGACCCCGGGGCGCGCAAGTTCTGCGGGGAACGGGTGTTCATGACCGAGCGCAACGCCCTGAAGAACCTGTAAGCCGCCTGCCGGCTTGTCATGCCCGCCCCCGGTCCAGGGTGCGGTACTGAATCGCCTCGCTCACGTGCGGCCGCTCGACCGCGGCGGCCCCGGCCAGGTCTGCGATGGTTCGTGCGATCTTGAGGGTGCGGTGGTACCCCCGGGCCGACAGGCCGAGCCGAGCGATGGCGCTCTTGAGGAGAGCGTCGGCCCCGTCCGCCAAGCGGCAGTGCTCCCGCAGGTCGCGCGGGGTCATGTGCGCGTTGGCGTGGACGAGCCGCCGGCCGGCGAACCGTTCCTGCTGGATCCGCCGCGCCCGCGCCACCCGCTCGCGGATGGCGGCGCTGGGCTCGGTGGCCCGGTGATCGGTGAGGTCCCGCCAGCGCACGGCCGGCACCTCGAGGTGCAGGTCGATGCGGTCGAGCAACGGCCCGCTCACCCGGGACAAGTACTGGCGCACCGCGGACCCGGAGCATGTGCAGGCACGCAGCGGGTCGCCGTGATAGCCGCACGGGCACGGGTTCATCGCGGCCGCGAGGGTGACCCGCGCGGGGAAGGTCAAGGTCGTAGCCGCCCGCGCGAGCGTGACCGAGCCATCCTCCAGCGGCTGGCGCAGCACCTCGAGCACGTTCTTCCGGAACTCGGGCAGCTCGTCGAGGAACAGCACGCCGTTGTGGGCGAGGCTCACCTCGCCCGGCCGCGGCCAGCTGCCCCCACCGATCAGTCCCGCGTCGGAGATGGTGTGGTGTGGTGCCCGGAACGGGCGGCGGGTCAGCAGGGCTTCACCGGCCGGCAGGACGCCCGCGACCGAGTGCACCTTGGTGGTCTCGAGCGCCTCGGCCAGCGACATCGCCGGCAGGATCGTCGGCAGCCGTCGCGCGAGCATCGTCTTGCCGCTGCCCGGCGGGCCTACCATCAGCATGTTGTGGGCACCGGCAGCCGCGACTTCGAGCGCGCGCTTGGCGTGCTCCTGCCCCTTCACTTCACCGAAGTCCACGTCGTCCGTGGCCGGGCCGTCGAACAGCGCGGCCACGTCCACCGACGCGCGGGGCAGCGCCGTGCCTCCGTCCAGATGACCCACGACCGCCGCCAAGGAGGCGGCGCCCCGAACGTCGAGGCCCTGCACCACCGCGGCCTCGCGCACGTTGGCCGCGGGCAGAATCAGTCCCACGCACCCGGCGCGCTCCGCCGCGACCGCCGCGGAAAGCGCGCCTCTTATCGGCCGAACTTCTCCGTCCAGGCCAAGCTCCCCGAGCACCAGCCAGCCCGCCAGCCGTTCCGCGTCCACCTGACCCGTCGCGGCCAGGACCCCCAAGGCGATGGGCAGATCGAACGCCGATCCTTCCTTCCGGATGTCGGCGGGAGCGAGGTTGACCGTGATGCGGCGAAGCGGGAACTCGTAGCCGGCGTTCTGGATCGCCGCGTTGACCCGTTCCCGACCTTCCTTTACGGCACCGTGTGGGAGCCCGACGGTGGCGAAGGTGGGCAGCCCGCCCGCGACGTCGGTCTCGACGTCCACGAGGTAGGCGTCGATACCAAGGACCGCGGCCGAGGCGATGCGCGCGAGCACCCGCCTACGCTAGGCTACCGGGTCCGGCCCCCTGTAACCGAAACAGCGGCACGCAGGCGCGTTAGAGTGCCTTCCAGGTGCGGAGCGCGAACACGTTGTCCTCGCCATCCTCGAAGTCGGCGAGCCACAGCTCGCGCTTGGGCTCGCGGTGCACGGCGTGCGGCGCGGAGCGAAACACGATGCCCCGCCCGCGCAGCGCCTCATGCGCCGCCTGGATGTCCGGGACGTCGAAATAGAGCACCGAGGCCGGGTGGTCGAACTCCTTCTCGCTGGAGACGGTCGTCAGGTACAGCCACGCGTCGCCGGCCTGGAAAAACGCGAGCCCCGGGGCCCGGAACAGGAACGGCAGGCCGAGGCGGTCCTTGTAGGTGGCGATCGCCCGGTCCACGTCCCGTACCCGCACGGCGATCTGCCCGATCTTCGACAGCGCGAACTGGTCCGCCATGGTCCCCTCCCGCGCCGGCCGGCGCCCCGCTATGTTTAGTTAGTATGGCTAACAGTTAGCCTAGCTAACTATCGCCCATGACGCAAGAGCCCAGGGGTGACCTCGCCAACCGCCTCCACTCGGCGGCCCTCCACCTGCTCCGGCGCCTCCGGGCCCAGGACGCGGCAGGCGGGCTGTCGGGGCCGCAGGCCAGCGCGCTCAGCGTGATCGTCTACGCCGGGCCCCTGACGCTGGGTGCCCTCGCCGCCGCCGAGCAGGTCCGCCCCCCTACCATTACCAAGCTCATTCAGGGGCTCGAGCGGGCCGGCCTGGTGCGCCGCACCGCCGACTCCCGGGACCGGCGCAGGCAGCAAGTGGCCGCCACCACCCGGGGCCGCAAGCTCCTCGAGGAAGGCCGGGCGCGGCGCGTGGCGGCCCTGGACGCGGCCCTCCATGACCTCGATGCCGTGGCGCACGCCGCGCTCGACGCGGCCGTCGCAACCCTGGAGCGGCTGTTCGGGCCGCCGTCCCCGTGGCTGACCCGGGACGGGCACGATTCTGGCGTTCCAGGCCGCACGCGACCTTCCCAACGGGCCCGGCATCGCCGATGATTGAACGATCCACCGACGCCTCACGCTGGAGACCGCCCATGCGCGCACGCCAAGCCGCCGCCCTCGCCGCCCTCGTCCTGCCGCTCGCGGCCGGTGGCTTCATCGTCGGGCGCGCCTCGCGGGCCGACGGCTACGAGCTGTTCCGCTCGGTCATCTCGGTCCTCGCCAACGAGGGGATCGACAGCCTCAGCGCGGACAGCTTGTTCCGGCTGGCCTCGCGGGGCCTGGTGGCGGCCGTGGACGACCCCTACGCCGAGCTGTTCAGCCCGCAGGACTTCGCGCGCTTCAGCCGCAACACGCTCCAGAACCGCTATGGCGGGATCGGGCTGCGCATCATCCGGATGCGCGGCGCCGTCACCGTGTTTCGGGTCATCCCGGGCGGTCCCGCCGGGGAGGCCGGCGTGCAGCGCGGTGACCGCATCGAGGCGGTGAACGACTCGGTCGCCACCGACTGGACCACCGACCGCGCCTCCAACACGCTCACGGGGCAGCCGGGCACGTCGGTCCGCGTGACCTTCGGCCGGCCGCGGAGCGGGGAGCGCTACACGGTCGAGCTGACGCGCCGGATCATCACCGTGCAGACGGTGCCGTTCGTGGCGACGCTCGAGGGCGGCATCGGATACATCCCCCTGCCGCGCAGCTTCAGCGATCATTCGGCCGGCGAAGTGGCCGAGGCGGCACAGCGGTTGAGCGCCGCGGGCGCCCGCGGCCTCATCCTCGATCTGCGCGGAAACCCGGGCGGCAGCCTCGAGCAGGCCGTGGCGCTGGCGAACGTGTTCCTGCCGCAGGGCCAACCGGTGGTGCGCGTCCGGTACCGCCGCCAGGACGATACGCTGCGCGGCGATCGCGCGCCGGTGGTACGGTCCGAGCTGCCGATGGTGGTGCTGGTCGACAGCGCCTCGGCCTCGGCGTCGGAGATCGTGGCGGGCGCCCTGCAGGACTACGATCGCGCGGTGCTCATCGGCACGACCTCGTTCGGCAAGGGCCTCGTGCAGGGCGCGTACAACCTCCCCGAGGGCTGGGTGTTGCGGGTCACCACGGGCCACTGGTTCACGCCCAGCGGGCGGTTGATCCAGCGCCAGCGCGGCGACACGCTGCCCGGCGTGGTGCGTCCGGCGTTCCGCTCGCGCGCGGGTCGGACGGTGTTCGGGGGCGGCGGCATCACGCCGGACCTGTTCGCGTACGCCGACACGACCGCATCGGGCGACCGGGCCCTCAATCGCTGGTTGAACGAGCGGGGTGGCGCGATCGCGCGCCAGGTGCTCGACGACTACCTGGCGGAGCTGGAACCCGAGGCGACGCCGACGTTCATGATCGCGCCGGCCTGGCGGCAGGAGTACGTGACCCGCCTGCGGGCCGCGGGCCTGCCCGTGCCGGACTCCCTGGTCGCGGGCGGGGCCACCTTCCTCGACCGGCTGATCGACATCAACCTATCGAATCTGGCCTTGAGCGATTCGGCGACGTTCGTCCGCAACGTGCCGCGCGATTCGCAGCTGGCCCGCGCCACGGCCCTGCTCCGCCGCGCCGGGACCCAGACCGAGCTGTTCGCGACGCTCGATCGCACCAACCGCCAGGCGCAGCGCACGCCCTGAGCGATCCGCGCGCCGACAGGCAGGGTTGACGGACCGCGGGCCGCCTCTTTTGGGCGGCCCGCATCGCTAGATTCCCGCCCCATGTCGTGGCTCAAGACGCTCCGCGAGGCCGTCGGGGGCTCGCACCACCAGGACTACACCGAGGGGCCCATCGGGCGCTCCCTCGTGCTGCTGGCCATCCCGATGGTGCTGGAGACGGTGCTCGAGTCGGTGTTCGCGGTGGTGGACGTGTTCTTCGTGGCGCGGCTCGGCGCCGACGCCGTGGCGACGATCGCCCTCACCGAAACGCTGGAGACCCTGGTCTACGCGGTCTCGCTGGGGCTCGGCATCGGAGTCACGGCGACGGTGGCGCGGCGCATCGGCGAGAAGGACCCCGACGGCGCGGCACGGGTCGCCGTGCAGGCCATTGTGTTGGGTGTGCTGGTCGCGATCGGGATCGCCCTGGTGGGCGTGACGCAGGCGCCCCGGCTGCTGGCGCTGATGGGCGGCTCGGAAGCCGTGCAGGCCGTGGGCGCACCGTTCACCCGGGTCATCATGGGCGGCAATGTCGCCGTGCTGCTCCTCTTCCTCATCAACGCGATCTTCCGGGGCGCCGGCGACGCGGCCATCGCCATGCGCTCGCTGTGGATCGCCAACGCCTTCAACATCGTGCTCGGGCCGTGCCTCATATTCGGGTTCGGGCCGTTTCCGCAGCTCGGGCTGGTGGGCGCCGCAATCGGGACGACAACGGGCCGCTCCATCGGCGTGTTGTACCAGTTGACCCAGCTGGCGCGGACCGACGGACGGATCGTGATCCGGCGCGAGCATCTGAGCATCGACTGGGCCGTGATGGGCCGCCTGCTCCGGATTTCGGGCAGCGGCATCCTGCAGATGCTGATCGGCATGACCAGCTGGATCGGCCTGGTCCGTGTGGTCGCGACCTTCGGCAGCTCCGTACTGGCGGGCTACGGGATCGCGATTCGGGTTGTCGTGTTCGCGCTGCTGCCCGCCTGGGGCCTGTCGAACGCTGCGGCAACGATGGTGGGTCAGGCGCTGGGGGCGCTGAAGCCGGACCGCGCCGAGCGGGCCGTGTGGCTCGCGGGGCGGTACGCGGTGGTCGTGCTCGGGGGCGTCGGCTTCGTGTTCGCCGCGCTCGCGGGCCCCATCGTCGCCATCTTCACGCGCGAGCCGGACGTGGCCTCGGTGGGCACCACGTGCCTGCGTGTGGTCAGCGTCGGGTTCGTGTTCTGGGCCTACGGCATGACGCTCAGCAGCGCGTTCAACGGCGCCGGCGACACGTGGACACCGACCTGGCTGGGCCTGTTCTGTTTCTGGCTCTGGGAGGTTCCCCTCGCCTGGGTCCTGGCCCGGCCGCTCGGCCTGGGGCCGACGGGTGCGTTTCTCGCCATCACCATCGCGTTCGGGACGTACGCGGTGGCCGCCGTCGTGCTGTTCCGGCGTGGCCACTGGAAGACGCGGGTGGTCTAGCCCTTCTTCACCTCGACCCGGAACAGCTTCGTCGCCATCCAGAAGACGATCACGGTGATCGTGAGGAAGTCCACGGTCGACCCGAGGATCTCGCCGATCTGGATCGCGTTCTCCCCGCGCAACGGCACGCGCCAGGTGCGCCATTCGCCGCCCGGCGTCACCGAGCCGACGATCGGCATGAAGAATCCGGACACTAGGGTTCCTACGAGCTTCGAGACCGCCCCGCCGATCACGACCCCGATGGCGAGCGCAATCGCGTTGGTTTCGACGAGGAACTTCCTAAGTTGTTCGGTGAGGGGCTCGGCCATGGAGAACTCCCGGTGGCGGTGGCGGCCCGGCGGCGCCCAAATTAGGGGCAATGGCGGACACCTTGCAATTCGATCCGGCGGCGTTGGCCCGGGTGCAGCGCATCGGGGGCGCCGGGCTGGTTCGGCAGCTCGTCGAGACCTTTCTGGGGCACGTCCCGACGCGGCTCGAGAGCGTGCGCACCGCCACTCTTGGGGGTGACTGGGCCGAGGTGGGACGCGCGGCGCACGCGTTGAAGGGAAGTGCGGGAAACGTGGGCGCTCTGGCCCTGATGGCCGCGGCCGGCCGGCTCGAGGCGGCGTGCGCGGCAGGTGAGGCCACCCCCGAGCTGGTGCTGCCGGTCGAGGCAGCCTGGGCCGAGGCGCGCGAGCACCTGCGCCGCGTCGTGGAGGCGCTCGATTCATGAAGCGCATCGTCGTCATCGAGGACAACCCCGACAACCGTCTGCTGCTGCGCGCCATTCTCGAGGACCGCTTCATCATCGAGGAGTATGAGACGGGCACGGACGGCCTGGCAGGGGTCGAACGCGACGGCGCGGACCTGGTGTTGTGCGACGTGTCGCTGCCGGGCATCGACGGCGTCGAAGTCGTGCGCCGCCTCAAAACGAATCCCGCCACGGGCCGCATCCCGGTGGTCGCCCTCACCGCGCACGCGATGGACGGGGACCGCGACCGGTTCCTCGCCGCCGGGTTCGACGACTACCTCACCAAGCCGATCGTGGACGAGCAGCTGCTGTTCGACGTCATCGACCGGCTGGCCGGGGGAGGGGGGGGCTGACGATGGGCCTCGGGCTCCGCCCGCGCATCACCCTCGGCATCGGCGTGGTGGTCACGCTGCTCGTGGCGATCGGGGTGGCGGGGTGGGGCACGGGGTTCGTGGTGGAGATCGGCGTCGGGCTCGGGTTGCTCGCCACGCTCATCGCCGGGTGGGTCCTGCACCGCGCCGCCCAGCGGCTGGAGGACGCGCGGCGCACGGCGAGCGACAGCGAGGCGCGGATCCGCGCCACCCTGAACGCGGTTCACGACGCCATCATCGTCATCGACGAGCGCGGGCGCATCTTCGGCGCGAACCCGGCCGCCGAGATCATGTTCGGCTGGACCGAGGCCGAGCTGCAGACGCAGGACGTGTCGGCCCTCATGCCGGATCCGTACGCCGCGGAGCATCCCGGGTACATCGCGACGTACCTCCGCACCCGGGAGCCGCGGATCCTCGGCAAGGTCCGGGAGGTCGAGGGCCAGCGGCGCGACGGGACGGTGTTCCCGCTGGAACTGACGGTCGACGAAGTGCGCCTGGGCGGTGGCGCGCTGATGTTCACCGGCGTGCTGCGCGATCTCACCGAACGCCACCTGCTCGAGACCGAGCGCGAGCACAGCGTCATGCGGTACCAGAGCGCGGTCGGCGTGCTCGCCGAAGGCATGGTGGTCCAGGACGCCAGCGGCCGGGTGGTGGACTGCAACCCCGCGGCGGAGCTGATCCTCGGCCTGCCCCGCGAGCGCGTGCTCCAGCTGGCCGAACAGGACTTCACGTGGAGCGGCATCCACGAGGACAACAGCGTGTTCACCCGGGAGGACCATCCCGCCCTCCAGACGCTGCGGACCGGGCTGCCGGTCCGGAACGTCGTGTTCGGCCTGCCGCGGCGGACCGGCCTGCGGTGGCTGCTGATGAACTCGGCGCCGATGCGCGACAAGCGCGGCCGGGTGGTGGGCGTCGTGAGCAGCTTTTCGGACATCACACGGCGCAAGGACGCCGAGCGGCGGCAGCGCGAGAGCGAAGAGCGGCTGCGCGACTTTCTCGACAGCGCAGGCGATCTCATCGTAAGCACCGACCCGGACGGCCGCATCGTGTTCGCGAACCGCGCGTGGCGCGAGACGCTCGGCTATCTCGCGGACGACCAGGTGATCGGCCGCCCGCTGCTCGACTTCCTGGCCCCGGACTGCCTCGAGGCCTGCCAGGTCTCGTTCGCACGCGTCTTGTCGGGAGAACGCGTCCGCGACATCGAGACCACGTTCGTGTCGAAGGACGGCTATCGCATCCAGGTCTCCGGGACCAGCAACGCGCGGATGGAGGGCGGCAGGCCCGTGGCGGCCCGCAGCATCTTCCGCGACGTCACGGAGCTGCGAGCGGCGCTCGAGATGCTGAAGGAGGCGCGCAACGCGGCCGAGCAGGGCAACCGGGCCAAGAGCGAGTTCCTGGCCAACATGAGCCACGAGCTGCGCACGCCGCTCAACTCCGTCATCGGGTTCGCGAACGTCCTGCTGAAGAACAAGGCCGGCAATCTCATCGCGCAGGACCTGCAGTTCCTGCAGCGCATCCAGGAAAACGGCCGGCACCTGCTGGCGCTGATCAACACCATCCTCGATCTCTCGAAGATCGAGGCCGGCCGGATGGACCTCCATCTCGCCGACGTGGCGCTGGAGCAGTTCGTCCCGGAAACCCTGGCACTGCTCCAGGGACAGGTCGAAGGACGCCCGGTCCAACTGCGCACCGAGGTACCGCCGGGGCTGGGCACACTGCGGACCGACCCGGGCAAGCTCAAGCAGGTGCTCATCAACCTTCTGGGCAACGCGTTGAAGTTCACCGAGCGCGGCAGCGTGACAGTGCGCGTCGTAGGGGGCCCGGGCGGCGCGCCGGACCGGATCGAGGTGCAGGATACCGGCATCGGGATTCCGAAGGCGCGCCAGCAGGCCGTGTTCGTGGCGTTCCAGCAGGCCGACAACACCACGTCGCGCCGGTTCGGCGGGACCGGCCTCGGCCTCACCATCACCCGCTCACTGCTCGACCTGCTCGGCTACAGCGTGTCGCTCGAGAGCGATGTCGGCGTGGGCTCGACCTTCCGCGTGCATTTCCGGGGAGTGGAGCCGCGCGTCGCCGAGCCGCGTCCGGCCGACGAGGCGGCCGAGCCCGCGCCGGCAGACCTCGCGGGTCGGCCGGTGGTGCTGGTGATCGACGACGACCCCGACGCGCGGCTGCTGCTGACCCAGTACGTGCGCGACGCCGGGTGCGCGGTGGTCACGGCGAACGGCGGGCCGAGCGGCCTCAAGCTCGCCCGCGAGCACCGGCCGGTGCTGATCACCCTGGACGTCATGATGCCGCAGATGAACGGGCTCGAAGTGCTGGAAGCGCTGCAGGCCGACCCCGTGACGGCGTCCATCCCGGTGGCGATCGTGAGCATCGTCGGGACCGACCAGCGGGACACCGCGAAGGGCGCGGTGGCGCTGATCGACAAGCCGGTGAGCCGCGAGGACATCGAAGCGGTCCTGCGCGAGTACGCCCGGCCCGACCTCGCGGCCGACCTGCAGAAGTCGCTGCGGCCGGTGGTGCGCCGCTACAAGGGGGGGGGGGGGGGGGGCCCCCCGGCCTGCCTTCCCCGCCGCTGGGCCGCGACGGGCCACGAACCCGTCGCCATGCCCGCGGGCCGCTCGCGGCCGCGGAACCGCTCGTAGTGATCGCGCCGCACCGCCAGGATCTCCTCGCGGATCCGCTCGCCGCTCACCCCGTAGCTCGCCAGGACCCGCGCAAACACCTCGATGGACGTCTCGAACTCCTCCGGGACGACCTCCGTGGCGCCAAGGCGCTGCAGCTCGTCGATGGCCAGGACGTACCGGGTCCGGACCACGATGTGCAGGGCCGGATTGAGGCGGCGCGCCGTGGCGACCGCGCGCCGTTCGACTTCCGGCGCGGCCACGGCGATCACGAGCGCCTTGGCGTGCGCGATGCCGACGTGCTCGAGCACGTCGGCCCGCGTGCCGTCGCCGAAGTAGATCCGCTCGCCCGCGGCCCGCCCGCGGCGCACCACGACGCCGTTTTCCTCGAGAACCACGTAGGTGATCCCGACCCCCCGCAGGGCGCGTACCACGTTGCGCCCGTTGAGGCCGTACCCGACCACGATCGTGTGGTTGCTCAGGGCCTGCAGCTCGGTGGTCTCATCGGCTGCGATGTCGTGGGTCCGCGCGCCGAGCAGCCGCATCAGCCGTTCCGCGACCGGGTGCGACGAGGCGATCAGCAGGGGCGCCGCCAGCATGGACAACACGGCGGCCGCCAGGAACAGCTGGAACGTCCCCTCGTCGAGCAGCCCCAGCGGCCGGCCCGCCGCCGCGAGCACGAACGAGAACTCGCCCACCTGGGCGAGCCCGAGACCGCCCCGCACCGCCGCCGTCATCGAGCGGCCGATCCACCGGATCACCAGGGCCGCGATCAGCACCTTCAGCAGGATCACGGCCGCCGTGACCCCGCCGACCAGGAGCGGCCGTTCCGCCACGGCCGAAAGGTCGAGTAACATGCCGACCGAGGTGAAGAAAATGCCGCTGAACACGTCGCGGAACGGCAGCACGTCGGAGAGCGCCTGGAGACCGTACTCGGACTCACTGACCACCAGCCCGGCGAGGAACGCGCCGAGCGCGAGCGAGAGCCCAAAGCGGCTCGTGACGTAGGCCGAGCCCAGGCCGAAGACGACGATGCAGAGAGTGAAGATCTCGCGGTTCCGCAGGCCGACGATCCGGTTCAGTACCCGAGGCACGGCCACCAGCCCACCGGCCACGATCGCGCCCACGACCAGCAGGCTGATGCCGATCTCGCGCAGCAGGGTCCCGGGAGCCGCTCCGGTGCCGGCCAGGAGCGGCAGCAGCAGCATCAGCGGCACGACGCAGAGGTCCTGGAACAGCAGGATCCCGACGGCGACCCGGCCGTGCGGGGTGTCGAGCTCGGTCCGGTCGTTGTAGACCTTGAGCACGATCGCCGTGGACGACATCGCGACCAACGCCCCGGCGAACACGGCGCGCCCGGGGCTTGCGTGCAAGAGCGCGGCGACGGCGGCCGTCGCCGCCATGGTGCCGAGCACCTGTCCGCCGCCGCCCAGCACCACCTCGCGCCCGAGTTTCAGGACCCGCGACAGCGACAGCTCGAGCCCGACGGTGAACAGCAGCAGGACCGCGCCCACCTCGGCCAGCTGGCTCACCGCCTCGGTCTCGCCGATCAGGCCGAGGCCGTGCGGGCCGATGACGATGCCGGTGAGCAGGAAGCCGACCACCGACGGAATGCGCAGGCGATGCGCGGCGATGACCACGGGGATCGCGACCGCGACCAGGATGACGAGATCGCGCAGCAGGGGCATGTCGTGCATGGGCCGTAAGGTGGCGCCCGCCGCGTCCGCGCGGAAGCATTAGGTTGGACCGATGCACACCGCCCGCCGCACCCACGGCTTCACCGAATCCGTCATCCGGGGGATGACGCGGCTCGCCAACGAGCACGGCGCCATCAATCTGGCCCAGGGCTTCCCCAACTTCCCCTGCCCCGACGTCCTGAAGGACGCGGCGGCCCGCGCGATCCGCGCGGACGTCAACCAGTACGCCATCACCTGGGGCGCCAAGCGGCTGCGCGACGCGCTCGCCGTGAAGTACGCCGAGTGGTATGGGCTCACGGCGGACCCCGAGACCGAGATGACGGTAACCTGCGGCGCCACCGAGGCGATGGCCGCGACGCTCCTCGCGATCGTGGATCCGGGCGACGAGGTGATCGTGTTCGAGCCGTTCTACGAGAACTACGGCCCCGACGCGATCCTGTGCGGCGCCGCGCCGGTATTCGTGCCGATCGCCGCCGACGGACCACTCGACCTCGATCGCGTGGCGGCGGCGTTCTCGAAGCGGACCCGCGCGATCATCGTGAACACGCCGAACAACCCCACCGGCCGGGTGCTGTCGCGGGCCGAGCTGGGCGCCATCGCCGAGCTGTGCAGAACCTACGATGCGTGGTGCGTGACCGACGAGATCTACGAGCACATCCGCTATACCGGATCGCACGTGCCGATCGCTACGCTCGAGGGCATGCGCGATCGGACGATCACGATCAGCGGGGCGTCCAAGACGTTCAGCATCACGGGCTGGCGCATCGGCACCATCATCGCGCCCCCCGAGGTCACGGGCGCGATCCGCAAGGTGCACGATTTTCTCACCGTGGGCGCGCCGGCGCCGCTGCAGGAGGCGGTCGCGGAGGCGCTGCTCACGCTGGGGCGTGACTACTACGAGAAGCTGGCGGCCGACTATCGCGCGCGCCGCGATCGGCTGGTGGGCGGACTGCAGCGCGCCGGGTTCCGCTGCACGAGCCCGGAAGGGGCCTACTACGTGCTCGCCGACTTCACCGCGCTGAGCGACCTGCCGGACGACCGGTTCGCCGAGTGGCTGACGCGCGAGGTGGGCGTGGCGCCGGTGCCGGGCTCGAGCTTCTTCAGCCGGCCCGAGCTGGGGCGGCACCTGGTGCGATTCGCCTTCTGCAAGACCGCGGAGATTCTGGACGAAGCCGCGTCCCGACTCGCCGCCGTTCCGGCGTCAGGCCGCCGGGCCTGAGCCCCCCCCAGCCTCGCGGCGGCGGCCGAGGCGCCGCCACACGAAGAAGGCCGGCACGCCCGCCAGCAGCAGCCCCGCGCCGATCGCCGCGTTGCGCGGCGCGGACGCGACCGAGCTGATCACCACGTACACCGCGGCGCCGATAAACAGCAGCGGCGTCAGGGGCCACAGCGGCGTCCGGAACGCACCCGGCGCCCCGTGCCGCGCCCGGTAGACGAACAGCGTCGCCGCGGTGGCCCCGAAGAAGATCCAGTCGCCGAACACCACGTAGTCGAGCAACTGACCGTACCGCCTGGAGAGCGTGAGCCCGACGGCCCACGCGCCCTGCAGCAGGATCGCGGCACCGGGCGTGCGCCAGCGCGGATGCAGGCGCGCCAGGGTCGGGAAGAACACGCCGTCGGCCGCCATCGCCTGATAGACCCTGGGCGACACCAGGATCACCAGGTTGAGGAACCCGAACGTCGAGCAGGCGATGCCGGCGCTGATCAGCACGCGCGCCCCCCGCCCCGCGGCGCGCTCCATCACGTCCGCCGCCGGCGCGCTGCTCGCCGCGAGCCCCGTGGGGCCTAGCACGCGCAGGTACGCGACGTTCGCGAGCACGTAGACCAGCACGACGAGCCCGGTCCCCATCAGCAGCGCCCGCGGCAACGTCCGCTCGGCGTCCACCAGCTCCTCGGCGATGAAGTTCGTCTGTTGCCAGCCCCCGTAGGCGAACAGCACCGGCACCAGCGCGATGCCGAGCGCGTAGAACGTGGCGAGCGCCCCCGCCGGCGCGATCGGGGGCGGCGCCGCGCCGGCCGGCGGCACCGCGGCGCCGGCCTCCAGGCCCGCCACGAGCCCCACCACGATCAGCAGCGCGAGCGCGGCCAGCTTGAGCACCGTGAACACGTTCTGCGTCCACGCCGCGGGCCGCACGCCGAAGTAGTTGACGACCGAGAGCAGCACGACCGCGCCAACCGCCACCGGCGCCGCGTGCGCGGGCCCGACTCCCACCAGCGCCAGCGCGTAGCGCGCGAAGGTCATCGCGACGGCCGCCATCGCGCCCGTGGCGATCACGAACAAGAGCACCCACCCATAGAGGAAGGCGGGCAGGCCGCCGAACGCGTCGCGCAGATACACGTAGCCGCCGCCCGCCCGCGGGAACCGATGCCCCAGCTCGGCATAGCAGAACGCGCCGGCCACCGCGATCATGCCTCCCAGAACCCACGCGCCGAGGGTGAGCGGCCCGGTCGCCACGCGCTGCGCGACTTCCGCCGGGTTGAGGAAGATCCCCGAACCGATGATGCCGCCCACCACGGCCATGGTCGCCGAGAAGGGACCGAGGCGGCGCGCGTATTCGGTGCTCAGGAGGGCACGATCTGGCCGCGGATCTCGCCGTTCGGCCGGCCGGTGGTGTGCACGTTCACGTACGCGCCCGCGGTGCGCAGCAGGGTGAGCAGGGAGTCCATCGGCACCGGCGCCACGTCGGCGGGCGTGATACGCCCCGCAACGAGCGTCTGGCTGGCAATTGGCGGGGAGCCGGAGGCGTCGGCGTAGAGGGTGAGCAGGATGGTGCCGATCGCGCCGGGCTGGCCCTGGTAGAGTCGCGCCGCGGTCACGCCGGTGATGTTCTGCACCGTGAGCGAGAACTCGACCGTCCCGTCCGACAGAATCGTGAACGCGGCCGAGCCACCCGCGGTCGTGACCACCGGAGGCACTTCGTTCTGCCCGCTCAGGATCGCGAGCGCACGCTCCCCCGCAGGACCGGTGTCGGAGCAGCCGGCGGCCAGCAGCAGGGCCGCCGGCGCCAGGAGGCGCCGCATCGGCGCCAATCTAACGTGCGGCGAGCCAGTAGGAGATCTTGATCGCGAGGAAGTTGTCGCCGTCGGCGGAGAGGCCGTGCGATTTCGGGCAGCCCGGCGGCTGTTACCGTTCCCGATCCAGCGCGCGCCGAGCGGCCCGGAACACGGCGTGCCACATCGTACGCGTGAGCCTGCCCGTGTTCGTGTTCTGCCGGCTGGGATGGTAGGAGCTGATCAGGACCACGCCGTCCGGCAACGCCGTCGCGCGCGCGTGCGCGAATGCCGGGCGCGCGCGGGGCGGGAGGCGATCCCACCACCCGCTCGCTTTGAGCCAGGCTTCATGCGCGATGCGACCGAGCGTGACGACGACGCGCACGCCCCCAAGCGCCTTGATTTCGGCCGCGAGCCACGGGCGGCAGCGCTCGAGCTCGGTTCGGGTCGGCTTGTTGGCGGGCGGCGCACAGCGCGCCGCCGCCGTAATCCAGCAGCCCGTGAGTCGGAGCCCGTCGTCACGGGACGTGGACGACGGCTGGCTGGCGAACCCGAACCGGTGCAGCGCACCGTACAGCCAGTCGCCGCTCGCATCGCCGGTGAACATGCGGCCGGTGCGATTGGCGCCGTGCGCCGCCGGCGCCAGACCCACGATGAGCAATCGTGCCGCCGGATCGCCTACGCCCGGCACGGGCCGGCCCCAGTAGTCCCAGTCGCGGAACGCGCGCCGCTTCGCCCGCGCGACGGCCGCGCAGTGACGCCGCAGCCGCGGGCACCGCGCGCAGGCCACGATGCCGCGTGCCAGGACTTCCAGTGATCGCCCGCCGACCGCCACGCGTCTATCTTAGCGGACCACCGCTCGCCATGGAGTCGCCGTGCCGATCCTCCTGACCGAAGCCGACGTGCGCGCCTGTCTCACCATGGCGGACTTGATCCCGTTGATGCGCGAGACGCTCGGCCGGTTCTCCAACGGCGAGTGCGTCCAACCGGTGCGGCAGTCCCTTCGCATCCGGCCGGTGGGCGGGTTCTACGGGGTGATGCCCGCGCACGTGCCCGGGGCGGGGGGGGGGGCCGGCGGCCGCGGCGGCGCGTTCGGTCTCAAGTCCGTCAGCTTCTTCCCCTCAAACGAGGGAACCGACCTGCCCACGCATCTGGCGCAGATCCTCCTGCTCGACCCCGCGACCGGCGCACTCGAGGCCGTTCTGGACGGGAGGCTGATCACGGAAATGCGCACCGCGGCCGCGTCGGCCGTATCGGTGGACCTGCTCGCGCGGCCCGAAGCCTCGCGCCTCGCCCTGTTGGGCTCGGGAGTGCAGGCGCTCAGTCATCTCGAAGCGGTCGGCCTGGTGCGTGAGCTCTCCCACGTGAGGGTGTGGTCGCGCACGCCCAACCACGCGCTCCGATTCCTGCGTCATCACGGTCACCTCGTGTCCTGCCCCATCAGCACCGTCCCGAACGTGCAGGACGCGGTCGAGCACGCCGACATCATCGTCACTGTGACCAGCGCCTCCGAGCCGATCCTCGAGGGCGCCTGGATCGCCCCCGGAACGCATCTGTGCGTCGTTGGCAGCTCGAGCCCGAAGAAGCGGGAGGTGGACGCCGAGACGGTGGCCCGCGCGCGCGTCTGGGTGGACTCGCGCGATGCCGCGCGGGTCGAGGCCGGCGACCTGCTGCTGGCGATCGGCGAGGGCCGGGTGGCGGAGGACCACATCGTCGGCGAGCTGGGGGACGTCGTGCTCGGCCGCTCCGGCCGCCGCAGCCCCGAGGAGATCACCCTGTTCAAGAGCCTCGGCATAGGCGTCGAGGACATTGCGACCGCCCGGCTGGTGGTGGATCGGGCAACCAGGATGGCCATCGGTCGGGAGATACCGCTCTAGACAGACGATCGTTCACCATGTAACAACACTATCATGACGAAACGTCTTGACATAGGCAAGGGCCAAGACATATTATCGCAGAGTATGAGTGATCCCCGCTATCCCATCGGCAAGTTCGCGCTGGACCCGAGCGCCACCGACGCCAAGCGTCAGTCCTGGATCGCCGAGCTTGAAGCGACGCCAGCCAAGGTCCGGGCGGCCGTGGGCGGGCTGTCGGGCCCGCAGCTCGACACGCCCTATCGAGACGGTGGCTGGACAGCGCGCCAAGTCGTTCACCACCTGGTGGACAGCCACCTCAACGCGCTGTGCCGCCTCAAGCTCGCGCTGACCGAGTCCAACCCGACGGTCAAGCCGTACGACGAGGCGGCTTGGGCCCGCCTCGCCGACTACCGCCTCGACCCGGCGGTCTCGGTCGCGCTGCTGGACGGGGTACACGCCCGGTTCGTGGCATTGTGGCGCGCATGCGGCCCGGACGACTGGGCGCGCACGTTTCACCACCCCGAGCACGGCAAGGACCTGTCGCTGGACTGGCTGCTGCAGCTTTACGCCTGGCACGGCAAGCATCACGTGGCACACATCACCTCGCTGCGCGAGCGGATGGGCTGGTGAGCGTTTCACGCTCAGGACCGAGGGGTGTCTCAGGGGAAGCCATGTTCGATCTCGATTCGACGGACCTCAGGATCCTCGCGCTTCTGCAGGAGAACGCGCGCATCTCCAACGCGGAGATCGCGCGACAGCTCGGCATGGCGCCTTCCGCGATCTTCGAGCGGATCAAGAAGCTCGAGCAGAAGAAAGTGATCGCGGGGTACGAGGGCCGCCTGGCACCGAAGGCGCTGGGCCTCGGACTCCTGTGCTTCGTGTTCGTTCGGGCCGAGGAGCCGGGCGGCGCGGTCGCGACGGGTGAGCGGCTCACCGCGATTCCCGAGGTGCTCGAGGTGCATCACGTGGCGGGTGAGGACTGCTATCTCGTGAAGTGCCGGGCCGCCGACACCGACGACTTTGCGCGCATTCTGAGGGAGCGCTTCAGCGCGATTCCGACCATCCGCTCGACGCGCACGACCATTGTGCTCAGCTCGCTGAAGGAAACAGCGCGGCTCCCACTCG
>Ga0247727_10001928_pt1 | contig 48004 bp, 58 predicted proteins | sample WisWelCaveWW1625_FD_202498 | JGI IMG/M metagenome (GOLD analysis project Ga0247727, IMG submission 202498) | Biofilm microbial communities from Wishing Well Cave, Virginia, United States - WW16-25 | ecosystem: Environmental > Aquatic > Deep subsurface > Groundwater > Cave microbial mat | place...
ATTTTGGAGACAAGCTAGGATAAGGTTCGGTGCGCCCTTGCGCGCGGCCCCCCCCTTCGGGGCATCGTGGTGGCAATAGGGGCGCGGATGTGCAGTAGGCCAATCTCGTGTGCATCGAGGCTGGCGGTGGCACCTGAACGGATGCACCCCTAGACATGCGCGCACCCCCGGGCTCCCCCCACGAGGGGGTGGGGCTCGTGGGGCCCCCCTACACTCCATTCACAACGTCAAAATTTTGATGTCAGGCCCACGGGTAAATCAATGATTTCGGTTGGGGAAACCGATGATTTCGGTTGGCAGTTTCCGTAGTGCCTAACTTGAATAGCCCACACCACATGTAGTATCGTTCCCCCTGACGAGCGAGCCACCTTCCAGCTCGCGGGGCGGCGGGGGCAGCCAACGGGCAACCAGGGCGCCTCGCCGCCCCAACTCGCGCGACACGACCAAACGAGGTGCCAAGTGGCAAAGCGACAGCCCTCGAGCAAGATCAGCCCACAGAAGGCGGACGAAATGCTCGACAACCCCCCTCACGGCAAGCCCCTCACGCCCAAGCAACGTCGGATGCTCCAGGCAGCCAAACACAAAGGGAAGGGGAAGGACCGCCACCCGTGACAGGGGCGGAACACCCCATATATGACGGCGCTCCCCGGAGGTCACCATGACCACCTACATCCCCTCGACAGGAACCAAGCACGCGACCTCGACCAACCCCACAAAACACGAACGCAACGAATCGAAGCGCTGGCGCAAGGAACGCCTCGAGTGCTGCGGCCACCACCCGAAAGCCCACGACAGCGCCGGGTGCGTCGTCTGCCCGTGCAAGGAACCCGCCCCAGCAGACACAGTTCTCAATGATCTCCCCCGCCGAGCCCTCGCCAAGCCACGACCCCTCTACTACAACACCTCGCCCATTGACAGCGCCTCGGCGAGGAAGCCACCCTCGGCGTAGGACGCCAACGGAAGGAGACCCGACCATGATCAAGAACGCACCCCCAAGCGGGGGCAACATCATGAAGTCCGACCGCAAAGACCAACCCGCCGAGGAAGGAAGCTCGACATCACCGCCCATGGGCAACGAGCCTGAAATGAAGGGCATCCCCAAAGGCGCCGACACGATGAAGTCGAACTACGCGGCCACCAAGGGCCAAACCGCCCACTAGCGTCGAAGACGACGCCAAAAGAAGAAGGAGGCTGTTCAAATGAGGAAGGAGAAACCGCTCTCGGAGTCGCGCAGCGATCCAGTCCGACGGTCGAAAGCAACCCCCGATGGTGTCGTCGCCGACATCAACGCCCAGTCACCGTCCGGTGACGCCCCAGCGAGGATCTATCCCGACTCACCGCCAGTGCTCGGGCACGGTGACCTGGCGGAATATCCTTTCGGCAAGATCAACGATTGACGACGAGGAGGGTGGCGAGTGCCAGTTCAACACTTCGGAACGAGTCTCCAAATGGCATCGTTGGCGGGTGTCACTGAGAGCGTCCGATGCACCGTCGTCCAACTGGGGGCACTCCCGAACGCCACGTCCAAAAACGTCGCCCACGGCATCAACCTCGTGTTCGAGTTCGGCACCATCGTCGACATCGTCGTCATCGCGGCGGCGTTGCTTGTCCAACGCAAGTTCCCTGATCTCGCGATGAGCGTCGGGGTCGACTTGATCAACGTCGTGCTCACGTCGAACGCGGACCTCTCGGCGTTCACTCAAGCAACCGCCTACATCTACTACTACAAGACCTGAGCAGAAGAAGATTATTTCCCTGAAAGGAGACTCCTCATGGCAAACCAGACTTACGGCGTCGACGAGGCTGTTGGCGACGGGACGAAGATCCAACAGCAGAAGATCATCAAGCGTTACGAGTACGGGGCGCTCCCAAACACCGCGACCAAGAACCTTGCTCACGGCATCGACGTGACCAAGGTACTGAGGTTCTGGGCGTTCGCGACGAACGGAACCCTCTACTCGAACGTGACCCAGTTATCGACACCCGCAGCGACGTTGACGATATTCCATCTGACTGCGACTAACATCGTGATGACTTCGACGGCGGATCTGTCTGCCTACACGGTCTGCACCGTCTACGTCGAACTATTGCCCTGACGGGCAATGAGGAAGGAACGGCACGAACGAAGGAGGGACAATGACGGCAGCAACAGAGGAAACGGAGTTGCTCTGTCTTGTTGCTCCGTCGTCCCCTCCGTCGTTCGTCCTCGAGGGGGCCCTGCTCGACGTGGCTCGTGAGGGCTGCACCCGCCACTTTTGGCCGTTCTTCAGGCATGGGTTCGGTGCGGCGGAATACTGCCGGCGCTCGCCGAAAGATGATTGGGTCGACGAGACCATCCATCGGGCGTTCTGCAACGAGTTCGAGCGTCACGTCAGGTGGTGGATGGACCGGCGCGAGCACGACAACCACCGCTACATCATCCTCAACGTGTGGCCGCGCAAGATGGGCAAGTCGACGACGATCACCGAAGCCGGCAGCCTATGGTGTTCGGTCATAGACCCCAACCTCTGCATCGGAATCGGTTCCTACAACGACGAAAAAGCCCAGGATTTCCTGAGCGTGCCCAAGACGATCATGGAAGGACGCGCCTCCAACGGCCTATTCAAAGAGTTGTACGGCACGTGGACGACCGACAAGTGGAACGAGTCCGAACTCGTCCATAGTTGGCGCACGATGCCCGAGATACGCGACCCCTCGTTCGAGTGTTGCAGCGTGAAGGCAGGAAGCACAGGATCAGCTTATGACATCTACTTCCTCGACGACCCGATCCCCGACCGCAGCTCCAAGGACGTGTCGACCCAGCTCCAGACCGATGTCCAACAGGCGGTGTCACACGTCCGCAAAATGTGGCCGGTGATGAAGAAGAACGCCCTTTTCGTAATCAACTTGACTCGCAAGGCCGACAACGATGTCGCAGCCTACGCGATGAAGAAGTTCCGGGTGCGGGAGTTCGCCGACACCGGGTGCAAACCGAGGGAATTCGAGTACAAACTCGACCCCGAGAAGGGCCGAGTGTTCGTCAATTTCCTGTCAGGAAGGGATTCGAAAGGGGTGCCCACGTGTTCCAAGGTGTGGTCCGACGATGAGATGAAGGACTTCGAGTCGCGCGACCCAGCCAACTACGCCTCCGAGGTGCAAAACATGCCTGCCGAGGGCAGCCACGTCAGTCTCAAAGAGGCGGACATCAAATACGTCAAGCGTAAGGACGTGCCCCCGAACCTGCGCTACGTGTTGCTCGGTGACACGGCGTTCAAAGAGGACAACGTCGGTGAGGGCAACGAGAACGCGATCGTCCAAGCGGGCCTCAGCAAAGATGGTCTCGGTGACGTTTACTACTTCTGGGCCCGCCACAGCAACCTATGGAGCAGCAAGGACTACTACGCCCAGTTGGTGATTGCAGCCCAGGAGTTATTGCAGCGCCGATTGTCTGTGTGGTGCATCACTGACGAGAAGGAACGGGGCGGCAAAGCGGGCCTATTCTCGGAGGCGTACGTCAACAATTTCAGAGCGGCAGGGCTCGTGGCGCCACGCCTGATCCAGTTCTCGAGGGCGGGCAAGTCCAAACCGGCGCGCATCAACGCGGCGAAAGATTATTGGATGCGTGGCAAGGTGTATCTCGTCGAAGGTGGCGAGGGCCTGGACGTTCTGGAACATCAGATGTTGCGCCTCGGTTACACCGCACTCGACGACGTGGCCGATGCGGCCGCCGACGCGTTCCACCCCGACGTGTACTTCGGCGAGCGAATCGGAGTCAACCTCGAGAAGGGGGGGCCGGCGCGGAGGCCATTTGAAACAACCCCGATCCATATGATGAGGCCCGAGGAAAAAGCTCAATGGCAGCGCAACAGAATCACCGAGCGCGAACGGGACGCCCGGCGCGTAGTCAACTTACCGTGGTGGAGGCGCCCAGTCGAATGACAAGGAACCAGCGCGAGGCCCTCATTATGATGTTGCCGATGTTGGCGCCGTATGTTGACGCCCGGGCGCTCATTGCTCAAGTTTGGGGTGTCGATCTCGACTGGGATGTGGAGGAGGTGGCTCCTGTGGCGAAGACGTGGGTTTTTGTCGATGCGGCGTCGAAATGGACTCCCGAGGTGTGTGACGAGTGCCACCACGTGGTGCCGATCGTCCACACGAGAATGAACAACGGAACCGTACGCTGTGGAGCGTGCTTGTTGGTCAGGGCGTTCGACCGGGCACTCGTCATCGCGATCAGGAAAGAAGCCTCAAGGGAGAACTCGTGAGCGGCGCGTCGGCGTATGGAGTGGTGAAGGCGTGGGACCTCGAGTCTCGCCTCACCAAGACCGAGACAGCGTCGTGGGACGCCTACCGTCGGTGTTGTGGGTGCTCCATCGCGACGGTGTGGACATTAGGAGACGCGACGGGGTGGAAATTCTACAGCGATGCCGATGAATATCCCTACGACATGAAGGGGTTATCAGATGATCTTGGGGCCGCTGATCTCACCCTCGGTTACAACACAATGGGGTTCGACAACTACGTTCTCAAATCGCTGGTGCCCGAACACCGAGTCAGAGTCGAACTCGATCTTTACCAGCACGTGATCAAGCCCGCATCGAAAGTGTCGGATGATCACTTCGAGGGAGCATGGTCATTAGGGGCAGTAGGCCAGCGTACGCTCCTGCTCGGTAAGACCCGTTCGGGGGCGATGGCGCCCACCCTCGCTCGATCAAATCGAATAGGGGAGTTGGTGTCTTACAACTTCCGGGATGTTGCCATCTTAGGGCGCTTGTTCGAACACGTCCTCGACGTAGGGTTCGTCGTTGCGCCTGACGGTGCCCATGTCGATTGCTTGGAGGTTCTCATTGCCGCAGTTGAGCGAGCAAGAGATCGGGCTTCAGCTAACGCCGCCTGAACTCCACGACCAGTATCTAAGACTGGTGATGGACGGTTACATCAGGGCGAAGCGTTACGCTCAACCATACCTCGACGCGCACCAAGGGTGGTACGACCTTTGGCGAGGCTATTACACCGCCACCGAGGAAGCGGGGTGGAGCAACGTCCACATTCCGATGCCCTTTGGAGTCGTCGAGTCCGATGTGGCTCGGCTCCTCGATGTGGTGTTCCCTCAACAAGCCAACTATCCGTCGATGCAGTTCATACCGTCAGGGCCAGAAGATGATGCCTCAGCGCGAAGAGCCGAGCGGCTATATGATGTGCAGTCCGACGACATGAAGCTCCGACTCAAGGCCGAGCGTCTCATCAGACGAGCCAATATCTATGGTAAGGGGATGGCCCGGCTCGGGTGGCGACGCTCCTACGGACCCTTGAACCGTGAGTTCGCCGTCAACTTCGAGCGTGAAATAAGGCTCAAACACACCGCACCAACGATCATGAGGTTCGACGGCCCCGACCTGACGCTGATCGCGAACTCCGAGGGGATCCCGACCCCAGGGTTCTCCGACATCGACGAGATGCCGGCGTTCTACCACGTCTACTACAGGGAGTGGGAGGAGATCCTCGTCAGAGCGAGCCGGAGCGATAACGGGGACCTCCCCACTTACGATCCGGTCGCGGTGAAGGCGCTCGAGCAAAGCGTTGGGGCACCTCCTAAGGTCGATACCGACATCCGGGTGAAGCGCACAGTCGAGGCCAACGAGGATCCCCTTACGGCGGCGATTGCGATGATGGATCGCCCCGTCCAACTGATCGACGCGTTCGTGAGCGTACCACGCCAATTAGGAGCCTGGTACGACCCCGACAGCGGACTCTTCTCGAGGGAGCAGTTCGGGGGCCCGAAGGCGTTCTACTCGACCGAGTTCGTCATCACACTCGGAAATCAGATGCACGTTCTGAGGGCGGTGCCACTTTGGACGTTGACCCAAGAGCGCCCGATCTTCGCGTATGGGCCGACCGATGATCCTGAGGTGTTCTGGGGTCCTGGCAAGCTCGAGATCATTGCCAAGTTGGCGTTGGCGATGGACCGCCTGGTCAACGACCAGCTCGATGCCTACACCCGGTGGATTGATCCGCCTTGGATCATCAACGTCAACAGTCCGATCGTCCCAGGGACACTGCATGCCGGTGCTGGGGCTCGGATCTGGACCGAGGGTCCAACGACCGAAGATGACATCCGTCAACTACAGCCTAATCTCCAAGGTGTTCGCGATGCGTTTGCCGAGAGCGGGTTCTTGTGGCAGTGGGCCCAACGGGCGACCGCCGATGTCGAGGACATCTCGATGGGGATCTCGTCCAAGGGGCGTCAGTCGGCGACCGAGTTTGCTGGTCGTTCGAACGCGGTTTCGGTGCGCATCGCCGCTGAAGCGGCACGGTTCGAAAAGCTGTTCCTCGAGCCGTGCGCGATCCATGCGTTCGACCTCGACCGCCAGTTCCTCCCCTTGCCACAGTTGTTGCGTAAAATTGGCGCGCACGCGGCGTGGGACCCCATCGCTGGGCGATTCCAGTCGCCCCAGCTCGATGTGATCACCGATTTCGACATGGCGAAGTCGTTCGACATAAGAGCGACGGGTGCCACTCGCCAACTGACTAAGTTTGCCCGCCAGCAGCAGATCATGGCGCTGTTACCGACGCTCGTGCCATTCATGCAAGGGCTCAACATTTTAGAGTTGTTGCGCGAGGTGATGACGGTGATGGACTTCAGGAACGTCGACCGGATCGTGCTCTCGGAACAGCAAATGTTGCAGTCGCTCATTGTCGCATCGCAGATGGCGGCGCAGGGAATGGCAACCACCGGGCAGTCGGCGGGTGTGTCTGGTCAAGGTGGACAGCCAGGTGGTGGCGGTGGTAGTGCTGCCGGGGGTGACCGCAACAGGAGTCGTGTCTCCGCGACGCGACCTCCTGATGGTGGGATCGGGCAAGCGGCCCAAGACCCCCTCGGGAACTTGAGGGGGCAGATGATAGGGGCGCCAGTCTCGCCGTAATGAGGAGGAGAATCTGCTGATGAGTGCCGACGACGAGAAGGAAAACCAAGTTCTACCACCTGAGGGGCCGACGCCTCCTGACGGGGATTTCGAACCTGATCCCGATGATGAGGCTCCTCTCCATGAGGAGACGCTTCCGACGCTTCCGTCGACTTCTGAGAGGGAGACACTGTTGGCGAGGGCTCGTGAGCCCCGTCCCTTCGATGCGTTAGAGGCTGAGAGAGCGTCACGCATGAAGCGTGGTCAGCAAGCTGCTGCGCTCGAGCAGTTGATGCGCACCGTCGAGTGGAGGGTCTTCGCTGAGTTGGCCCGGTCCGAGCAAGAGCACTACGAGTTCGATGCGATGGACCCGAACGAGCTGATGGCTGGGACGACTGTCAAGCGTATCGCTGGGATCGCGCCTGAAGGACCGTCCGCTGGCAATCCGTCCGCTTCGGCACCAGTGGTGTCGCCTGTAGATGGGTGGACGTGGGTGTTGAAGCGGACGTTCCTCCAAGGGGCGGCATGGGGCGCCCAAGCGATCCTCTCGTTTCCAGAGAGGTTCATCGACCAATACGTTCGTTCTGAGGAACTCAAGGCGAAAACGGCGCGCGTCGTCTTGGGGCAAGATGGCAAGCCAATTGCGCGTCGAGGCAGGACCCGGGATGCTGGTTCACTCGGCGTCCCAGTTCCTTGATAAGGAAGGGTTTGGTGAGCGGCAATGCCGCCAGAAGGTGATGCAACGAACGCCGGTTCCACTTCGGGTGGTTCTGGCGATTCGGCGGGACAGGGGGGAACTGGAGGTTCTTCGCCTCCGAAAGGTCCGCCCCGTGTGTTCGTCGATGGCCGTTGGATGACGGCAGAGGAAGTGGCGTCTACGGTAGCACAGGCGAACCAAGAGAAGGCCGAACTGAGAGGGAGACTGTCCGTGCTCGAACAGCAACGCAGCCCTGTCGCTTCGCCTTCGCTTCCTGACTGGGCAATGGATGCGCTCGACAAGGGCGTGCCCGAGGCTGTGGTCAGGAGTCTCGTTGCGGCACAAGCTGCTGGTTCGCTCCCTTCTGTTGATGTCCGGGATGTGGTTCGTGACGAACTCACCTCGATTACGAGGCAGGCCCGACAGGCGATGTCGGCTGCTGACAGGGCTCGGGCCGAGTACGTTGCCGACCATCCCGACTTCAACGAGGCCGAGATGAACCAAGTCCTCACGTCAGATCCCGTGGTGAAGGATGGTTATGACACGTTCTATCAAGGCGGCAAGTTTTACCAGGCGTACGACTACGCTTGGAACTCTCGCCTTTCGAAGGGACGGGCTGTGAATCGTCAAGGACGCTCAGCGGCGGATGTTCCACCGTCGCGTCGACTCGTGCAGACACGTGAGGGAATCGAGGGCGAGCCTGGAGAGGCTCCGTCTCGTCCGAAGATTCCTGCCGACGTGCTCGAGGCGGCTGCGATCGGTGGAGAAGACGCCGTCACCGCGTACATGCGGCATCGCCGTAAGGGCACCGCGCTCGACCTTGATTCGGAGCCCCCTCAAGGTTGGCGAGGCCGCTAAGCCAAGAGTGGTACGGGGAAGGGAAGGACCTCCTACTACTCCTCTTGGAGGTTTTTCCTGTGGGTATTCTCACCACGAGCGGCCTCAAAGCCGGCACACGCGACGTGTGGGCCGAGGATGTGGCCGATGTCATTGCGGATGTCTCGCCTGACGAGCATCCGCTCATGAACCTGATCAACGCGATTCCAATCGACTCGCTCAAGAAGGAGTGGGTCGTCAAGCGGTTGAACGCTGTCAAGGCTGGCGCGGGCGGCTACACGTCGTCCACGCTCGGTGTCAAACAGCGTTCAGAAACGAATCCTGATCACGTGTCGGCTGATGTGAATCGGCCAGCACGGGCGGTGATCGACTCGTACGTGCAGAACTTCTCCCAAGACATTGAAGTGAGCGACCGGACCCAAGCGATCAATCCGTTCGGTGTCAATGATGAGTTCTCGCTTCAGTCTGCCGACGGCACCAAAGAGTGCGCGAAGGAGATGGAGGCGTGGACGCTGCTCGATGTGCTTACGACCGTGGACAACTCGTCCGCGCTCGGAACCGCGACTGATCCTACTCGCATGAAGACCCTCATCGAGCAGATGACCGAGGCACGGGCTGCGACTGAACTCAACTTCCTGCCGAACTTCTTCTCTGCGAACCCGATTGGGACCCGTCTCGAGACGGCTGGTGCGGCGAAAATTTCGTCGGGAGCTGAGTGGGATGCGGCTGGGTTGACGGCGCTCGCTCCATTGTCCGAGCCGATGGTGACCAAGTCTCAGGAACTGATGCAAGGTAGTCGGGACACGGGAGGTACGAACCCCGACATCCTGATGTTGCCGCCTGCCAACTATGGGCAAGCGGGACCATTGGGAAGCGTGACCTCCGGTTCGTATGGGGCGATCCAGTTCAACATCGACTCGCGCCTCAAGCGGCTCATTCGCATCACTCGGTTCATCGACTCGCAGTATGGACCGTTGGCAGTGATGAACAACCGTTGGCTGCAACAGGCGAACAACGCGTCCGGTGTCACCACGTTCTCGCGTACGACTGACCCGTTCACCAAGGGCGCCAACTCGTTCATTGGGATCGGGCTGCTCTTCGAACGCAAGTTCGTCGCGATGGGGTTCTTGATCCCGTTCACGTTCGAACGGTTGGCCCGCACCGGCACGTCACACAAGGGCGTTGTCTCCGGTGATGGCTCGATCGTGCTCAGGCACCCGTTGGCGGCAGGAGTGACCTTCGGCCTCAACAACGTGTAAAGGGGTAGAGGGGGACACCCGGGTCCTAACTTCGGCGCTCTAGGAGTTCGGGTGGGTCCCCCTCTCTCTTGGCGAGGTGGTGTCTGATGGCGTCGATTTGTGCGCGTAAGCGGCGGGCCGCCGATGAGCCCGATCCGTGGCGTGAAATACGTGAGATGGAGCGTGGCTACGGCCAGCGTTACCAGCCGCTGGCACATCTCCGAGAGGTGCCGATTCCCGACGAGTACGCGTTCGCAGACTGGGCGTGGAAGATGCAAGAGATCAGCCCGATCTTCAAGCAGTTCTATGACGATCAGGCAGCGTGGCAAGCGATGGGGGTGATGGATCAGCAAGTGTACGCTGGGCTCGCGGAGTCGTATCCAGGGGCGGCTGGTTTTACTTTCGGGTGGATGCCCCAAGCTATGTTGATGGGGCTCATCGCGTTCGATCCCGACATCATCCATGACCGGAAGCGCCTATACAAGTTCTTCCGATCTCATCCCGAGTTTCAGGCTCCTGGTGCACCGAAGGTGTCGCCGTTCGACCCGGAGTGCACTCTCTGAGGGTGGTGGTTTGTCGTGGGGTTGTTCATCGTCCAGTCCGCGTCGACCCCAATGTCGTTGACGACATTCGGAGAGGCGAAGTCAGACGTTGCGAGCGTGGTTGCCCAAGGTTCGACTGACCCCGACGAGGTGGGGGCCGGTGACGCGATCCGGCAGGTGTTTCGCCGGTTCAATGGGAAGCGGTGGGACTATCTGACGGTGAGAGCCGACGACATCACACTGTTCGATCATCGGACCCGGACGATTGGCCAAGAGGGGTTCGAGGGGCAGTACACCCTCCCTGCGAGAGTCAGGGATTGGGTGTCGGGGAAGGTGCGGTTTCCTGCTGGCGTCGCTGGTACGATCGGTGGCACCCCGCTCGAGTGGGTCCACCGCAACGAGTGGGATCGGATGATCAAATCGGAATCCGGACAGGGTGCACGCTACATTACCGACTTCGAATACGGGACAACTGCTCGGATCGAGCTGCTTGATTGGCCGAAGGCTGCCGGGTTGCTCGAGATGCGGTACTTCCGCATGATCAACCTTCCTGTGGGTAATGACGAGCGGCTCGATGTGCCCGCCGACGGTGCACTTGAAGGTGCATTGTTGGACCTTGCTCGTTCTAGGGTGGCGGCGTCGAAAGGCGCTCTTCAAAAGGCGTCGTATTACCATGGCCTTGGTGAGGCTATGTACAAGGAGGCTCTCGGGGCGGACCGCAAAAAGTACCTGCACGATCCCGACTGGCGCCCACGTCACGAGTGGGAATCTCACTTCCCTGTCAGGCAGAAGTTGTACGACTCGTGGGGCACCAACAAAAAGGCGCGGTGAGCAGTGCCAATCCAAATGGAATTGAGCCGGTACGATTTGACTACTCTTGGGTTGAATGCGGCTGGGACTGGTCTTGTCGCCAAGGCTGGCTCGGCGTTTCTTCGACGCAAGGGTGCGACAGTCACGGTTGCTTCGTCGATCGGTGGCGCCGGGGCTGCCACACTTACGGTCTCGGATGTAGGCACAATCTTCCCCGGTGACATAGTACAGGTGAACGGCGCTGGCGCCACCGGCACCGTCAACTTGCCCGCCTACACGAGGACCACCCTCAATATCACATGGAGTGGCGCCGCGAGTTGGCCGGTGGGTTCTCGTCTCACGCTGGTGACACCGAACGCGGAACTGTTCGGGGATCCGTTTGGGGTGACACCAGTGAGCCAACCAGTAGCGTTTGGGTCCGCGAGCGGATTGCTGAGTGTGTATTCGCGCATTCCTGAGATGGACATCTTACGCACGGTCGACGCGGTGCTTGATGTGATCCCTGATCAGGCTGGGCTCGGGGGGCGGCATGATATTTCGCCGCTCGATTGGGATGCCGAGTTCGATGGGGTCACCAATGATGCGGTGGCGTTCAACAACGCGTTCACGGTGGCACAGGTGCGGGGGGTGGCGGTTTTGCAGTTGCCGCCCGGAACGGCGATTCTCGGGTCGTCGATTGCTCTCAATTCGATCGCCGGGTTGATCGTTCGTGGTGCTGGAAAAGGCGTCACCAAGCTGCTGTTCTCGACCGCCGCTAGCCAATGGAACATCTCCAACTGCACCGATGTCGTGTTCGAGAACTTGACGATCGGGCGGACGGTTGCAGGATCCAACGTGCTGACGACTGTCGCGGGGGCTTCACTTCGGATTGGGTTCAGGAGTGTCCATTTCACCAAGGGTCTGTTGCTGTGTATTGACTCTGGCACCGACACGTTTTTCGAAAACTGTTCTGCGGACGGGGACTCGTGGAACGGTGGGTTCTTGTTCCTTGGGGCCAAGCGCCCGAAGATACGGGACTTCGTGGGGCGGCTCACCAACTCGTTCGCGACGCCGTTCATTGACCTTGATCAGGCAGTGACGAGCCCACGGTTCGTCGATGTCGATGTCGTGCCGTCCGACCTCGCGTCATTCTCGTTCCCGGTCGTAAGGGTACGCAACTCGGGTGGGGCTGGCGTCGATGGACCCTCGGACGTGCAGTTTATTTCGCCACATCTTGTGGCGGGCACCGTCGGTACTCCCAGGCCGTGTGTGGAGGTATTGGCTCCATCGGGGGCTGGGCGCCAGCCAGCGGGGATCACGTTCAGGGATGCCCAGTGTGAGGACTCCGAGCGGGCGTTCAACGTAACGGGTGGACGAGGACTCTCTATTTCAGGTTTGCGCTCGGTCGGGATGACCGCCGAGGCGATCTACCTCCGTGATGGGGCTGGCATCGTGTCGCTCGACCACATCGAGTCGTCTCACATTGGGGTGGGGCTCTTAGCGCACATCCGGGTCGGTCCGACGGCGTTCGATGTGACAATCGATCATGTCGTTGGGGGGAACTTCCTTCGGGCTACCGCCGGCAACACGGCCCAGCAAGTGGTGTTGCTCGAGGACGGCGTCGGCTCCAACATCTGGGTGGGGCCAGCGGTGCACCGATTCATCACGGCGGATTCGAATCAAGTAGTCACCAACAACAAGGTTCCTGCTTCGACGCAACGTACTGGGATTCATGTGTTCCACAACCAAGAATCGTCGTCGGTGTCACTGACCTCTGATCATGATGGGTTCGTGTTGACTGAGAGGCACTATTCTGATGGTGACACGACGCCGACTGTCGAGGGTGTTGGCGCATTGACGTTGGCGTATGAAGCGGGTGTCTCGATCACCAACTTCGATGATGGCAAGGGCGGTCAGTTGTTGTTCGTGACCAACGTTGGGGCGAACTCGATTACGTTGGTGCAGGCGGTTGGGCTGATCGAGCACAAGTCCGGGGCCAACGTGGTGTTGGCGGTCGACCAGTCGATTGCCTACTACAAGTCCAAAAAAGGTACCAAGGGATGGCTCGAGGTCGACATGGTGCGCTGAGGAGCAGAGGGGTGGTTCCTCGTTGCCTGATCAGACGTTCAAGTTCGACAAGGGGCTCCAGACCCGTCGTGACGATCTCGACTCGCCACCTGGGTCGTTGGTGCTGGCGCGCAATGCGAGGTATGTGCGAGGGCGCGGAGCGGTGGCCCCTGGACGTGGACGGGCTCAAGCTGGTGGGGTGAAGGCATCGTCGGTGGCTGGGGCTGGTTCTCATTCGACAACAAAGGTGGGCAAGGTCCTTGGGTTGACGTGGGATCCGCTCACGGTGGTCGATGACACCGGGGCTTCAGAGTTGGCACAGATTCTTTACGATTCATCGTCAGCGGTGCGTACAATCGTTGCTGCTGACTCCGCGTCAGACTCGTCCCTCCTTGCAAGTGGGTCACGAGCGATGCCCGATCTTACAGTGGTGCCTACTCTCGATGCGTCATTTGACACTGCCTCTTTTGAAAATGAGTTCTTTATTGCCGGACTCGGTGTACTCAAACGGGTTGCAGCTGGTGATCTTACTTACGGGCGGTGGACACAGCCAGCAGCTGGCGGGGGTCTGCTTCGTCAGGATTTCGGCCTGGCTAAAGTCGGGCTTCGGATACTAGCACATGGGATGCCCGCTGACAGTTCTATCGGTGACTTGGCCCGACGCGAAACTCTCAACATGGAGATCACAACAAGAGTGCTTGCTGAAGGGGCGCCAGCCGGAGTGGCTCTCCAGCCCGGTGTCTATTTCTATTGGTGGACTTGGTACAACCCGCTTGACGACATCGAGGGCCCATCTAATTTCCCGGGGCAGATTTTTACCAAAGGGCTTGAGACTGCGGTAGAGGTGGCATATATCAGTACGACGGGCCTTAATGAGATTTGGGTCACGTGGCGTAAATCGATTATGGATGCCCAGATTCCACATCCAGGGGCACGTATTCGACTGTACCGGTCGCTAAGGTACTCGACAAGTGCACTTGGTGCAACACCGGGCCTTTTCGGCACTGGGATCAATGTATTCACTGTTACGGTTAATGTTGACCAGTGGCCTATCGGGTACTTGGTCGGTGAGTTCTCGTTGAGTGGGACGCTTGGGATTGGCGGTGTAATTCAGGAAGTAGTTCAATACCCTCACGCGAGCACTAGCAAGTTGCAGCTGCGGCAGTTCAGTGATGGCATCAACAGATATGTGTTTCGCAACGAGAACGACTTTAACTTGACGAATGCGGACACGACGATTGCCAACTTGGGGCATGTGGCACGCACGCCATTTGAGTTTGTGTCGGTGCGAATCGGTGGGAAAATCACCCACTCGGACCGGGATGGAGAGCCTCCGAAGTCGTCAGCGTTCGAAGTCTTTGACGAGAGTGTCGTCGGAAACGATCCCGATGATCCGCGTAAGACTAGGTTCTCGTTCCCGGGCCGCCCGCACTCGTGGCCGGGGGTGTTCTTCATCAATCACGAGTCGAAGGAGAGTGACCGGGTGGTGGCGTACCGGGTCATGCGCAATCTGCTCGTGGTGTTGCTGAGGCGTGGTGTGGATCGGGTGAACTGGCTGCCGCGTCAGAGCGACTTCGACTTTTCTCGTGGCCGCGTCAGGGAGACGATCTCGTCGGATCGTGGGTGCGTGGGGGTCCATGCAGTGGACAAGTTCCTCCACCCGACCTTTGGTGAGTTGGTGGTGTTCGTGTCCGACGACGGAGTTTGGGTGACCGATGCGATCAGGCCCCAGTTGAAGGAGCTGACCAAGTGGGTCGATTGGGCGGCGCTCGTTGGTGATCCGAACGCTTGCCTACTCGTTGATGACCCAGCCAACCAACGGCTGCTCCTGGCTCACACGCAGCCGGGGGGTGAAGCGACCCCAGGCGCACTCACGGCGCTCCATTATGGAGAAGAGTTCCTCGACCAGTCGGGGTTGCCAGCGGTCATTGGGCCTGTTGAGCGTGTAAACGGGGTTGTCTCACTGAAGCGGGTGGTTACGGCTTCTGGGCGCTTCCAGGTGGTGTCCACTGATAAGTTGGGCTCGGTGTTCTACGAGGAGGTCGGGTTTGTTGACGAGTCGACGGCCACGGTGGAGGGTGCTGCCCCGACGGCGCTGCCTATGGTGGTACGTACGGCGCAGATTTACCCCGCCGGTCCGCTTGGAGAAGTCGAAATCGGCCAGGTGGGTATCAGGGCGAGGGGGACGGGATCGTTGACGGCCCGGACACGGTCGTTCATCGGGCGCCCGGGGGCGCTTCCGAAAGTGAGGGAGGTGCCAGTCACCCCTTCGTCGGACCCGGTCTCTGTCGGCCAAGGCAACATCGCCGCGACACGGTACGAAGTCGAGTTCGAAGGAGAGGGTGACATCGAGGTGTCTCATTTTTCAGCGATGCTTGATCCTTCCGTGGGGGAGCGTGAATGACGTATCGAATGATGCCACGGCCCGCGTCGCTCGACGAGGCACTCGAGGTGGTTCAACGTCTTCAAGAGCACCTCTTCCGGGCGAGCGATGGGGATCAAGACAATTCTGATACAGACACCACGGATGGTGTGTCGAGTTCGGCGCCGCTTGGGAAGACCTCTCCTGACACAGTGAGGCTTATCAGGTTCCCACACGGGGGTGCCGTTGTCGATCGGGCTCGGGGTGCTCAGTTTACTGGTGGGGACTTCGTCACGAGCGACCCCGACGAGATCCTTCCTGTCGTCTTTGATGGGCGTACGTGGAGAGAGATTGGGCGCAGGCAAGACAGCGTGTTCGTACCGGCTAAAAAATATGGGGCACGCCCGAACACCGGCGCGGACATGACAACTGCGATTCAGCGCGCCTTCGACAACTGCCCAATTGGCGCGACCCTCGTCTTTGATCCGGGGACCTACATCGTTTCGAGTGACTTGACGCTGTCGCGCGAGATCAATGTCTGGGCTTACGGCGCCATCTTCAATGGCGGGACGAGCGTGTTCACGGTCGCGCTCCTCACGATTGGCGACACGACCGGGGTCGTGGGAACCCAGTCCCAGCGCATGTTCATTGGGGGGCTGACAGTTACGCGAACCGCGACCGTTGACGTGATCGGCACGCTGCTCCACACCGGCATCCGCGTTTACAACGTCGTTGGGGCACAGCTCGATCTACTGACCGCCGAGAACTTCCAAATTGGCTTCCATTTCTACGCGAACATTCTTGGCTGCTACACCAACACCCTCGAAAATTACTTTGTCCAACACTGCCAGTACGGGATCGTCATCGAGACCGCCGCGACGGGGTTCGTGAACGAAAACACTTTCATTGCTGGGCGGCATCTCGTGGGTGGGTGGAGCGCCGCCGTGCGGGAAGCGAACTTCGAGCAGGTCCGCATCCTGTTCCCTGTTGGCGCAGCGAGCATCCCGAACAACAACCGCTTCTACGGGTGCGACTTCGAGGGCAGCTCGTTGCGGAAGCTCCGTTGTGAGGGCACATTGAATCGGTTCGATCACTGCCGGTGGGAGCAGCCGAAGGCGGCGGGATTCGAGATCACCATTGGCGAGGCGACCCGTGCGAGTACAGTGTATGTGGGGAACGCGATCACGCACGGGAATGCGCTCGACGTTATCGCGGAGAACCTCCTGACGAGGGTGGAGTTCCTCAACACGACTGGTGCGCTCAGCAACCTGCTCCTCATCAGCCACACCCGCACGTATTGGTGGGGAGGTACGGCGGCAGCACCAACGATGTCGTTGGGGAACAGCATAAATAACACGCACCTAGCGCTCGACATTATCAGCACCGGAACTGGCGCCAGGAGAATGGGGATCCGAGCGGGCGGGAGCGGGCTTGCTGGCACCCCTCTCGGTACGATTGACTGGTACGACACGTCGAGCGTGTTCCACAACGCGCTGGCGCTGGACAACACGAACTTCCCGACCAACCGCCCGCTACGCGTTGAGCGCGGGATGATCTTCAACTTTGGGCAGTCGAACAACGATTTTCAGTTGCGGGGGCAGACGCTTCTCAACTTGCTCTACGGCGATGCGTCAGCGAATGCTCTCGGAATCGGCCATGCGGCACCGTTACGCCTGTTGGACATTCTTGATTCTGCGAGCCCGCAGCTCCGCCTCACCCACACCGCGGGCACACGGTTCACGGACCTCCACGCCCACGATGACGCGACCTATGGGGGACTCGCGCTGTTGCCCGCGACGAACGCCAGCTCGCTCAAGATCGTGACACTGTTCGGGACGACCGAGGGGACCGGGTGGACGTTCCTCGACGACATTGGTGGTGGGAGCGGGCTCTGGCTCCGAACCACACAAGCGAAGGACGTTAACTTCAACATCGGTTCGGCACAGACGTACAACTTCAAAACGGGCTTCGGCACGATTTTCGCGCTTCAGGGGCCGGCTGGGGTCACAGGCGTCGCGAACTTCAAAGTCCCGACTGGGTACTCGATCGACGACATGACGACGAACACGGTGCTGCAGGCGCTACAGCTCGAACGCACGACTTCTGGCGTCGCGGGCGCAGGGATTGGGGTGCGCGTTAACTGGCTGCTCGAAAACGACGCGGGTAGTATCGTGGCTGCGTCCGAGTGGGACGTGGTGTTCGACTCGGCGGCAGCGGGTGCGCGCGATTCAAGCGGGCGGTTTAAGTTCGTGGATGCGGGCACGCTCAAGGAGATCATGCGCATCGCGGGGGCGCTGCCTGGGGTGCGGATCGAGAACGCGGTGGGTGGTGCACCGGCTGCGCTGCTGGACGTGCGTGGTGATGCAATCTTCAACGAAGATGGTGCGTCGGTGAACTCGCGGTGGGAAGGCGATACCGACCCAAATCTCCTCTTCATCTCCGGTGTTTCCGATCGAATTGGGATTGGGGTCGATCCTTCTTCAAAACTCCACGTTGTAATCGCAACAGCAAGTCCAGATGCTGTACTTGATTGCTTACGTATAGAACGGCAGGTTTCTGGGGGGAGCGCAACGGCTGGGATTGGAGTGGAGCAGCGCTGGGTAATTGAGAACGGTGGTGGCTCGGCAGTTACCGCGGGTAATTGGCGTGGGATCATGGACGTTGTCACTGCCGGGGCCGAGGATACTTCTTTCCGTTTTGAGGCGCGGGATGCAGGGGCAACAAAAGAAATTGTACGAATCGACGGCGCTGTTCCTGGTGTCTTGATCCATAACGGTGCGACGGCATCTCCTTTAGAACGCCTCGAAGTCGACGCAAACATCCGTGCCCTCTCGCTTCGTCTTGATGGGGATACTGGCAGCGGCGTGGCCGCGACACTCACAATTCCCAATGTGGTGGCCGCGGTGAGTGGCGTGACACCCGCGACCCTCGCCACCACGGGCGGTGGACCTACTGGTGCCATGCAGTCGCACTGGCTCAAAATCTACGATGGCACAACGGTACGGTACATTCCAGTTTGGACGTAAAGGAGCTAGCAGTGGCATTCGTAATTGCAGAACTGACCGATGCACAGGTGGCGCTTCTGTTCGAGCGGGGGATCCCGCACCGCGTTATCCCTGCGGATCTCGTGGCGCGGTTCCGGACAGTTGTGCCGCCGCAGATGACCTCCGAGGACGCGCTCGAACGGCTCATCCGTGAGGCGATTTTGAACACCGAGGCCCGTAACTTCGCGAATGTGGCGGGGCAGCAGCTCGACCAGGCGGTCAGGGCGAAGCGGGTCCAGCTTGCAGCGGAGTTGGGGCTTTGAAGGTGGTCAGTGTGGCTCTTGGTGATGTACACTGTTGGATAGGGGGTGACTTCCTATGCTCGATGTGCTTGAAAAGCTGTTCCGCAATGGCATGTATGGGATGATGAACGCGGTGCCGGGGACTGGGATCACGGCAGCGATCACGACTGCGTTCTCTGCGACAGCAGCATACTATGCGCTGTTCAACAGTGCATTGAGTGGTGAATATGCGCTCATCCCGTCGTTCATCAAATTGGATGTAGCGACGGTCCCCGCGTCAGCGACCTCGATGGAAGCGATTATTGCGATCGACGTGGGGAACCGAGTTGCCTCTGGTGGCACGGCGTTTTCTCTACTCACTGCCCGTTCGATCGGGCCGATAGCTCAAACGATGACGGTGGACGCACGTGTGGGGGCGGTGGTGGCAGGTGCGGAGACTGCCAGTGTGGTGCGATGTGAGCAGCTCGTGATCAAGCCGTCGGTCCCTGTCATTCGCGATCAGTACCTCATCGACTTTGGACTGTTCGGGCGGCTGGCACATACAGTGGGCACGTCACGGATTGTGGTTCCAGCTGAGCCGGTGATCGTGCTGCCGCAACAGTCGTTCTTGTTCCACTTGTGGGTGCCAGGTAACACTGTGACGGCTGGGGCGTACGAGTTCCAGGCACATTTCATGCGGGTTCCACTCGCAGAGATTTGAGGTGACGCACGATGCCAGTTCCAGCAGCAGTCGCGATAGGCGCCAAAGTGCTGCCGATAGCGCTACCGTACATTTTGGCGCTACTGGCGGGGTCTCCTGACCCCATTGACCCTGATGCGGTCTTGAAGCAGCTCTTGTCGAGGTTCGAAGGGTTCTTGCGGCCGGGGATCGAGGCCGAGTCGAGAGCGGCGATAGCGGGGGGTGCCAGGACGGGGTCGGCCCTCGCCCAAGACGTAGCTGGGAGCCTTGGGAGCCTCGGTGGGGGCTCTACGGGGACCGGACGGGTCACGAGAGGCTTGGCGTCGTCTGCGGCCTCGTCAGAGGCGCTCGCAGGCGGGGCAGCAGCCGAGTCGAGAGGGCGCCAAGCAATCGCCGGGTTGGCGGCGCAGGCGTTCCCGTCCGCCATCCAGGGCTCGACCTTGCTCGAGCCTCCGAATCAGTTTCAGAGCTTCGTTGGGGCGCTCGGTGGGATGACTGCGGCAGGGGGGAACCCGTTCATGCAGATCGCCAGTTCGGCGTTCGGTAGCAAGTCAAAAGGGGCTGGCGGTGGCGATGCTCAGCAACAGTTGATGAAGTTGCTCCAGGAGAACCCGGAGCTTCTCAACGCGTTGGAGGCGTTATTCAAACCGAGGTTGCGTCAGTAAGGGGTGAATGATGGCCGAGCCGCGCCCTGAGACTACTGTTCCTGCCGAACGCCAGCTCATTCAGCCTATTGGTGCGCTCGATGCGATTGCGGCGGCCGCGTTGGCGTCATCTAATCCACGCATGATCGAAATGGTGGTTGAGGAGCGGCGAGCCCAACGGCGAGCGATGGAGGCCCAGGCTCTACAACAGCAACAAGAGGCAGCTCAGGCGCGGCTCCAAGCCGAGTCACAGAGGTTCTCACGCGACATAGAGGCGAAGCGCGCCGCTGCCGAAGAGAGTCGGTTCGGACGTGAGGCGGCGGCAACCACTGAGTTTAGGAAGTCTTCACTCGACCTTGAGCAACAACGAGTTGACATCGCGAAGGGTGAGGCCGAGTCGACGGCAGCGGCTCGGGTTGCCGAAGCCGAGTTGCGCGGGCGCGAGGCGATGGGCAAGGCCATCGACGAGACGCTCGGCTTCTACCGGCGACTGTCGGCGCCGACAGCGGCAGCCGGGGTCAAGCTCGACCCGAAGGACATCCTCGGAGCGATGGGTGCGGCGGGCCAAGGAGAAATCTTCGCCATCGCACATGATGAGAGACTCGACGAGGCAGGCAAGATCAAGGCAGTCATGGCGCTACTTACCCCAGTCGCCTCAGGAATCGCTGGCGCTATCTCTGCTGCCACCGGGGGCATCCAGTCGCCAGATTCGATCATTGGTGAGGCATCGAGAATACTTGTTCTTCAGACTCTTCGGGTTCCGAAAGAGTTTCAGCGAGAGTTCCTCGCGCAGTTGTCGTTGGCGACGGCGCCGATCGACGAGGCGACCGCTAAGGTGAAGGCGGGCGAGGTGGAGTCGATGACGCCCGAGGAGGAACTCCAGTTCAGGACTGAGGCGGCGGGGAAGCTCGCTACATCCATGCGATCTGGATACATGTTGTCGCGCACGGAACAAGAATTGTGGGCCAAATATTGGCGGGGGACCAAGGGGTTGCCTGCGAAAGCTGAAGCCCTTGAAAAGACCCTTGCGGTCGCGATCAACGGGATCGCGGTGGCTGAGGGCTTCGATGAGGCACAGACCACTGGGTTGTACCAGTCGGTGTACGACGCGATCGTGTCGATCGTCGACAACGAGGACGCGCGGGCGGTGGCCGAGGTCATTGTCCCTCGTGACCCGCGGGCTCGCGTCCACGCCATCAACACTGAGCTTGGGACCCTTCGTGAGCAGATTCGTAAAATTCGTGAGGCACCCAACGCGCTTGAGGTCGCTGACGAGCTGGATGAGATGGAGAAGCGCGCTCAGCAGTTGGAGCGGTCACGGGTAGAGTTGCGCAAGCCGGTGGTTCAGGCGTTCCCGCCGCCCGGTGTGCCACTGCCTCCCGGGCTCGGCAAGCGAAAGAGGTAATGGATGCCCCGTCGGTCGCTCCAAGAGGCGCTCGCCGCCCACCTCGACGATGCCAAGCTCATTCGCGAGTCCGATCCGCCAGTTGCGGTCGAGCCGGGTGGGATGATCGACCCGCCGCGCAAGATGACCAACCAGGAGATAGATGAGGAGGGCACCAACTTTTTATCAGGAGTCGCTGAGACTGTCGGGCTCATGGGTAAGGGTACTGTCTGTGCTCTTTCGTTTGCGACCGACAAGATCGACCGGGCGGACTCGGTGTTCAGAGCGACGATCCTGACCGCAGTCGGGAGGGTTCCGGTCGCCGATTACCCCTCCTATTTTCGTGAAACGCTGTCTGGCAAGCGCAAGATTTCTGGTGACGGGTTCTGGGAGATTGCGCTCGGCCAAGCTCTCTCGAAACAGCTCGATGAGATTCCTATTCTGCCTGGTTGGACGAAGCGAGTGGTATCGCCACTTCCACACTTGGCTGGTGTCGATGTCCGTAATGAGCCTGTCGTCTCGGTCGGTCGGGTCCTTGGCTTGGGAGCCGAGTTCTTCGTGTCGCCGTTCGCAGTGATGGGTGCGTTACCAGCGAAGTTCTTTACTGCATCTAAGGTGGGGCGGGTGATGGCGAAGGCTCACCTCGACCCGTCGACCTCGTTGTTGACGCTTCCGGTGCGCAAGTTCGCTCAGATGGCGACTTCGTCGTCAACGCCTTGGGGCGCGATGCTGCTCCAACTGCGCGACCCATTAGATGCGCTCGGCAAGCACACTAAAGTGGTCGACTCGATGGTCGATGCTGGGTTACGGCTCGAGGACGCGGGCGACCAGTGGGGCCGGACTCTCGTTGGGATTGCGGAGCGGCACATCTCCAAGGCGTCGTTCATCGGCTTAGGGGGTCGTCCTGGTTTGGGTCAACGTGAGTTGGCGACGGTGTGGGACCACCTCTTTTTCAAGGACCAATCGCTGAGTGAGGCGCAACGTGCCCTCGTCGATGACATCATGGAGAAGGTGCTCAAGCCGGTGCACTCGCGGTTGCAAGAGATGGGGTATGCGTCGCAACGGTTGACGCAAGTGAAGGCTCCAGCTCGCCATCGTGGCCCGGGCGTCGAGTTCGAGGCGGTGTCGGCGCCGGTCAGGGGTCAAGTTACCGTCCGGTGGGATCCCGAGAAGGATCTGCTACGCAAGTTCAACCCGACACCGTATAACTATCGGTTCCCCGCCAACGCGATCGGCACCAAGAACATCGACGAGAGGCTCGGGGTCAACCTTCATTGGCGACGCAAAGGGGAAGCCCTCCCGTACGAAGTCACCTCTTTGACTGAGGCTCAAAAGAACCCTCTTCACTCGTTGGAGCAGTGGCTCACCCAAGCCGAGCGCAAGATGATTCTCGAGGAGAGAGTGAAGGGCACCAAAGGCTCTCTCGAGGCGACTGGGCTCTTGTCCAAGTTCGCGCCCCGTGACAAGGGGGGCCACCTCACTGACAATATGGCGTCCAACGTCAACGCTGAACTCTCCGCCATGAACAATGCTGAGTGGCGCTACTACATCAATAAGCTGCACGACTTCACTGGCAACCGAGCTGGTAAGCTCGAACTCACCATCGACAACACGATGGATCGGTTCTTCGCCGAGATCGACAAGGGCTTCGACTCGGTGGCGCGCAAGAGCCGGATCTTCAAGTATTTTTATGAGAAGTCCAGGAAGTTGGATCCGAGGGGGTTCCCTGCTCAGAACACGACTTCTGCGATCGCGTCGTCGATGACGGCGGGGACGGTGATCGCAACGCTGGGACTCAATCTGTCGTCCGCGCTCAAGAACACGTCTCAACTCTTGAACACGATGGCGAAGGAGGGCATCCCTGGGACCATCCGTGGCCTGTACAAGATGGTCGATTATTGGTCCGACGAGGGTAAGGCCCTCCGTGACCTGCGCAAGTCAGCGAACTTCAAGTCCGAGTTCCGAAAGGTCATTTACGATGACGTGTGGATCCACTCTGGCAAACGTGGGGTGGATGGGTTCCTCATGTGGCCGTTCTCGACCACCGAAATGTGGATGAGGGGGATCGCGTTCAACGTGAGCGTAGGGCGTGATCTCCAGCGGCGGGGTATCCATTCGGCGGCTCAACTCGCGGGGTTGCATGCCCGTGAGGTCGCGTCGATTGTTCGGTTTGGCCGGCGGGAGGCGATCGACACCAATTTCCTTTATGGGATTGCTGGGCGGTCTCATCTCATGATGAATCCCCTTGCGAGAGTGGGGTTCGCGCTCCAGTCCTATTCGTGGAAACAAGCTGAGTTCATCGCCCGCACGTGGAAGCGGGATGGTGGGGCCTTCATGCGTCTCGTCGGGTTGCATGGATGGGCAATCGACATGGCCGACAAGATGGCCGGGGTGAACGCCGAGAACTGGCTCGGGTGGGGGTTCTTGCCGCCCAACACCCTTGGGCGTGGGCCCGCGTTCGAGACCCTCACCAACCTCGTCCACATGAGTTTTGCCTCTGCCGATGGCAACGACGCTGAGTTCGCCAAACGGGCCGACGCGCTACGGGGGCACATCCGGGAGGTGTTCCGCACGTTTGGCGATCCCGATGACCATGTTGGGCTCCAAGCGGCACTTGGTGCGGCATCATTGTCGGGGCTGTTGCCGGTGCCGATGGTTGGGGTAGCCCGGACGTTCAAGGTATTCAATGAGTTTATGACGGGGGAGAGGTCGAGTTCGTCGGGGCGCACGTGGCAGCGCGTCGGTAAGGGCGAGGCTCTCAAGTCGTGGTTCTTCACCACCCATCGGCAGGCCGAGGATGCTAGATTGCGGGCGATGGATTCGGCTGTGCGACGACAGGTCGATTCTGAACTCGATAGGCGCGTCCGTAAGTATCTCAAGGCCATCAAAGGGCGCGATGGAGATGAGGTGGTTGCAGCGGCAAAGGAGCTGGGGTCGCCGGTGGGCCTTTCGCTTCCGCTATCGGGTTCGTCGTTGGTTCGTTTCCTGCCGTCGGGGTTCCGGCTTGGGGATGAGAGGTCATTTTGGCCGCACCCGGAGATGATCGAGAGCCGTATCAAGCTGCGATCGAAGCAGTTGGCGGTGTCTCGTGATGTGGTCGAGATGATCGACTCGGGGTGGGCTGGGGAGGTCTTGTGGGCAGAATACTCGAACCGGGGGCTGGCGGAACTGGCCCGGGGGGCAATCAGGGTGCCGGAGAGGTGATGGTACCATTCAACGGCAAGACCCGTATCATTTACTGGCTCATGGGCATCTTGCAAGTGGGTGTCGTCCTCGCTATCACGTATTGGACGGGCCAGATCAAGGGGCTCGAAGGGTGGAAAGAGGATCATCTTGAGTGGTCCTCGGCGAGGTTGGTCGAAATCGAAAGCAGGCTCACCCGCCAAGAAGCGCGCTACGAGGAGATCCTCCGGCGCCTCGAGACGATTGACCAGAAGTTGGACAGGATGGGGGAGAAAAATGTCAAATGAAGCGTGGGTGAAAATCGGTAAGGGTGCTTTGCTCGCTGGTGCCGGCGCTGGTGCAGTGTACGGGCTCCAGGCGGTTGATGTGGTGGACTGGGGCGAGTACGACGTGATGATTGCGTCTGCGATCTCGGTCCTGATCAATGTGGTTAGGAAGTGGGTAGCACGTTAGTCGTAGTGGTGCTCTTCGACAGGTTCGTCGTGTGGCTCGTGTGCGTCGTGTGTTTCGTGTAGTTCGGTTCCCTCAGTGGCTGGTGAGTCAGGGGCGAAGTGTTCGAACCTGTACCACCGGCCATTTGAGTGTCGGAATCCTATTTTGAACGCCAGCATTCCCTCGATGAAGTCTCTTTGACCTCTTGCCGACACGATGCCGGTTCGCATTTTCACGTCTGAGTCGTCCATTCCTTCTCGCCCGGCCACCATCAAGTCGTCTGCGATAGACCACATGACGCGCATCTTGGGAGGAGCTGAGAGTTCGTTCACCAGCTCCTCAAGCGGGGGGTAGAGAAAGTTGTCGATGAGAGCGAGCCCAGCGTCGACATCTTCGATCGTGAGTTCGTATCGCCCATCTGAGAGGGCACGGGCGGCGCCCAGCTTGGCAGCGTAGCCAGGGTAGCGATTCCAGAACCCCGATAGGCCTGCCACCGAATAGGTTTTCTCCTCAGTGAGGTTCTTGAGGGCTTTGACGTACTCCCAGGTGGCAGGTGGTATGGTCATTACGTTGGGGGCCCCCTCTCTGATCGCGATGGCTTCCTCGGCAAGGTCGTGCACCTCCTTGTCAGTGATGTTGCCTGAGTCGGTGTCGGGCTTCACCCGTTCGTAGGCGATTAGAAAACGGTGCATGAACCCGTCTGCGAACGAGGTGGCGTCCATCTTTTTGCGCAAGTCGATGATCGTGGTGCAGAAACCGAAGCTGATGGTCATTTGTCTGATGATGCGGGTGCCTTTAGAGGCGGTAGTGTGCTCGATTCTGTCTTGCTCGAGAGACTTCATCAGAAACTTGTCGACGTTCTCTGAGCCAGTGATGGGGGCGACAAGGGCCCCCATCTCATCGCAGGTGTAAGCGCCTTCGAGAGGGGCGCCGTCGCCAGGTTCCCCTTCGCGTTGCCACTTGACCCAACGATTGATCAGTCCGCTCGGGGTCCCTGAGAGTTCATCCGCAACGAAAAATGGGAACCCCCCGTGGGTGGCGACGTAGTTGAGTATCTTGAGAGCGTGGTTCATCGACTTGGACTTGCCGACTCCTGACGTGCCGATCAGGATGATGCTGAAAGGGGGGTAGAGGGCAACGTCTGGCAAGTCGAGTCGGCATCGCCGACCGACCACAGCGGTCATGGCGAAGATCCCACACAGCAGGTGGAACGAAACGGGGAACCTGGTTCGCCGGGTGATGGTGCAATAGCGGTCGAGCCACGTGTCTTCACTCGTGAACGTCCGGTGGTCGACGATGCCGGTGGAACGAATCATGGGCGGACTCCTAGGGGCATGGGCTCTCTCTTCTCTCAGAGACGCTTCTGGATTGCGTCGGCGTTGAGACCGCTCACGATGAGCTTGACCGTGATCTTGCCTTGGCCTTCGTCGCGGTCGATGTCGTACTCGACGCTGACCGTGTCGCCCATGCGCATCCCCTTGCCGAGGGCGCCCATCATCTCTGAGCGTGCCCAGCCTTCCCACTGCTCGAGTTCTTTGCCGTAGTTGGGGGTCGACCCACGAAGCCACGTCCAGCGACTCAGGGTGAAGTTGGGAACTGGAGTTGAAGATTCATCGCCCGGGCCACTGTCGCTCGGATCTTTTCCTCGTGGAGATTCATCCACTCGACTAGCGACTCCAACTTTGCTCTCTCGATCCGTAGCCATTGCACACACTCCTCGCGGGTTTTGTGCCGGGTCCCTGTCGCCACTAGGCCGCAGCAGCAGAGCCAGGCATCGTCCTCGTCAAAATACCACGAAGGGGGTCGTGGCCCCTCATCTCGTCCGGTAGCCATATTGCGTCCTTTCGGAGCCTCCATCGGGAACCGATCTTGATCTGGACCGGGCATCGGAACCCCGGTGCTACTTGGGGGAATTCCTGTTCCATGATCTCTCTCATCCGCCAGGCCATCAAGGAAGCATTCTGCTCTGGCACTTCGACAACGTCCTCGTCGTGCATCGGGATCACGAGGTGACCACCGAGTTCGACAGCGGCGGCCTCTATCTGTGGTGCCACGTCCCACTGCATGTCGGCGCCGCTGCCTTGGATTGGCGTATTGATGATCTCGTTGCGGTTGCCCTTCACGTCGCCAAACCATCTCTTCCTTCCCCAGCCGTTGACGATGTACCCGTGTTTGAGCACGTATCTTATGCACTCGCGTTGATAGGCAGTGACGCCGGGGTACAGCTTCTCGAACCCTTCGATCATGGCTTTGACTTCGTCAGCCTTGACGTGGATGAACCCAGCGTCGTGGAACGCCTTGTGGATCGTTTTCCACCCGCCACCGAAGATCCAGCCGTAGAAACAGTTCTTGGCTCGAGTGCGGTCGATGCCCAGCTTGGTGGCGTTGATCGTGTGGATGGAGTAGAGGGGATCGCCGGGGTGGTCGTCTTGTTGCCTGATCTGTTCCATCAGCGTTGGGTCGCCACTCTTGAACGCCATGATGCGCAGCTCTTGGCTGTCGTAGTCGGCCATCACGAACAGGAACCCTGGACGTGGAACCACGATCACTCTCAGTGGCTTCGGCATCTGTTGGATAGGAGGAGTCTTTGTTGGACGGTGGCCCTTTGCGACGATGCGCCCCGTCGCTGCTGAGACTTGAAATTTCGCGCTGCCTTCGGAGTCGTCTTTTGATCCGGGTGCGTAGGTGGGGTAGATGTGGTCGCCGCACGAGAGATAGGTGGCGAGGTACTTGTTGCGGTGCTTGGTGTGGAGGAGGGCCATGAGAGCTGAGATACGATCATCCGAAGTAAGCAAGCTGTCCAGCTTCGGGGCACCGTTGGCTCTCTTCGATTCCCCGTGCCTGACCAGGGCAATTAGATTCTGGATCGCCTCCTTCTCAGTAGTGATCTTGAGGATCTTCTGGCCCCCCTCCTTGACCTCTTTGTATTGCGTCGGGAGACCCCACTCTTCGTACAGCAGCTTCTTGAGTTGGGCTGGAGAGCGGGGGTTGCACCCTCCAGCGCTGGTCCAGCGGGCTTCTGCCCGGTCGGCCCACTTGCGATAGATGGCTTGGAGGCGGTCTCTGACCGTGGCGTCTATCTTCAGTCCGCGCATGTGAATGTCAATGAGAAGGGGGAGCACTCGGCGTTCTCGCTCCCACACTTCCCACTGACCTGTCGCGATGATCTCGCGCCGAAGCACATCCCATAGTGGGAATAGGTTCGAGGCGTCCTGGCGGTTATAGGTCTCTTGGGCCTTCTCGTTGACTAGGACGCGGGCTTCGTGTTTGGGGACGAAGCACCGTTTACACCAACGGGCTTTCTCTTCGCGGGTCCATTCGTGGACGAGTTTGTTGCACTTGTCACAGGGTTGGCCCTTTTTCGTCTTGCCCTTCGTCCACTTGGGTTCGCGTGGGGCTGACCCCGGGTTGCCCTCGTGCTTCCATCGGTGCCCATCGCAGAAGTGGCCGAATACTTGGTTGAGACTGTAGCCGGGGGCGTCTGGGTCAGCGATGGCTGCGCCCCACATGGGGTCGGTGATTGTGGTGGCGTCGATGGTGAAGCCGGCCTTGCGCAATAAGGGTAGGTCGTAGTTGGCGTTGAACACGAGGACCTCGGGCCGGTCGAGCGCCATCTGTGAGAGATGGGCGATGCGTCCGCCCATTCGCTCGGAGATCGCTTCGACGCCGCCTTGGGCGTTACGCCATGCGATTCCGATCCGTTCGATGGGGCCTCGTGGGTTCTCGAGGTCGATAGAGGCGGCGGGCGAGAGTGACAAACTTCCCGGGTCAGAGTTTTGTCGTGGTGGTCTGACTATACTCAGCTCGTCACGGCTCGCCCGTGCCGCCCGTCCGACTGCCCGACGAAACCAAGGGAACTTCTTGTTGCCTGTGCGCATGATGAAGGCCGGATGATACGTGGTCAGAATCCATTCTACCGAGGAGGGGAGGTTCCCTCGGTGGCTACGCTCGACTTCATCCGGCCTGATCAAGTAGCCGTCCCAGTGGGAGACGGACATCTTTTTACCAGAGAATCCAGTAATTGCTCGAAGGGGCTCGTTGCCGAATAGGAGCAGGGTCTTCACATTGGTGAGCGAGGCGAGGTCCTTGTGTAAACGGGCTCGGCATGCGGTGAGCTGCTCGGGGGTGGGTTCATCTCCTCCCCCCATCGGGTAACAATTGATGCAATTGACTTTGAAACAGTCACTTAGGTTGACACCGAAGGCTCCGAGGGCGGCTCTCGTGAGTGCGCCTGATCCCCCCACAAATGGTTGTGGCCCGAGTCCCTCCTCGTCGATGAGTTCGCGGAACCCCGGTCCGATGCCGACGATGGCGAGTGTGGCGTCTATTGGTCCGGCTGTGCCACACCACTTGCCACTCGGATCATCGAAGCTGGTGCCTCGCTCTTCGTTGCGTCTGGGGCACGTTGCACACCGCACGCTCGTCCGCCCTTCCAGTTGCGCACCCGCGTTCGAAGAAGTCGATTTAGCTAGAATACTCCGATGAGTGATCCACCGCAACAACTTTCACTGTTGCGGTGGAGATTCTTGTTAATTGAGTTCTTCACATAGCTTTGGCTTGCATGGAAGCCCGCTGTCGTACGTGACGGCGATGAACAGGGCGCCACGTGCGTTGGCGATGAGGAACGTGTCGCCGGTGCCATACTGCTCAGAAGCGACGGTGCCGTCCAATAGTACTGAGCGCCACACCTTGCCGGTCGGTTTCGTTGGTAAGCGCACGCTGACGCGCGTGAGCAGCGAGTCGAGGTTGGTGCTCCCCGCGTCCCGGGCACGCACGTAAGCGAGGGCGTTCACTTGGCCGGTGTACGGTACGACCTGGTCGTAGTCACGGCGGTAGATGTGGGCGGTGAATCCGTTCGACGGTGCGGTGAACAAGGTTGTCGCTTCGCTTACGGGAGTGCCCATGTACGTGAACTGGAGAGGGTCCGATGTCGTCGCGAAGGCCGAGATCCACGTTCGGTTGTCGACGCATTTGGAGTAACGGGCCCCACATGGGTCGAACCCGCCACCGAAGTTGCAGCACTTGCCGACTGGGGCACTGCAAGGCGGGCATGCCCCGCAGAACTGGTTCCCGCAGTTCCCACAATAGATGTTCTGACGGCCCCAGTACGGCGAGCCCCAACCGTCGGTGGGGTCTTTGTCCCGTACCACATGCATGAACGCCAAGTCACCCATCAGAACTGTTCCGAACGGGAGGCATGTGGCGGCGGGTGGGTTGCATCCAAATGCCGTGCCCCCTGCGGGGTGGCTATAGTTGGCGCTGAACATGATGTCGTTCGATGAGGAGAGGTTGTTGCGCTGGCGCATTCGTTCGGGAAACGTGCCGTCGTTCCTGATCAGAGTGCCTTCGAACTCCATGAATAGTAGGTCGCCAAGGTCCTGTGTAAACACGCTGTCTTGGGGCATGTTGAGGGCGGGATTGGAGTGGACGTACCCGAGACTACCGTTGCGGAGCAACCACCCGCGAGTCGCGCTCTGGTGGTAGGCTGCCCCTAGGGCCAGCGTATCGTCAAGCGCCTTCATGAACGCTGACCATTGACACTGGTTGCGGTACCACTTATTGAACATGTCGTTCTCGTTCGTGTCGCAGCCACGTGGGTAGTCACCGATCTCGAAGTTGCAGTCGTATGCGACCCACGCTTCACTGAAGTCGTCGGCCTCTTTGATGCCACCGCCAGTCAGCGTCCTGAAGTCGAGGAACTGGAGTCCCCACTGAGCGTTGTCGGCGAAGATCCCTCTGAAATACGGGCCGCTTCCTGAGCCGCCAGGGAGTTCTTGCTTGTAGATTTGGGTGACGAGAAACTCGAGGTAGGCGTGGAAGACCCAGTTGTTGCGCCAGTTGAGCAGCTCGCGATCGAACTCTGTTTGAAATACACCGCCTATGTCACATGGCTGGAGGAACCCAGCATAGCCCGGGTGCGGCACTCGCGAGAGAACTGGGTTGTTCGAATCGTAAGCGGGGAAGGTCTTGGTCGTACAGATGATCGGGTCTGTTGGGTTTTGACCGCTGCCACACCCGAATGAGCCTGCGGGGCATCCGCCGAGTGCGTTGCATCCCTGACAGCGCCAGTAGCGGATCGTGGTCTCTTCGCTGAAATGGAGGTAGATGCCCTCGTAGATCGTTTGCCAGTTGGCGGGGAATCTCGCTTGGACCCACGCTTTCCATTTGGCGTCGGCGCTGTTGACCGGGTCTGTGGTCCGGTGCTCGGTCATGGACCAGTAGTTGAACACCCGCAGGCGCTGGCTGGGTGAGGCCAAGACGGCGGTTCGGAGTGCCGAGCCGGCTCCGGCGGTTTGACCGCCGATTAGGATCTGCATCCGTTGGGCGATCCTGCATAGTACACTGTCAGCGACGGTGCCTTTTTCACAGATGGTGCCAACGTCTGTGTGGCCCGAGCAACCATACATGAGGTGTTGGAACACCGGTTGTGTGAACGCCTGCCAAGCCCCCACTGTCACGATCGCGAAACACACGAGTGCTGCGATCAAGTACTTGAGACGGATCATGGCAACCCCCTATTTGAAAGGAGGGCTTCGGCCCCCCACACCCCTCGGCGATCACCGAAACAACGACTTCATATTCTGCCACGTCGAGCCCTCGGTCGGCAACGGTTTCTCGGTCACGTTTTCACACTCGGGCTTGCAGCCGCTCGGCGCGCCACCGATCGTGCGCAGGTAGCTCTTTGAGTGTACCGCCTGGAACGGGATCCCGCAGGCGGCGCTGATGTCGGCGTGCCAGATGTAGGACCCGACGCCGCCACCGTAGAACGGCGGGATGATCGTGGTGCAAGTCCCAGTAAACGGGACATGATCGCTCGAATAGGATCCCAGGTAAAACGTCGGTTCGGGCGCGCCGTTCAGCCACGCGTGAATCGCGGTGTTCATCGAGCCGTTCGGGTCGTTCGGCGTCTGTAGGTGATAGACCCAAGAGTCGTTGTACTGCGACCCGTAGGTGCGGTCGATGAGAGTGAACATCGCTCCCGGCGTGAAGCTTTCGAGCCCCGTGCACTCGCTCGTGCCGCAGTCCAAGTAGACGTAGAAGTCGGTGAACCACCAGTTGGGGCGGTGAGCCGCGGCGAGGTCGGTGCCGGTCGCACAGCGTAGCCCGAGGCCACTGCACGGCACCCCACCATCGAGCTTGCTCACTTTCATCCACACCTGCCGGGTCGCGGTCCGCACCATCGCGTCCCCGGCTGTGATCTTGCTCCCGACCGCGAACGCGAGGCTCGGGACCAACATTAGAACCATGAACAGTCGTCTCATTCCGTTCCTCCGATTTCTAGAAACTGGTTGAGTGTGTACTGCCTGCTCACTGGCGACCAACCCTGCACTCCGCTCTCAAGACAGAACGTCGCCGGGTCGAACGCCACGAGCCCAGGATACCCCATTCGACTCGCCCATGACCACGGCGCATGCGCACCACCGCGCATCCATCGCCCGTGCTCGTTCTGGGTGAATAGTTCCTTGCGGCGGATCCAAAGTCCAGTCGGGCCGAACATCGAAACTGGGACGTAGTCGTCGTATTTCTTGGTCGGATCGTCACCGACGGCATGCCCGTAAATTCCGTGCCCCTTCGCCTCGATCCACACGACCGGCCTTCTGGCTAGAGTTTCCCAGACTTTCTCCAGCGGCCTTCGCGCCTGTGACAGCACCATGCCTTTCAACCCGGCGTAGCAATTCCAGTCGAAGTGCGCCTGTGTCCACATCCCTTCCAGCCCATCCGCCCCTTCGACGAGCAGAATCCCTTCGAGATCCCAGTCGTGTCCGCCAATCGCCTTCGTGTCGCTCGCGTGCGCGACCGACAACAATGTAAACTTGTGTGTCGTCGTTATAACCTCGGCGACTTGAATTTCGGTAACGGCGTCGGCAGCCGGGTCAGGGCCGAGGCGCTGGTAAATGATCGGGAGCATCAAATTGTTCATCCCTCTCCGGGTCAAGCTGTTTCAGGTTACATGGACAGGCACACTTGCCATGACGCCATCTCCCACACCGCAAACAGTGTCCTGCGTTCGGCCACCGTCCTCGCTTCCCGCACGCATCACAGGTGCCCGATCTACCCACCGGATCTTGCGGCATCTGGTCCTCTCCTTTCGTGGCCCCGGCTGTGGGCGGACTGGAGCATGCCAGCCCGATTACACTCCCCAGTTCGCCGGTCGGGAATCGCCGTCAGATCACCATTACCGGTTTCTTTTTCAGCCGTGGGATGTACAACAAGACCCCACGCTTCCGCTTGATTTTCCTATCGCGTTTGATGATGTAGCAGGAAACCGAACCATCCTTGCAAAGCGCCGCTCCACCGATCTCGATGTACGGGTGTCGATCTTCCCATCGTTCGATCACGTTCTGCAAAGCAACCGCCAACTTCCAACAGTCCTTGCGCTCACGCGCGTTTAGTTCTGCCATCATTCGCCCTTCCCGTCAGATCACCTTCTTGCCGAGCACCCCGCGCGCTTGCCGCTCTCGCGCCCGTCCCTCCAGCGCGTCGAGGGCTTTTTCGATGTACATGATGGCTTCGGCGTTCGCCGGGTGCTCGAACCGGCTGCGCTGGAAAAACTCCAGCCGCCGTCGCGCGGCCTCCGGCACCGTCCCGACGAACGCAAGTCGTGTGGTTCAGTCACGTCTCCTCCTTCGGTTCCAGAAACGCATCGACTAGAGTTCGCCACGCATGCGCCGCAGCCAGAGGGACCACGGAATTGCCAATGGCCGCCAGTCGCTCTGCCCGATTGGTAGACCCATCAGCCACTCGACGAATTGCGGGTTCAAGACCAGGGGGCCATTGCCCACGATCTCCGCCAGTGCCTTCCCTCCCTGGCGGCCATAGTCCGGCGTAGGCCACATTTTCGCCTGATTTACCAGATCGTGTGGGAAATGATGATGGTCTGAATATTGTCCCCTTTCCCCCCTGCCACCAGTCCCGTCGTGAGCTTGCGGAGTAGCCCAGGATGAAGAGTCGTTGCCGCCGATGCGGCGCCCCAACTTCTGCCGCCGAGAAGAGGCCTGCTTGAACGCTGTAACCCATCCGTCGAAGATCGCTCCACACGATTCGCAGTCCGTGATGCACGAGGCCTGGCACGTTTTCAAGAAAAACGATTCCTGCGTCCACGTCCCGGACGATCCGTGCGATGTCGGGCCAGAGCCAACGCTCGTCGGCTGTTCCTTTACGTTTGCCAGCGACGCTGAATGGTTGGCACGGGAATCCCGCAGAGACGAGATCCACCGTTCCACGCCAAGGGTGGCCGTCGAAGGTTGCGAGATCGTCCCAGACAGGAGCCGGATCCAGGGCCTGGTCCGCCATCCGCGCCACGAGACAGGCCGCAGCGTAGGCTTCCCGTTCGACGTAACACACAGTTCGGCAGGCATCTCCGAGGGCGAGTCGGAGGCCGAGTTCGAGTCCCCCAATTCCGGCACAAACAGCCATCCCATTCACGATTCCTCCAGAAACGCATCAAGCTGCGCCCACACACACTCCGGTCGAACCTGCGGGACGACGAGGTGGCGCTCACGGCCTTGCACCGGCAGCTCTTGGCTTCTCTCTTCCACCTCAATCGCCCGCATGAACAAAGTCTGAATCTTTTTCATTTCATCCTCGCAAGCGTCACGATCATGATGACGTATGGGACCACGATTCCAGCGAAGAGAAGCAATCCCCAGAGCGCAGCGCCGTTCATCCCAGCTCCCTATACCAAAGCGTCCGTGGCACCGGCTTGAGGCCGACCTGGCGCAGACCTTTCTTGCACCACCCAACATTGGAGCTACTGCTCAGCAGCACATGAGGATTAACTGGGTGTTCATACAGGATGATTGACTGCCACCTGGCCTCCGGCTCCGTCGAGACTTCGATCTTGCCTGCTCTGTTTTTCAGACCGAGCCGCCATGCGAGCCAGACGGCAACGCGAAGTCGTTTGTGCCCCTTCGGCCACGCCCCCGTCTCGTCGTAGTAGTAGACCCTTCGCATTAGCCCGGCTCCTTGTCGTCTCTCCGCCGGATAGCCTCAGCCCAAGCGGCGGCGACGGCGGCAACTTGAATCACTTCGTCGTAAACGAGTTGTTCGGGCATATTCTCCAAGCTCGCCTTACACGCCTCGCCGAACTCCTCGCCCAATATGAGCGCCCACTTGGCGTCGTCGTGATCCTGTCGCCCCCATTTGCAATCTTGGGAGGCGCGTTCCATGCCGATGTCTGCCAGTACGCTCATTTTGTCAGTCATCCCGGCTCCTTCTCGCTCGCGTTGTCTCTCCACGACGACTTCCCGGTCCCGTTGCAGAACGGACACGGAAACGTCGGATTCTGGTCGAGCCAATTCGCCCCGGCCGCTCTCGCGCACAGCCGACAGAGCATGTTCCCGTCCACCCAGTAGGTCGGATTCGACGGCACTCCACAGCCCGCGCACCGCATGCAAAGCGTGGCGTCGCTTGGGTTGCTCGTTCCAACGGTCATGCCTTTCCCCCCCCCCCCCCAGAAACTCCGCCGTGTCTTTGCGCAGGTCGTCGAGGCCGCAGGTGCACTGCGTGGAACCATCGCTCTCAGCCGTCGTCAGACAACTCCACTCGTGCTCTATATCCCACTCATCGAGCCGCCTGAGCAGCGCGATTGCCTTTTCCCCGATCTCACGTGTCGCCACTGGCTCTAGGTCGCCCACCATGTCCTTTGCGACCGCGCGTACCAGCTTCTCCTCAGCCGTCATGGCTCCTCCTCATAGTGCTTCCCACGGGAACGTCCCGGGGCACGTCTTGCTTGCGTTGATGGCTCGGTGGGGGATGATGGTCATGATGCCTTGTTTGCGTAGTGCCGCGACGAGCTTGGTTACGCTTGCTACTTGAGCGTCGGGCCAGATGGTTTGTGCGCCTGTACCCTCGATCTCGATTCCGACTGTGTAAACGTTGGGGCTCACTCCGGGTATTAGGCTGTCCCATGTTGGGTGGTCGACTCGCCCGGCGTGCCAAGCGGCCTCGTCGAGCGGCACCAACTGGTGTACTCGCCCGTTCGCCTGGACGAGGAAGTGGGCACTCACGTGGGATTCGGCGTTCGTGAGCCACGCGAGCGCCCCTTGGCCCGAGCCGTCAGTGATGTGGATCACGGTCGCGATCGGGCGCCACCCGTCGCGGGGACTACGATTCGGCGACAACATTTACACCTGTTTCTTCCTCTTACAGTTGGAACCCGAACGAGAACACGTACTTGATGTCATAGCGTGAGTCGAGGTCGATGAACACGCCTGATTGGGCTTCTGTGTCAGCGAGCGCGATCAGAGCGCCGAACCCGAACCCAGCGTTACCGGGCAAGGCGCCGCGCAAGAACTCGACCCTGAGTCCGGTGAGGTAAGCGAACTTGTCGTTCTCACTGTCGAACTGGACCGCGTGTGGGTTGAGCACCGTGAGCCACTCGAAGTTCGCACCGTCGACGAGGTCGAAGCCCCATTCATAGCCAGCCATGTCGAACGCCTTGGCATGGACTCGGTCGTCGGCTCTCGAGCGTTCGACGGTGACTGCCGCCGCCATCACTCCATGTGTTAGACGTGGGTCGAGGGCTTGGGCGTTGGCAAGAGAAGCGACCGTGAGTAGTAACATTGCAACAAGTGACCGAGCACATAGCCGTTCGCTTGTGGTTGGTGATCGTTTCATGTCGTCATTACCTCCTGTTGGGGTGTGGGAGCACCGTCGCTCAGAGACCGGATGGGACCTGTAGTTTCAGTGCCCCCGACACCTTTACGTAAATCAGCGTGGTGGTTTGTCCGTCTTCATCATGCCTTCTTGTACCCCACTACGTTTTCCTGGAGTTGGCCTTGGGCATCTTCGCCCTGCTCGAACACGGCTGTCACGTGGTGGCCCGGGAACGTAGGGACCAAGTCAATGATCTTGGAGAGCCCACGGAACACTGTCCTGTTGATGAGGCGGTCTTGGGCACCCATCGCCTTGCAGAACGAACTCATTCGCTTCGACGAGTAGCCCATCCGCTGGAGGCGCTTGCCCCATACCTTGCGTGTGGGCTCGCCACCATTCGCGTTGGCTTCCTCAACGATCTTGGCGATCTGCTCGTCGGAGTAGACGGCGAGGTCCCACCACCAGTTGCCGAAGTCCGACCGCACCTTCGATGTGTTCTTCGAGGGCTTCCTCGTCGTGACTCGGATCTGGATCCGGGATTGCTCCTGCTCGAGAGCTGCCTCTTTGTCGAACAGCTCTTTGATCTCGACATCGTCGATGACGCAGTCTTCTTCCCATCTGTAGATCGTCGACTCATAGCCGTTGTCGAACTTTTTCTTGCGCGTGGTCAAGGTGGAGTTGTCTTCCACCTTGGGGACCGTGAGGAAGTCTCCCCCCACACGTACGGCCTGATCATCAGGGACATCTCGTAGTGCCATCGTCGCTCAACCTTCCTTTCCTAGAGACTGTATCCAACGCCAAAAGACCTTTGTAGTTTCTGGGTTCGGGTCGAGAATCTTGTGAGTTTCCTTGATCGCCTCTTGGATCTTGACCGACTTGCTTCCTGCGACGTGGTAGTCGGCCTGCACCAATTGCACCATGATGTAGCCGTTGGGGTTCTTGTCGCCACGTTCGCGAGTGAGATACAGATTAATGTCAGCTCGGTTGGGAACTTGGCGCGGTCCGGCTTGCCCTACCGTGCACGGTCCGAACAATAGAAAACGGTGTTTGGCAGTGTCTTGTTTCTGCACCGACTCTTGGTAGGTGATGAGCGTGTGGCCGGGTTGCTTGTGCCAGTGTTCAATGATCTCGTTGAGTTGGGCTTGGACCATGTTGTAGTCGCCCTCGTCGGGCTGCGTGTACTTGCGCCCGTAGTCGATCTCGGGCGACTTGGGACCTGATGTGGGGCCACCGTCCTTGAGGAAGTAGTGCTTCTTGGCGTTTTCGCGCAGCATCTCGTCGCCGGTGCCGGACATCCCATCCCAGTTGTACCACCCGAGCGCTTCGGCAGCCTTGATGTAGGAGGTGCGCTTGGTGGGGTCGGCGATGCTCTTCTCGGCCCATTTGATCAGCCAGCGCTTCCAGTCACGTTGGGCGAAGTCGAATGCCTCCTCTTTCCATTGGGTGATGATGATCTGGTCGCCGTCTTCGCCAGCGTAGTTGGGTTGGTCGCGCTTGCGCTTGGTGTACCCAGTGGGGACGATCCTGAATATCCTCTTGCGGGTCTCAAGTGGAACGGATCGTAGTCTTGGCGAGGTCTGATCGCTCGCGATGTAGACGCCGGTTCCCCACTCGTCAGGGACCGTGGTCGAGGTCGCGGTCTTACCCGAGCTTCCGATTCCGTAGAGGTTGGCTTTGACGTAGCCTGTCTCGACGAACTCGCCAAAATCGACGAGCGAACTCATGGTCATGTGTGGGGGCCACCTTCCTTCCAACGAACTAGCGTATCACATGAGGCGAAATTTTCCGAGCAAAATTTTCAAGTCAGGCCCACCTGGTCACTTGCGCTTTGGTAACTTGTACCGATACACGTAGATGACTTCATCAAGCACGTACACCTCACGCTTCCAAGCGAGTTGACCACGCGCCGGGGCAAGGGCCTCGACTCGTCTATGTGCGAATCGCCGTTTCTCCCAATGACGGTCTTTTCCCCCGCCAAGGAACAACAACGATTCTTTCCACATCGCTTTATTCGTCGTCTTCGGCATCGGCGTACCTTTCGAGCGGGTTCGCGTCTTCGTAAGCGACATCAGTGAGTGGCACCTCGCCATCGCACGTCGCCATGTACTGGCAGCGTGAGCTGCCGTAGGCACCCCCACAATAGTGTTCGCGTTGCTCGACAGGAAGCGGGTACAGCGAGCCACGTGCCGGACCTAAGTTCCGTTCTTCAATGATGATGTTGCGGACGACCTCTTTTATGTCGGCTAAGCGTTGGCTTCTTATCGCTTGGCTGATCACGAGGTCGGTTTCGACGATGGTCTCGGCGGGGTTGCGGTCGAGCAACACCCCCGAGTCGTCTTTCTTGCGCAAGCCGACTTTGAGAACGAGAAAGTGGTGGGTGCCGCCCCACAGCTCAGGTCCCCAATGGCCCTCGGCGATGTAGCTGTAGGCGCTCTCGTGGAGCGACCGTTTCACTTTGGCGATTTTGAGGTCGAGGTGCTGGGGGCCCGAGGTCTTCACTTGCCAGTGCTTGAGAGGGCGCAGATCGTCGTTTCTTCGCACTACCGCGTCGAGCCGTCCGAACAGCACCACGTCGACACCCTCTATTGTCCCTAGTGGGCGCTCGCCAGTCCATTCGACCTCGACGACCTCGTCGAACGGGGGGTTCGCGTCTTGACCCCACCACCAGGCGGCCCAGGTGCCGAGCCCCTTGAGGGTGGTCAAGTCCTTTGTCAAGACGGGGATTCCACGCTGCTCGAGTTCCATCGTGTAGGTGAGCTGGAGCGAGTTCACCCACTGATCCACGTCGGCGAGACCCGGTTTATGTGGTGCCTGCTGCTTGTAGTGGCGCATGGCTTGTTCCCACGACTTGTGGAACGCGGTGCCGATGTCGAGCGCGGTGCGCTTGGTGCCTCGAAGCGACCTCTTATAGTGGTAGGCGCTTGCCCAGTATGACGGGCAGTTCTGGTAGGCGAGGATCTCCGACACGTTTACACGGCGAGTCGGGGCGGGGGTGTTGTTGATGCCGATGATGCTGTGGTGCCCTTCAGGGTGTTTCAGTTCGACGATGTCGCCGTCTTGGATGGCGGTCATGGTTGCCCTACTCGTTTCCCGAGGGTGTCGAGCACGAGCCTGGTGGCGATGCGCCGGCACACCAGGTCGATGTCCTTGTGCTCCTGGTCGGTCTCTGGCTCGACGAGGCTACACAGAGTGGCGTCTTTGTGCCTGATCACGATCTCGATTTCCCCGCCCCTGTCGAGCAGGTCGAGGAACTCTGCTGCGAGCATTGCCCGTTTCCAGGCGCCTTCTTTCATTTGGTCTGGGGTCCTTCCTCGCCGACGACGCGCTCGGCAGCTTCTTTGAATATGACCTGGTCCCTTTGTTCGATTTCGTCGTGGACCTGGCCGAGGATGGTGACTCGGTTGGCTAGCTTGTCGCCGGCTGTAGATCGGGCGTCCTTCACCTTGTCGTAGTTGGCGACGCACCACTGGGACATGAGCCGCTCGAGGACCCGGCTTCGCTTGCCGTGGGGGCACATCAGTTGGAACAGGCGCACGACGCCAGGGTCCAAGCTGTAGTGGATGCGGTGTTTACGAATCGCCAACCACCTCTCTCTTGCCGCGCAGCTTCAAGTCGAGTCGCTTCAACCCGAGGCGGTCTCGACGCCTTCGCCTGGCCGCGCTTCGCCTCATTGCCTCCCGGTGGCACTCCCTACACCAACGCTTGCCATCCGAGCGCAGCCAGTCCTTCTCGTGCCCCCTCGGGCAGTGTGTTTTTGTCGTTGCCATGTGGGCACTCTACCATAAAGGCCCACGATTTGCAACGTCCTCGAGTTAGGACACCGAGGCTGCAAATAATGTGCCCTCAGGTTATCAACTAGGCACGTCAAACGCCACCTCAGACTAGTACATGAGTGCTGTAGAGTGTGTGTTGCTTATAAGAAAAAGAGATAGGATTGAAGAGCAATAGGTGTGCCGTTGGTGTAACCTCTTAGGAGGGTTACACTTAGGTTGGCTAGTGTAGCATTAGGATACGCTTTTGTTATATATTTTATCCTTATGGTTAACAATGCTGACCGCCCTATAATCGCTCCCGCGCCGACTTGCGGTCTGGTTATAAATAATAGTCAACCTGGAAGTCGAAAGAGATAACCTGAGTTTTAAACAGATAACCTGACGCTTTTGTTGTTAACCATGGCGCTTTAGTTTGTAACCATTTTTAGTTAACTTGTTATTCTAGTACCGGTTACGTCTGCCGTAGCCCCACAAACATATATATATTTAATACCTATTTGTACCATCGTAGAATTACGATGAGTTTGGTTGTGGTTCAGGGTCGATTTTGTCAACTTCGTCTTCGCGTCGTGGTATACTGCTCGTATGGAGTCGGCTGATCGAAAAGCCCGCATCATCGAGCTGGGTAGGCTGGGGACTGCCCCTTACGAGATCGCCCGGGTGCTCACGCTCGAGTTTGGCATCAAGGTGTCATCGGCGCTCGTCTACTACCACCTCGGTAAGGCGGGCCTGTGGAAAAAAGGTCGGGTTGGAGAGAGGCGGCAGACTAACCCCAATGACCCGTACCGGGCCCGTGTCGATGGGATCCTCGCCAAGGTCGACGGGCTCGCCATCGAAGTACTCGAAGGAACGGGGATCGAGACCGACCTGATCCTCCAAGAGACGATCCTTCGAGTGGATGACCTGCCACCCCCACCCCAACCGCGACGGGGAACAAGAGACGCTCCTTACGGAGACGGCCCCTACGGAGACGGCTCGCAAGAGGGCCCCCGCTCCCCCGATGGACGCACGCTCGATCAAATCGACGCCACAAGTGCAACCGACGAGGACCTCGAGTGGCTCAGGTGGTTGCGCCGTAGCCCCGACGGCACAGTGACCGATCGACTGCGTGCGACCGAGGCAATCCTAAAATGGCGCCGACAAGGCACCGACGACTCCCGAAAACGCCTGGACGACGACCAGCTCGTCACCCTGCTCGGTGACATCATCGTTTCTCTACCAGAGTCGCTCCGACAGCGGGTCCTGGCAGCTGCGACGGCGGCGTACCAGAACTAGACGCCCCCGTCGACCTTACGTCCTGCCGCACTTCCCACTGTGTTGCCATGAGCCGCAGCCGGTCCGCCTCCACCCACCCCAAGCCCTGCCTGAGACCCCACCACGCGGCAGCCTTGCGACCACCCACTTTGCCGGTATCGACGTAGAGGGCGCTCACCGCGACCGACGCGGGGTCGACCCACCTTGTTGTGCGCAACGACTCAGCGACCGTCTCGGCCTCACGCTTCGTCAGCGTCACGTCACGGCGTTGCTCAGTCGTAGCAGTGCGCCAGGAGACCAACCAAAATCTCATCACAGGTCACCCTTTCCTTCGTTGAATGTGTTCTCTGATGGCGGTTGCGGCTGCGTGCCCGATCGCCGCCACGATCGGAAACACGATGATGACGAGCGCGACAACGAGGCCAGAGTCAACGTGGGTCATCGTCGAACACCAGCTCGATGTCAGGAGCACGTCGATGGAGTTCGTCACGGATCGCCACTGAAATCACACTGAATGAAGGTGATGACTCGTCGATCCCGATGCTGGCGGCACCAATAGTCTCATAAGCAGGATCGGTTTGAATGTTCACTGTGAACTTGCGCACTCGGTCGAGTATTCGACCTGCTGAGACGGCGTCAGCTTGGGCGCGCAACTTGATGACGTATTCGGCGCGGGTCATGGTTGGGGATCTCCTTTTTCTTGTTTTCATCTCGGCATACACACAGATCAAGTGGTTGTAGGCACGGTTGAGCGAATCGCGCGCGAAACAATCGTACTGTGCAGCAAAACTCCTCGCGCGAAAGAGCCTGCTCCTCCATCGAATAGCCGCTAGCTGCCTGGCGTAGGCACCAGGCAGCGTGCTCGGCCGCTTTAGCGGCCTTGCGCAGATGATTTTGCGCCCGTCCCCTGTACATCACGCGCCAGCCTCTTCGTTGATTGTGGCCTCTTGCTCGCGTCGTGATTTGATCTCTTCGATGGTGAGCTGGTCGCGGGCACGGCTGACGCCGACGTACCACACGAAGGTGTCGCGCCGGAGCCTCTCGTCGACCTCGGGGATGCCCACCCAGACGTACTCGGCACCTTTGGCCTTGTGGATGGTCGAGACACGGATCCCGTTCTCGTCTTGGAGGCAGTTCTGAAGTAACTCAAAGTCAGGCTTGCTGAGTGAATGCAGCCACATTGCGTCACGGACAACCTCGTCCCAACGGGCGGCACCACCTTCGCCCTGGTAAATGCGAGATTGCTTCATCCGCCCCCAACGGCGGTCGGCCTCGACGGCTGCCCAGGGCTCGCCCTTGTCACGCATCTCAATGACCAGCTTGACGTGCCGCATGTTCCAAAAGTCACCCTTGCCGACGAGATAGACGGGGACACCCGCCTTGGCGAGCTTGAGCTGCCAATGTGCACAGGTGCGGTTGTAGCGGCAGAGCACCGCGCGTTCTCGGAGCGGCGGCGACCCTGGCCCGTCAAGGGTGAGTCGGGACCAGAACTCGGCCGGGTCGAGCGTGGTGACGACGGTGCCGTCAGTATCGCCACGGACGCCGTACATCCCCGACGGGCAGATCGCCTCGCCAAGTTCGATGATGGCGTCGCGAGAACGAAAGTTACACGAGAGGGGGAGCCGCACCGAGCCAGTGAACTTGGTCTCAAGTCGTGTAAACGAGTCGGCGAGGGCCCCACGCCACTCGTAGATGCGCTGGTTCGGGTCTCCTACGACGCACAACGATTCTGGTCTGAGCGCCCCCATCCGCTCGATGATGTCGTACTGGAAACGGTCCACGTCCTGGTACTCGTCGACCATGACGTGATCGTAGGGAAGATCAAAATAGTCAGGATTTTCCGCGACGAGGCGCACCATCGCGTCGAAGGTGACCTTGGACTCGTCGAGGAGCCAGCCCCGGTAGGCGTGGAGCGCCTCAAGGGTGCGCCGGGCGACCGTGTCACCGTCACTCTTTGCTGCGTCGATCTCGGCCTCGAGTTCGGTGGTGTATAGCGACCGCTCCGAGAGGTTGATCAGGTCCTGGTCCCAGCCCGACTCGTCCCATGAGGTGTACTCCTGGCCGGTGGCCTCGGTGAGCATCGAGAACAGGCCGCCAGTGACGACGGTGGGGCGCTTGGTGAACCCGTAAGCGGCGGGCTGGCGAGTGATCTCTCGCAAAGCCCATGAGTGGAACGTCTTAGCGGTGCGTTCGTCGCAGTCGGGATCAAGCTCGAGTGTCCTCGAGACGAGGGTGGCGGTTTTGCCCGATCCTGGTCGGGCGTCGACGATGATGACACCCTCGGTAGTGTCGATGACGGCTTGCTGCTCGGGAGTGGGGCGCTCGAGTCCTCGTCGGGCCCTCAGACGGCGCCCGAACTCGTCGGCGGCTAACTTGTTGAACGCGAGGACGAGGGCGCTCATTGGGGCACCCCTCGCCCCCGTGCCTTGGCGCACGAAGCACAGAAAGCGGTTGAGCGGCCCTGGCGGACCCCCAGCACCCTTAGACCACAGGCGGTCGTGTAAACGGCGCAGGAGAGGGTCGATGCGTCGACCTGGTCTACCCAGTGGCGCCGGGCGGCGGTCTCCCCGTGGGTGCGGCCAGCCTCAGCGACCCAGCCAGCAGCGGTGAAGTACGACCGAGACGCCTGGACTGGTGCGTAGACTGGCGACGGTCTCGGCGGGGTCTCGTCGACGGTCTTCCAGTGCTTCGGCTCGTCGTAGATCCCAAGGGAGTTGCGGTATCCCTCGTCGGTCCAAGGTCCCTCGTCGGGCTCGGACGGGTCTTTTGCCTCATCGTCGTCCAGATCGGCGGGTTCGGGCTCGTGGATACCCTCTGGATTTTGTGCCATTGTAAGGCTCCCAAGTCGTTTAAACAGTGCGGTTTGGTGCCACTTTGTGCCTATGGCCCATTGTACCTACTGGGCGCCCGTTCTGTCAAGTACTGATCGTGTGTGTAGCAAACAAATGTCAGGTGGTTCTCGCGGGCCCTTTCAGACGTTCGGCCTGACGTGTTTGCCCGTTGTGAGATGGCCGGTTCCCGCCAAGTAGCCGACCTCGCGGGTGGAGCGGGAGAGCCTGCAAGGGTGCCCCCTCGCCCTCTCCCTCTTGGCGCCCGCACGCTCGAGAGTGCCCCGTTTACACGGCCAGGGTTGTGCTCCGGGTTGGGGTGGATTTGGTCGATGATGTTGTCGCCTAGGCGTGAGCCATTCAACGCCTGGATGGTGGTTCTGGCTTGCGGCCCTCGATCACGTTTCTAATCACTTCGTCGATCTCGGCCCGGTGCTGGCGCAGGAACTCGCGCATAGAGAGGCGAGTGCTGCGGCGCCAGTTGTATAGGCCCTCGTCGTTTTCGACCCACTGGTGGCGCTCGGTGTCGTTCACGATGGCACCCCCCATGTGATGGCGTCGTTCTCGAATTGCATCGGCATGAGCAGACCACGCAACGTCGCGTCAGCGTTGCCGACGTAGAACTCGACGGCCTTGTTGGGCCCGTGGAAACGCCAGACCGCCGTGATGTTGTTAGCGAGACGCTTGGTGAAGCCCGTGTAAACACACTGGCGAGCGACGCTCTCGACGAGAGCGAGGCAGCCGGCGCTAAGGGCGATCGTGGTGGTTGGTTCGGCGTCGCCCGTGTCGTTCCACACACGCCGCCAGTCAGGGTAGGGGCCCATCTCGTCGAGACGCCAGTCGTGCTCCGCCCAGCCTTCGAGGTCGGTGGTGTAGAGTGCGGCCCGATCGTGGCCGATCCACAACGCCGCCACCGAGAGCGTCGATTTTTTGATCGTACCGGTAGCGGCGTTGATGACGCGTGTGGGGATCGTGAGACCTTGAGGGGGAATCGGGAACGAATCCGCAAGGCCGTAGCGTAGGGGGAACTCTTCTGGCGGTGTCGTGCTCGTGAGTCTGAGCGTTCCCAGTACGTGGGCGTTGGTTGCGGTGAGCAGCCCGCTCGGCTCGATGTGGACGCCAGACATCATGGATGCCCTGCTGGCGTCGTCGCCCGCGAGTGCTACCAGTGCCAGCTCGCGCTTGGATAGTAAGCGGGTGAACTGTGGTGTCGGCGTTGGTGTTGGCGCCGGTTGGTCTTGGGTGCCCGTTTGGGCTTGATCGTGCTGCATCGTTTGCTCCTCGTGTGGTGAGGGTGCCTATCTCCCTCGTGTGGCGTGGTGTGGGGCGTTTAAACGAGGCACGCCCCACGAGCCCTCGGGGTCAACGCTACGTGACTTCCTTCGTTGCGTTGTCGCTGGCTTCGATGGCAGCGATGGCCTTGCGGCGCATCTCCCAGTACTTAAACCCTTCGAGAACATCGTCGAGGTTCGCCGTGCCGTTCTGGGAGACGCGGGCGACTGGGCCTCCCGTCTCGTCTGCGGAACACTCGATCATCTCGCCGTCACAAGCAGCGAAACAGTAGGGGCCATAGTTGCCGCCTTCGCCGTGGTAGCCATAGAACGGGACGCCCCGCTCGGCGAGCATGCGCCGTTCATCCGAGGCGCCATAGTTGGATTCGTGGTCAACTAGCGGCTCGCCGGCTTTGGGCTCGGTGTACTCCTGGCTCACGCCGACGATCTCCTCGGCGAGAGCGTAGTGCTCACGCGCGGTCCGGAGTGAGAGTGAGCAGCGGTCTGACATGATTGAACCCCTTCCATGTTTCAGTAAAAGAACGACTCTCGTTTGACGCCGACGCTGTAGGTGGTCGGGATGCGCACGTAGGTGCGGCCTGGTCGGGCGATGGACGTGCGAGGGGGCCAGTCACGGTGACGGAACTCGTGATAGAGACCGCCGACGGTTCCAAGGTATTGCCACGTCTCGCCGTAGGGTGTCGCGGCACAGCGGTGCGGGGTGTCACAGTCGCACGCGTGCGCTGGGTTGGTGCCCGGGTCTAGTTGGGCTTTGCTCCATGCTTCGAGTCCTTGCCAGGCGCGTTCCCACTCGGGGTCATCGGGTGACAGCATGGTGAGCGTTGGCGGTGTGGCGCGCGGCGTCATCCGGTGCCCGTCCACGGTGCCGCAGATTGGGCACAGGGGTGCGGGTCCGTCACACTCAATCATCGGAACGTAGTCGCCACAGCGTTTACACGTGTACAGCATCATGCACCCCTACAGTGGTTTACCCAGGCGATGAACGTCTCAGGCTCTTCTTGAAGGATTCTGCACAGTTCCGACATGCCACGATGCACACGACTGCCTGGCTCAATTGTTGTCAAGCCGCTGTCAATGTTGATAACACCCTGGGCGATGTAGGCCACTGCTTCAGCGGGTGTCATTGGGTTTCCTAGTTTGATTGCCGGCATGTTTTTTACGCTCCCCTTGTCAGGATGCCTGAGAGTAGCAGCATGATTGCCACGAGAGACGCGCCGACAAGCCAGCACGCCACGGCTGCGGTCGAGTCGGGCGGCGTTGGTTGCCCCCCGTTTAAACGTGGTGCGCGGTTAGTTGGCATCGCCGCTCCAGTCAGAGCGCATGGCGACGCCACACGTGGGGCACAAGGGCGCGCCCGCCCTGGCGAGCCACATGCGCGAGACGCGACAGAGATAGCCGCATGTGCCGCAAGCGGCCCGCATCATGCGCGCGTCTTGCTTGCGAGGTGAGTCGGGCGGGCGTGGCGCGGGCATGCGTGGCAACGAAGGGTCACGCGGTTGCTCAGTGTCACCGTCGCCGATGCGCAGGGGTGCGTGCGGGTAGGTGCCGACTGCACGAACGAAACCGTCAGCCCAGAGGGCGAAGTCTGGGCCCGCGACGGTTGCCGTGGGCTTGCCGATGAGGCCGATTGCCCGGACGGCGCGAGAGAAGATGGCATCGTGCCCATGTTGGCAACCAACGGCGGCGTGGATCAGCTCGTGGGCGAGGGTGGCGAGAGTTGCGGTGGGGTTGGCATCGAGTGGGGTTATCATGATCTGGGCGATGCCATCAGCGGTTAGTTGCGGCGGCCAGCATTCGCCAATGACGCGTCCGACGCCAAGGTGTGCGGTGCCCCGAGCGTGAGGGAATGAACAAGAGACGCGCACGGGCGGGAGGGTGTGGCCCGTGAGGGTGGCAATGTCGGGAGCGAGGCTAGCGGCGGCGGCGCCTAGCCAGGCTTCCCGAGTGGACTGCGGGTGCATTTTTGAGTGCTCCAATTCATTACAGGACAACAACTTAACACTCGAATGATAGGCCATTGGCCCAACACGCGCAAGAGGAAAATGCACGAAATCGAAGATGTTACATTTTGGAGACAAGCTAGGATAAGGTTCGGTGCGCCCTTGCGCGCGGCCCCCCCCCTTCGGGGCATCGTGGTGGCAATAGGGGCGCGGATGTGCAGTAGGCCAATCTCGTGTGCATCGAGGCTGGCGGTGGCACCTGAACGGATGCACCCCTAGACATGCGCGCACCCCCGGG
>Ga0247727_10001929_pt1 | contig 47993 bp, 44 predicted proteins | sample WisWelCaveWW1625_FD_202498 | JGI IMG/M metagenome (GOLD analysis project Ga0247727, IMG submission 202498) | Biofilm microbial communities from Wishing Well Cave, Virginia, United States - WW16-25 | ecosystem: Environmental > Aquatic > Deep subsurface > Groundwater > Cave microbial mat | place...
GCCATATGTTTCGCGTGCCGAACGCTCCCCGGCCTGCAACGCAACCCTACGAAGAAGACTGACTTTTTAGGGAACGGAGGCGGAACGTCTTGACTTCTACTTCAGTAGCCGCGTTTTGCCCGGAGGGCACACCCCCGCCGATCGAAGACGGTGCGGTACTCACAGATTCAAAGTTGACGGCACACTAATTAGGTCCACCGCGCCCGGTCGAGCCGCACGACCGAGGCGAGAATGTGTCGCACCGCGCCCGCCTTCGTGCCGAGCTTCGCGGCGGCCTCCACGAGCCCCGACAGGTGCTGGGCACGGCCCTGGTCCGAGTCCACCCCGCTCGCCCGGCAAGCGAGCGCGAAGAGATCGTTCATCTCGGAGAGCTCCAGCGCGGTCGCCACGACGAGCATCCCGGGAATGTCGAGCCCCGGCTCGATCGCGTCCCGGCGCACGGCGTCCACCCGTCCGATGATGGCGTCGAGCTCCGCGCGCGAAATCGTGGGGGGGACGAAGTCCGGCCGATCCCGGAGGCGTTCGACGGCAGCCGCGTGCGACGCTTCCTCCTCGCTCATGCAGCGCCACACTGCCGCGAGATCGGGGTCGGCCGTCCGGCCAGCAAAATGCGCGTAGACCTCGGAAGCGCCCAACTCGAGCCTGCGGCAGGTTCCGAGAATGTCCTCCGCGGTCGCCGGTTCGTTGTGTCGGCTCATCGATTCATCCTCGTAGTGGGCATCGCCGCCTCACGGGATGTAGTTTACCCCGACCTGCCTGCTACTTGCACGCCCGGCGGCGGTCATGCGGAGAAAATTGTTTTCACGTCAGGGTCGCGGCGCGCGCGCGTCCCTCCAGCAGCAGGAGGTGGACGATGGCGCCGTGGAACATTCCGAAGTGGGTGCTGATCCCGATCGTGGCCGTTGTTGGGATCTTCGTCGCGGGCTTCTTCTATGAAGGCGCGGCGGAACGAAGCGCGGCACCCGAGCCCGGCATGCCGAAGGCGGCTGCGACCCGTGGTGCATCCACGGCGCACATGCCAGCTTGTGAAGCGCCGACGAAGACCACGCCGGGCTACTTCGTCGTGCCCGACCACCTCTACCATCGCACCGGCGAGTTTACCTGCAGGGTCGAAAGCGTCATCTCCGTCTACGAGGCGATCGACACGGACGTCCGCAAGCTCTTCGGCGGGAAGATCACGTCGATGGAGATCACCGGCAACGACGACGGCCGCCAGGGGACGCTCCAGTGCGCCGTCAGCATCGACAAGTTCAACGACTTCATCACGTACATCCGCAAGCGCGGGAAGATCCTCGCCGAGCGCATCACCGCGAGTTCGAAGCCGCCCGTGCGCGGCGAAGTTCCGGCGAACGAAGAGATCGACGAACGCGAACTCTCACTCGTCACCGTTCGGCTCATGGACGAGAAGGTCGCGAAGGAAGTCGGTGAGAGCAAGGGGATGCTCGCCGCCTCGTTCTCCAAGAGCACCGGCCACTTCCTCTCGGGCCTCGCGGTGATCGTCGAGGGGTTCGGCTGGGTCGCGCCCTATGCGGGCATCCTCATCGCCCTGGTGCTGCCGATCGTGATTGTCCAGCGGATCCGCCGCCGGCATGACGAAGCGGTTCTGGGCGTCGGTGCGGAAGGGATGAGGTAGTTCGTTGTGCGGCCCGTTCGCTTTGCGAACGGTCCGCACGCGGATAGCGGATAGCCCGATAGGCCGATAGCCGGATAGCCCGACAGAGCACCGACAGAGCACCGACGGAGCACCGACGGAGCACCGACGGAGCCCGACGGAGTTTCATTGCGACCGGAAGTAGTCGATGGTCCTGCGAAGCCCTTCGCTGCGCGGGACCTTCGCTTCCCACTTCAGGATCGCCTTCGCTTTCGTGATGTCGGGGCGGCGCCGGCCGGGATCGTCCTGCGGGCGCGGGATGAAGACGATCTTCGACGTCGATCCCGTCAGCGCGATGATCTCCCTGGCGATCTCCAGGACGGTGACCTCGTCGGGGTTCCCGATGTTCACCGGGAGCACTTCGTCGCTCTCCAGGAGGCGGGAGATGCCTTCGATCAAGTCGCTGACGTAGCAGAAGCTACGTGTCTGCATGCCATCGCCGGCGACCGTGATGTCGGCGCCCTTGAGCGCCTGCGGGATGAAGGTGCAGACCGCGCGTCCGTCGTTCGTCCGCATCCGCGGGCCGTACGTGTTGAAGATGCGCACGATCCGAGTCTGCATGCCGTGCTCGCGGTGGTAGGCCATCGTGAGAGCCTCGGCGAACCGCTTCGCCTCGTCGTAGACCGACCGCGGGCCGATCGGGTTGACGTTGCCCCAGTACGACTCGGGCTGCGGATGGACGAGCGGGTCGCCGTAGACCTCGCTCGTCGACGCGAGCAGGAACCGCGCCTTCTTCGCCTTCGCGAGGCCGAGCGCGTGTAGCGTGCCGAGTGAGCCGACTTTCAGCGTCGGGATCTTCAGATTCAGGTAGTCGACGGGGCTCGCCGGCGAGGCGAAGTGCATCACGCGGTCGACCGCGCCGGCGACTTCGAACGGGCTGTTGACGTTGGAGTTCTGGAACAGGAACTTCGGGTTCGAGCGGAACGGCGCGAGATTCGTCTCGGAGCCGGTGACGAGGTTGTCGACCGCGACGACCTCGTGGCCGCGGGCGAGGAATAGCTCCGAGAGGTGCGACCCGAGGAAGCCGGCGCCGCCCGTGATGACGATGCGCACGCGGGAATGATAACGAAGGGAACGGAGGTCACGAAGGGAACGAAGGTGAGGAAGGTGAGGAAGGTGAGGAAGAGGGCCGGGGGAGTATGCTCTCGTGCAGACAAAAGGGACCCTCGCCGGGTCTTCTACTAAAGAAAGATGCAGACGGTGGCGGCAGCGCCGGCGTCGATGCGCCTGATGGACTTTCTCGAGCGGAGCTACGAGACCTTCGGGCCGAAGCTCTATCACTACCTGCTGGGCATCCTTCGCTCCGCCGCCGACGCCGAGGATGCGCTCCAGACGGTCTTCGTCAAGCTCGCGCAGCGCGACAAGGACGACGAGATCGAGGACCTGACGAGCTACCTCTTCTCCGCGGCGCGGCACGAGGCGATCCGCCTGCGCGACAAGCGCCGCTCGGCGAGGAAGCGGGAGGACGCGTCGCAGGCCGGGGTCGAGCAGCCCGCGCCGCCGCCCGACTTGCTGGCGGCGACGGAGGAGCGCGAGCTCGACCGAAGGAAGCTGGAGGCCGCCATCGCGCATCTGCCGGAGGAGCAGCGCGAAGTCGTCCTCCTCAAGGTGTGGGAGGGGTTGACGTTTCGGGAGATCGCGTCGGTGCTCGGCGTGCCGCAGGATACAGCGGCGAGCCGGTACCGCTACGCGCTGGAAAAGCTGAAACAGGAGCTGGGTGACTGATGGAAGAGTGGCTCAGGGAGTTCCGTCCGATCGCGCCGAGGCCGGCGCTGAAGGCGCAGATTCTCGCCGCCGCGAGAAATCCGCCGCGGCCGGGGCTGATCGACAGGCTGTGGAACCGCACGACGTGGATGGCGATCGCCGCGGGGGCGCTCGTCGCCGTCGGCCTCTACGCCGTGCCGGTGCGCGTCGACCCCGACATCGCGGAGCAGGCGTTCCGGCGCGCGCAGCAGAAGCTGCCCGAGCGCATCGTGGTCTGGACGGGAAGGAGCGAGACTCCGCGCGTGATGATCGCGAGGCTCGAAGGGCCCAACCAGCTCCGACTGGAGGAGCTGAAGTGACCTGCATTGAGGGAGCAACGCCAATGCGTTGCGAGTCGAAATGAAGCGCGTCCTGCGGTGGTCGGCCTTCGTCGTCGTGCTGCTCGTCATCACGTGCATCACCACGGGCGCCGTCATCAACTGGGTCGCGACGACCGGCGTCAACGAAGGGCTCGACCAGATCCGGCGCGAGAACGCGCCGATCGCCATGGCCTCGGTTCAGCCGCCGGACTGCAACCCCGACGAGAACGCGGCGGCGCCGCTGCTGGGCGCCTTCCGCGACCTCGACGATGCGCTCGACGAGTTCCGCCTGGACGGCTCGATTCCGTCGACCTCGCTCGCGGCGAAGATCCCCGATCTCGTGGCGAAGTACGGCGAGCGGCTGGCCGCGGCGAGGATCGCGCTTCAGCGCCCGCGGTGCCGGTTCGACATCGACTACGTGAAGGGCGTCTCCGCGCTGCTGCCCCACATCCTGCCGGTGCTTCGCGGCGCGAAGCTGATGAAGGCCGAGGCGTTCGACCGGCGCGCGAAGAACGACGTCGCCGGCTCGATCGATTCGGCGCTCGACCTGCTCACGCTCGCGGTGCTGCTGGCGGAGGAGCCGATCTTCGTCACGCAGCTGGTCCGGTCGGGGATGGCAATCGACGCCATGGGGCTGATCGAGGCGCAGCCGATGACGGCGGCGCAGGAGGAGCGGCTGATCGGCCTGCTCGATCGCGCGGAATTGAGGCAGGGGCTGGCGCGGGCGCTCCAGGCCGACCGCGCGATGGTCATCCAGGTCTATGGCGATCTGCTCGCCGGCCACGCGGCCGGCAGCGGGGTGCCGGACTACCTGGCGTGGTGGCCGATGCGGCCGCTCGTGCGGCGCGAGTTCGCCGGCTATCTCCGTGCGATGAACGACCTGGTGGCGCTGGCGCGCCGTGACTACCACGAGTGCAAGAACGCGCTGGAGACGGTCGAGCGGTCGATCCACGGGTCGCGCACCGCCGGCATGTTCGTTCCCGCGGTCAGCAAGGTGGCGCTCACGATGACGAAAGCACAGGCGCGGCTCGACCTCGCGCGGCTGGCGGTCGCCGTGAGGCGCGGCAAGGAGCTTCCCACGCTGACCGATCCGTTCTCGGGCAGGCCGTACGGCCGGAACGGCGACCTGCTCTGGAGCGCGGGCGAGAGCGGCCGCGACGACGTCACCTGGCGCGTCCGATAACCCTTCGACTCGGCGACGCCGCTCTGCTCGCGGTGTCGCCTCCCTCAGGGTAAGCGATCTCGCGAACTCCGAAAGGAGTTCACCGAGATCGCTTAGAATCGCGGCTTATGAAACGAATCGCTCTCGTGCTCCTGCTGCTGGCGTCGTGCGCCGTCGGTCCCTCCGCGTCTGCCAGTCGGGAGGAAGCCGTTCTTGCGGCGGAGGAGGCGAAGGACGTCGCGGCGCTCAACGCGCTGCGGGCCGGCACGAAGGAGCCGGCGCTTCTCGCGAGAATCGCGAGGGCGTACGGCCGGGTTCTCACGCCCGACGGCGTCGATGCCCTGATCAACCTGCTGGCCGTGTCGGACCGGCACGTCCGACGGGAGACGCTCTTCGCGATTGGCCAGTTCGCCTTGAAGGCGGAATTCTCCCGGGGGCGCGAGCTGGAGCTGCGGAAGACGATCGAACCGCTCCTCAGCGACCCGGATGAAGCCGTGCGCGTCGCGGCGGTTGAGGCGGCGGGGAAGCTCTCCCTGGGGGATGCTCCGACGGTGCTGCTCGCGGCGCTGAAGGACCCGAGTCCGGAGGTGCGGGCGGAGGCGGTGATCGGACTCTATCGCGCGCGGCTCGTCCTGCGCCTGCGCGGCGCGAAGCCCGCCGACGTCGCCGATCTGCCGAAGCAGACGCTCGACGCGCTGGTGGCGCTCGCGGGCGACTCCGACGTTCTCGTCCGCCGCAACGTGGCCTATTTCTTTTTTCGCGTCAAGGAGCCGCGGGGGCTCGAGGCGGCGAAGCTGCTCTCCGCGGACAAGCAGCTGTGGACCCGCGTCTATGCGGTCGGCGCCCTCGGCCGCAATGGCGATGCGAAGGTCGTGCCGCTGCTGGTCATGGCGACCGGCGACGAGGAGTACCTGGTCCGGCTGACGGCGGTGCAGGCGCTCGCGATGCTGAAGGCGGGCGACCAGATTCCGGCGAAGCTGGCGGACGATCCGTCGTACCACGTGCGCGCGGCGATGGCGGAGTCGTGCGACGACGACAAGGTGCTGGAGAAGCTCTGGGGCGACAAGAGCAGCGCGGTGCGCTCGTCGGCGCTCGGGGCGATCGCGAAGAAACGGGGCGTGAAGGCGGCAGAGCTCGTGGCAAAGGCGCTGAAGGATGAGGACTGGCTGATTCGCGAGGCGGCGGTCGGGGCCGCACCGTCGGTGGGCAAGGAAGCCGAGTCGCTGGTGCTTCCGATGCTCCGGGACGCGGACGAGCGCGTTGCGGCGAAGGCGGTCGAGGTCATCGGCGAGATGGAGACGAAGGCGGCGTTCGAGGCCGTGAAGCAGGCGCTGGCGTCGGAGCTGCTCTACGTCCGTGCGACGGCGGTGGAGGCGCTGGCGAAGCGAAAGGAGCAGGAGGTGCTCGAGGTCGCCTGGAACTGCTACGAGGCGTGCTCGGACCGCAAGTGGGTCGAGGTGCGCGAATCGATCGTCGACCTGTTCACCGGCAGGGTGGGCGACGAGAGCAGCCGGCGCCTGCGGATGCTCGCGGTCGATTCGTCGACGTCGGTTGCGAGCAAGGCGAGGCGGGCGCTCGTCGATCGCGGCGCGAAGGACCTTCCGCCCGAACGGCCGGAAGTTCGCGCGGCGAATCCGCATCGCGGGCTGCGGTTCACGAAGCCGCCGGTCGTGGTGATGGAGACGACGCGCGGCACGATGGAGATCGAGTGCTTTGCGAAGGACGCGCCGATCCACGTGGCGAATTTCATCGGGCTCGTGAAGGCCGGGACGTATGACGGGCTGCCGTGGCACCGCGTCGTACCGGCGTTCGTGATCCAGGGGGGCGACCCGGGCGGGACCGGAATGGGCGACGCGGGGTGGCCGCTTCGCGCGGAGATCAACCCGATCCGGTACGAGCGGGGGACCCTGGGGATGCCGCGGTCGGACGGCTTCGACACTGGCGGCTGTCAGCTCTTCTTCACGCACCTGCCGACGCCGCACCTGGACGGGCAGTACACGGTCTTCGGCCGGATCGTGAAGGGGCTCGACGTGATGGACGCGATCGAGCGCGGGGATAAGATCATCAAGGCGACGGTGCGCGTGCCGTAGAGCGTGGACCGTGGACCGTAGGACCGTGGACCGTAGGACCGAAGACCGTAGGACCGAAGACCGTAGCCGATGAGCGTAACGATGACCGCAAGCGTCAACGAGTCGGGCTGGGAGACGGTGAAGCGGCTCATCTTCGGGCTGTTGGTGCTGTTGCTGCTGGCGAAGGGGGCCGAGGACGCGCACGCGTGGATGACGAAGAAGCAGTGCGCGCGGATCGCCTGCTGGAGCACCTCGACGAAGCACACGAAGGCGGTCGAGGTTCCGGGCGCGGCGAAGGCCGCAGGGGCGCTCTCCGACGTGCACTGCAAGGACCACGCGCCAGGCGTGCTTGACTACTTCCAGGGGACGATCGGGTATGTCGTGCTGGTGGCCGCGTTCGTGCTGTTCGTCGCCCTCCCGCTCTGGGGCGTCTCGAAGCTGATCGGGATCATGCGGCTGGGGTTGGGGCGCTGACGGGTGAGAGCGTGAGAGGCGCGGACGTGGGGTAGAATCAAGGCGATGTTTGTTCGGCGTCGTCCACAGGGACCCGGCGCGCCCCGTTTCACGGAGCCGGCGCCGCCCCCGGCGCCCGTCCCGCCCCCGGCGCCGGCACCTGCTTCCTCCGGTGGACGGTACTGGTGGATCTACGTTGTGCTCGTGATCGCCGGCCTCGCGCGCGGATTCAGCAGCCACTCCTCCAGCCGGTCGTCGTACCCGCCGCCCCGCGCGCCCAGCGAGGAGACCCGGCGGCTCATCGAGCCGTTCCGCCAGCGGCGCGAGGCTCTTCCGCCGGAGCCGTTCTGGCGCGTGGCGCCCGAGTCGATTCCGTTGCCGCCGTCCCGGACCGTCGCCGAGGTGGGCGAGGACCTGCCGCCCCCGGGGAACTGCCTCCCGACCGACCAGTAGTTGACGCGCAGGGGCGGCGCCCCTAGAATTTGAATCGTGGTTCAACTTTTGAACGCACGGTCAAATCGCACGCTTTCGAAGAAGCGGGAGATCCTCCGCTCCGCCGCGGGCGCGTTCCGCCGCAGCGGGTTCGCGGGCGCGAGCATGGAGGAGATCGCCGCCGCGCTCGGGATGACGAAAGGCAACCTCTACTACTACTTCAAGAACAAGCAGGAGATTCTCTACTTCTGCCAGGACCACTCGCTCGACCGCATGCTCGGGGAGGCGGCGCGCATCGAGCGGATGAGGGCGCGGGCCGACGAGAAGCTGGCGATGCTCATCGACGCCCAGCTCCGCTGCATGCTCGACGAACTCGACGGCGCGGCGGCGCACCTCGAAGTCTCGGCGCTGCCCGCGGCCAAGCTCCGCCGGATCGTGATGAAGCGCGACCGGTACGAGGCGGCCCTGCGACGCGTGATCGAGTCTGGCGTGCGGACTCGCGTCTTTGCGCCGTGCGATCCGAAGCTCGCGGCCCTTGCGGTGCTCGGGGCGATCAACTGGGCCGCGAAGTGGTACCGGCCGGACGGGCCCGCGACCGTCGACCAGATTTCCGAGGCGTTCTGCGCCATCCTGATCACGGGGCTGATATGACGAAGAAGACAAAGAAGAAAGTCCACCTGACCTTGACGGTCAACGGCGAGGAGCAGGAAGTCGCGTTCGCGCCGCACAAGACGCTGCTCGAAGTGCTGCGCGAGGATATGAACCTCACCGGCACCAAGCATGGATGCGAACTCGGCGAGTGCGGCACCTGCACGGTCCTCGTCGACGGAAGGCCGGTGCTCAGCTGTCTCGCGCTCGGGCTGGATGGCGAGGGCAAGGAGATTACGACCGTCGAGGGCATGGATGACAAGGGCAGGCTCCATCCGCTTCAGGACGCGTTCGCCGATCTCGGTGCGGCGCAGTGCGGCTACTGCACCCCGGGGTTCCTGCTCACCGCCATGGCGCTGCTCGAGAAGAACAAGAAGCCGACGTGCCAGCAGATGAAAGAGGCGCTCAGCGGGAATCTGTGCCGCTGCACCGGCTACATCAAGATCTACGAGGCGATCGAGCTAGCCGCGGCGCGGATGCGCGGCGTGAAGGCGGAGATCAGGCAGGAATCGATCTACGGGGAAGAGTAGCTAGCAGCTAGCAGCTAGTAGAGAGTAGAGAGTCGAAAGGCAGAAGGGTAGAGGGCGTGATGGCGCGAAAGAACCCGTACAAGACGATCGGCACGCCGGTCCGCCGCATCGACGGCCGCTCGAAGGTCACCGGCCAGACGAAATTCGCCGACGACCTCGTCCTGCCGCGCATGCTCTTCTGCAAGCTGTTGCGCAGCCCCGTCTCCCACGCGACGATCACGTCGGTCGACATCTCGAAGGCGCTCGCGTACCCCGGCGTGAAAGCCGTGCTCACCGGCAGGGACCTGCCGGTCCCGTTCGGCATCCTGCCCGTTTCGCAGGACGAGCACTCGCTCTGCCTCGACAAGGTCCGCTTCGCCGGCGACCCCGTCGCCGCCGTCGCCGCGATCGACGAGGAGACCGCGTTCGAGGCGCTCGATCTCATCAAGGTCGAATACGGGAAGCTGAAGGAGATCGACTCGATGTTCACGGCGGCCGATACGGCCGAGCCGCGGATCCACGACTACGGGGACATCGGCAACACGCACAAGCTCGTCGCGCTCGAGTTCGGCGAGATGGAGAAGGGCTTCGCGGAGGCCGACCACATCCGCGAGGATCTCTTCTTCTTCGAAGGCAATACGCACCTGCCGATGGAGCAGCACGCGGCGCTCGCCTTCTTCGACCCCGACGGCAAGCTGACGATCTGGAGTTCGACGCAGACCCCGCACTACCTGCACCGCGCGCTGGCGAAAGTGCTGGCGCCGCTCGCCGCGAGCCACATCCGGGTCATCGCGACGCCGAACGGCGGCGGCTTCGGCGGGAAGAGCGACCCGTTCAACCACGAGATCGTCGTCTCGAAGCTCGCGATGGTCACGGGCCGGCCGGTGAAGATCTGCCTCACCCGCGAGGAGGTCTTCTACTGCCACCGCGGGCGCCATCCCGTGCTCATGAAATCGAAGATCGGCGTGAAGAAGGACGGCTCGATCACGGCGCTCGACTTCGAGTCGTACCTCGACGGCGGCGGCTACGGGAGCTACGGCGTCGCGAGCACGTATTACACCGGCGCGCTTCAGACCGTGACCTACAAGGTGCCGAACTACAAGTTCAACGGCGCGCGGTTCTTCACGAACAAGCCTCCGTGCGGGCCCAAACGCGGCCACGGCACTCCGCAGCCGCGATTCGCGCTCGAAGTGCAGCTCGACAAGATCGCGACCGACCTCAAGCTCGACCCCGCGGAACTCCGCCTGCGCACGCTTCATCCGCCGAACTCGCTGACGGCGAACTATCTCAAGGTCGGCACGATCGGCCTCGGCGAGTGCATCAAGAAGGTCGTCGCCGGCTCGAACTGGAGGGAGAAGTACGGCAAACTGCCGCTGGGCAAGGGCGTCGGCATCGCGTGCTCCAGCTACCTCTGCGGCGCCGGGCTCCCGATCTACTGGAACAACATGCCGCAGACCGGCGTGCAACTGAAGCTCGACCGCTCCGGCGGCGTCGCCGTCTTCTGCGGCGAAACCGAAATCGGCCAGGGAAGCGACACGGTCCTGCCGATGGTCGTGGCGGAGATCCTCGGCATCGACACCTACGACATCCGCGTCTGCGTTGCGGACACCGACCTCACGCCGGTCGATCTCGGCAGCTACTCGAGCCGCGTCACGCTGATGATGGGGAACGCGGCCATCCAGGCGGCCGAGCGCGCGAAGGAGCTCATCTCCAAGGCGGTGGGCGAGAAGCTCGCCGTGCCGGCGTCGCAGCTCGCGTTTGCCGATCGGCGCGTCTTCAACGTTTCGAAGCCGGAGCAGGGGATGAGCTTCGCGGAGGCCGTCGTCTGCGCCGAGGCGAAGTTCGGCACGCTCGGCACGACGGGGTCGTACTCCCCGCCGATCTCGCACGGCAAGTTCAAGGGCGCCGGCGTCGGCCCGAGCGCGGCCTATTCGTACTCGGCGTGCGTCGTCGAAGTCGATGTCAATCCCGCGACGGGGATCGTCGTCGTCGACAAGGTGTGGATGGCGCACGACGTCGGCCGGTCGATCAATCCGACGCTCGTGATGGGCCAGGTCGAAGGCTCGATCTACATGGGGCTCGGCGAAGCGCTGATGGAAGAGATGGCCTACCGGAACAATGTCGGCGTGGTTCACAAGTTCCCGTCGATGCTCGAGTACAAGAGCCCGACGACGCTCGAGATGCCGGAATGCGTGACGTACCTCGTCGAGGATCCCGATCCGAACGGCCCGTTCGGCGCGAAGGAAGTGGGGCAGGGTCCGCTCCTGCCGATCATGCCGGCGGTCGCGAACGCGGTTTTCGACGCCGTCGGCGTGCGGGTCGACGAGATTCCCGTGACACCGGAGAAAGTGCTCAAGGCGCTGAAGCTCAAGGCGAAGGGAAAGGAGCCGCGCGTCGGTCCGACAAGGCTGCCCACGGTTGTGTGGCCCGAACCCATCCGGGTTGCCACGCCGTGGCAGGGTGGCGACGGGAAAGCGCTCAGCGGCGAAGAAAAGCGCCGGCACGCGCTGCCGACGCCGAGATAACCGACATGATGCGACTCCCGAAGTTCACCTACCTCCAGCCGCGCTCGATCGGGGAGGCCGTGAAGATGATCAGCGACGCCGGGCCGACGGCGATGTTCGTCTCCGGAGGGACCGACCTTTACCCGAACATGAAACGGCGCCAGCAGGTGCCGAAGACCGTGATCGGGCTGGGCCGCGTGCGCGATCTCTCGAGGAAGCGCGGCTCGCCGGCGGAGGGGGTCGTGCTCGGCGCCGGCATGACGCTGACGCGCGTCTGCGAGGACAAGGCGATGAAGGCGGCCTATCCCGCGCTCGCGACGGCGGCGGGACTCATCGCGACGCCGCTGATCCGCAACATGGGGACGATCGGCGGCAACCTGCTGCTCGACACGCGCTGCAACTACTACGACCAGAACTACGAGTGGCGCAAGTCGATCAACTTCTGCATGAAGAAGGATGGCGACATCTGCTGGGTCGCGCCGTCGAGTCCGCGCTGCTGGGCGGTGCAGTCGAGCGACTGCGTGCCCGTCGTCGTCGCAATCGGCGCGAAGGTGAAGCTCGTCTCGAGGGACGGCGAGCGGCTCATCGAGGCGAAGGACCTCTACAACGATGACGGCATCGAGTACCTGCGCAAGCGGCCCGATGAGCTGCTGACGGAGATCCACCTTCCCGCCGTCAACGGCTGGAAGGCGGCGTTCGCGAAGCTGCGGCGGCGCGGGTCGTTCGATTTCCCGGTGCTCAACTGCGCGGCGTGGGTAAAGCTCGCCGGCACGACGGTCACGGAGGCGCGGATCATCATCGGGGCCGTGGGTTCGCATCCGATCGAGGCCGTCGAAGCGGCGAAGCTCCTGATCGGCAAGCCGCTGACGGACGAGCAGATCAAGGCGGCGGGCGACGCGGCCTTTGCCCCGGCGAAGCCGCTCGACAACACCGACTTCATGATGGGCTGGCGCAAGGAGATGGTGCGCCACTACGTCGGGCTGGCGCTGCGGGAAGTCCGTGACGGGCGGATGCCGTCGACGTTCAAGGTCTGATGACCTCATCCGCCTTCGCGGTCCTGTGAAACCGCAACGGATGCTTCCGCGCTACGGCGGGATGAGCCGATCCGCTGAAGCGGATCGCCTCACTTCTTCTTCACGCTCTTGACGAGGTCCTTCCAGGCCTTCAGCGCATCCTCGTCCCCGGCGTGAACGAACTCGACGATGTAGAGCTTCCCGGCGTGCTTGATCCACAGGCTGACGTCATGGACGCCTTCGCCGTTCACGTACTCGATCAGGGTGGCGCCGAGCGCCTTCACGGCCTTCGCCGTCTCCGCGTCGGGCTTCTCCTCGGACGCCGTCGAGCCGTCGGCCTCCATCGCCTGGCCGTACTTCTCGGGGGTGAGCTGGTCGACCCCCACGACGAACACGTTGACGATCCCGACGCAATTGCGGTTGTTGACGAGCTGGAACTGGGCGGTCGCCTTGTTCTTGGGCTCCGCCTCCTTCTTCCAGGGGGGCGTCGGCAGGTCGAACTGGATCTTCTGCACCGTTTGCGACGCGTTGCCCTTGTCGATGACCGGCTCCTTCGCGGGCTCCTTGGGCTCCTCCCCGGTCGCGGCCTTGATGCTCCCCAGGAAGGTCTCCTTGTCCGTCGCGTCGCCGTACCAGTACTCAAACCGGTAGAGCTTCTTGTCGGTGACGAAGAGAAGGTCATCCAGGTTGATCGAGCCGTCGTCCGACGGGACCGACCACTTGTGGCGGTAGGCCTTCACGGCGCCGATCTTCACCGTCTTCTTCGAGTCCTGGGTGTAGTTCTGCTCCTCGCACGACGTCGTCAGGAGCTCCTCCGCCTTCTCCGTGTCGACGGTCACCGGCATCTCCGAGATCTTGATGATGGCGAGCGTCTGTCCGTCCGCCTTCTTGACGTGGACGGTCATGAACAGCCCGTTCTCCTTCTTCTCCGGGAGGCCCTTGGTCCAGCCCTTCGGAAGGGTGTACTGGTATTTCGCGTCCTGCGTCTTCTCCGTCCCGAACGGGCTGGAGGCGTGAGTCGCCGAGGCGAAGAGGACCGATGCGGCGATGACTTGGAGCGTCGTCTTCATGCGCTGTTCCCTCCCGGAATGGCGGGGATCATACTCCGTCGCGCTTACACCGCGCCACGAATCCTATTGTCAAGCCGTCGCGCCGGACCCTATGATCCCGCGCCCAGATCAAGGGAGGAAAAAATGTTGAAGCGCACAGCGGTCGTGTTTCTCGCGGCGATGGTTGCGATCGTCGGCTGCCAGAGCGGCCCCGGGGACGGCACCGGCGACGGCAAGGCGCTTGAGCGCATCAAGTCGTCCGGCAAGCTGGTGGTTGGGATCGACGCCACCTATCCCCCCATGGAATACATGGAGGGTGGCGCGGCGACAGGATTCGACGTCGAGTTCGCCCGCAAGATGGCCGAGAGGCTGGGCGTGAAGGCGGAATTCGTCAACGTGGGCTGGGACGAGATCATCACCGGGCTCACGGCCGGCAAGTACGACGTGATCATCTCGTCGATGAACATCACGGCGGACCGATCCAGGACCGTGGACTTCGTCGAGTACGCGAAGATGTCGCAGGTCTTCGTCTGCCGGAAGGGCGTCTCGGTGAAGACGGAGGCCGACCTCGCCGGCAAGGCCGTGATCGCCCAGCTCGGGACGACTTCGGAGGACTGGCTCCTGCTGGCGCGCGACCGCGTGAAGGGGATCAAGATCGTGCGGACGTTCAAGTCGGGGCCGGAGCTGTTCGACCGGGTGAAGGCGGGGAAGGCGGACTGCCTCATCTCCGACGAGCCGGTCGGCAAGTACTACGCCAAGACGCAGCCCGACGCCTTCAGTGTGACGGGCCAGGCGATCGCGCCGGAGCCCGTGGGCATCGCCCTGCGCAAGGGGGAGGAGCCGCTCAGGGCGGCGCTCTCCAAGGCGGTGGACGATCTGCGCGCCGATGGGAGCTACAAGGCCCTCTGCGAGAAGTGGTTCGGCGGAGAGCTTGGGAAGTAAGGCGCGCCGCAGGCGCAGCCTGCGGCACGACTCATCACGCCGTAGCTTGCCCGCCGCAGGCGGGACGGCTCGCCGGCACGGCGAGACGCGAAGCGGAGGCGGATCACCAAGCCCGGCAGTTCCTCGGCGCTATTTCTTCGCCGCCGCCGCCGTCGTGAAGCTCCACGTCCTGGTCCACGCCTTGCCGTTCACCTTCGCGGTGACCGTGACGGTGTAGCTCGTACCGGGCTGCATCACGTCCTTCGGGAAGAGGCAGATCGTGTTTGCCTGGTAGCGCGCATCGGCCGGCTTTTCGGGCGACGAAAGCCAGACCTCGACCTCCTTCTTGTCGATCTTGAGCGTGGCGGTCGCGTCCTTCACGGTTTCTCCGTCGACGAAACTGACCGTGATCGGGTAGCCCGCCTTCTTGTCCTTGTCGGCGGGGATGGGATCGGGAATCTCGCCGCCGAAGGCGAGGGGGACATCGGCCTGCTTGTCGACGGGCCACGCGACGGGACCGGATTGCCTGCCGTCCTCGCGTCCGCTCATCACGTCGAGCAGGGTGATCCAGCCCCACTTGCCGCCCTTCGCGTAGCCGATCCCGACGCGCTTCAGGTGCGGGTGGAGGATCGGGACGCGGTGGAAGAGGGAGGCCATCCAGCCGTCGACCGCCAGCGCCGGCTCGATGAAGTGGATGTCGGACGATCTGCCGGCCTTCTCACCTTCGACCGTGTACCCGGGGAGCTTTGAGTTTTCGGAGTGCGCGCCGAGCCCGTGGGTGCTGGGGTCCTTCTCGTTCTTGACCAGGTAGAGGGCGTGGGCGGTGCAGCCCTGGGAGAGCTTCTCGTCGAGCGTGACGGGCTCGAGCCCCGCCGTCTTGCGCACGGCGTTGATCTTCTCGAGGGCCTTGGTGACGCCGTCGTCCTTCGCCTGGCAGAGGACGATCAGGAGCAGCAGGTGCATCATCTTCTATACAAGCGCCGCGCCGTGCGCGCCGTTTGATTCTTCGCTACTATTTCACGCTTCATGCAGGATTGGCTGACGTTCGGGAAGGTCGTCGTCATCTTCATCGTCGTAGTCGTCGCGATGAAGAAAAAAGTCCCGATGGGGATCGCGCTCGCCTCGGGCGGGGTGCTCATCGCGATGCTGATGGGGAAGAGCGCCGCCTGGCTCGGGACGTCGCTTGCCGGCGGGTCGGACGCGGTGCTCTTCAGCGCCCACACGGTCCAGTTCGTCGGCGTGATGGGGATGATCGTCGCGCTCTCGACGATCCTTGACCGGGCGAAGCAGATCGAGCGGCTGACCGGGGCGTTCCGGTCGTGCTTCCGCAATCCGCGGATCACGCTCGCGGCGCTGCCGGCGATCATCGGCTTCCTTCCGATGCCCGGCGGCGCGCTTTTCTCGGCGCCGATGGTGGAGGCGAGCGCGACGGGGACGAGCCTCGACAACGAGGACAAGGCGCTGATCAACTACTGGTACCGGCACGTGTGGGAGTACGCGTGGCCGCTCTACCCGGGCGTGCTCTTCAGCGCGCAGTTGATGCAGCTGGAGACGCGGGTGGTCGCGATGTGGCAGGCGCCGCTCTGCGTCGCCGCGATCGTGGGTGGGTTTGTCTTCCTTCGCCGCGCCGTCGTGCCGCCGGCGTCGCGCGAGGAGCCGCGCCGGGGCCGCGCCGCCGGCGACGCGTTCGTCGTGCTGATCCCGTTCATGCTGGTCTTCGTGCTGCATCTTGTCGCGCGGATCGACCTGACGCTGAGCGTCGGGATCGGCCTGGTCTACGCGTGCGTGTGGGTGGCGATGGCGCGCCACTTGTCGGTGGGAGCGCTGGCGAAGGCGCTCTTCGCGACATGGACGGTGCTCGACATGATGCTGATGGGCTACGGCGCAAAGATCTTCGGCGCGATGATGGAGCAGTCGGGGGCGATCGTCGGGATCGCGCACGTTTTCCAGTCGATGCATCTGCCGGTGGTGATGCTGGCGGTGCTGCTTCCGATGGCGGTCGGCTTTTTCGCGGGGATGACGATTGTCTACGTGATGACGACGTTCCCGGTTCTCCTGGCCTATCCCGAGGTGGCGGCCGCGCCGCTGCCGGTCTTCATGCTGGCGTTCGCGGCGGGCTACTGCGGGACGCTGATGTCGCCGGTGCACTCGTGCTACGTCGTCTCGACGCACTACTTCAAGAGCGACCTGATGAAGCCGCTGGTGAGGATGGCGCTGCCGTGCGCGCTGATCCTGGCGACGGGGGCGGGGCTGATGCTGTTGTATCGGCGGATGCACGGGTAGCCGGGGTGCGCTCCTACGGTGAGGACTTCAGGCGCCTGACCAGTTCATCGTCATCGACCACCACCCCATTCCATCCCGCACTTTCATTCGAATAGCCCATGAAGAACCCGAGGTCACGGAAACAGCTCGCGCGCGCCGTGCGGCGCCGGCAGCTCCAGTTCGAGAAGGCGATGGAAGCAATGGCGGCGGACCCTCAGATCCAGCGTGAAAACACCCGGATCTCAAGAGAGTCGTCGAGGCCCCCGCAGCCGTCGCGTGCGGTTCGCTCCGTTGGGCGATTGATGTAGACTGCGCCCTCTATGAACGACCTGGAGAAGCGGGCGCGCGACCTGCATTTCGACTCGATCCTCGTCGACGGCCACTGCGACACGATCGGCCGCGTCGTCGACAAGGGCGAGGACCTGACGAAGCGCACCCGGGGACACATCGACCTGCCGAAAATGCGCGAGGGCGGGCTCGACGCCCAGTTCTTCGCGTTCTGGATCGAGCCCAAGCACGTCGAGATGAAGATGGCGACGCGCCGCACGCTCGACATGATGGACGCGTTGCGCCGCGTCGAGGCAACAGCGAAAGGGCGGTTCGTGATCGCGACAACGTCCGACGCGATCCGCCGCGCCGCCGCGAAGAAGATCCTGGCCGGCGTTCCGTGCATCGAAGGCGGCCACGCGATCGAGAACGACCTCGCCGTGGTTCGCGAGTTCGGCCGGCTCGGCATCCGCTACATGACGCTGACGTGGAACAACTCGACCGACTGGGCCGATGCCGCGGCCGAGGCGCCGCGACACAGCGGCCTGACGAAGCTCGGCCGCGAGATCGTCCGCGAGATGAACCGCGTCGGGATCCTGGTCGACCTCTCGCACGTGCACGAGCTCACGTTCTGGGCGGCGATCGAGACGACGACGAAGCCCGTGATCGTCTCGCATTCGTGCGCGCGGGCGCTCTGCGACCACCGCCGGAACCTGTGGGACCCGCAGCTGCGCGCGGTCGCGAAGAACAACGGCGTCGTCTGCATCAATTACTACTCCTGCTTCATCAGCCAGTCGTTCAAGGACGTCTCGGATGACGCGTGGAGCGGGAGCGGTGCCGAAGAGCGCGCGGCCCGAAGGCGGTTCCGCGATCCCGCGAAGCGCGCGGCGGCGCTCGACCGCGTCCATCACCGGTACGGCAACGCCGAGCACCGGCTGCCGCGGCCCGCGTTCTCGGCCCTGCTCGACCACGTCGAGCATGTCGCGAAGATCGCGGGAGCCGATCACGTCGGCCTGGGCAGCGATTTTGACGGAGTCTCGAGCCTGCCCCGCGAGATCGACGACTGCTCGATGCTGCCGAAGATCACGACGGGACTGCTGGCGCGCGGGTTCTCATCGAAGGACGTAAAGAAGGTCCTCGGCGAGAATGTACTCAGGGTCATGAAGGAGAGCGAATCATGAAGGTCGCGATCGCCATGGTTCTCGCCGCTGCATCGTTTCAGGAGCCGCCGAAGCTGACGACAGGGACGGGGAAGAAGGTCGCCGTGACATCGTCGGCGATCACGTTCGTCGTCTGGTGATACGACGTCGGCAAGACCGCGCTGGCTGGTCAGCCGGGCGTGGCGGACGTCGTGAAAGCGTGCCGGAACAACCCCTTCGGCGAGTGGGTGATCGCCTACTACGACGCGACGAAGACGACTCCCGACAAGCTGCTGGAGCGGCTGAAGAAGAACGGCTGTGAAAAGGCGACGCGCGTGGATCCGGCATCGGTTGAGAAGGACAAGAAGAAGGCGTCGGTGACGAATCCGATCGCCGTCCCCGGAGACTGGTTCGAGATCCTCGCCGAAGGCTACGAAAAGGCGCCGGCCGTGACGGCTCCTGAGAAGTGGACCGTTGCGCTCCGGGATGCCAAGCGCGTCGTGGTCCAGGCGCCCGCCGATGCCAAGCCGGGCAAATTCACGTTGAAGGTAGGGGAGCTGGAGCTCACGGTCGAACTCGTCCCGCAGATCAAATCGTGAAGCGCGGATCCGATTCGAGCCGCTTGAGCACGTCGGCCTTCTGCGCCTCGTAGCCCTTGCGGTCGAGCAGGGCGAACGCCGCCTTCTTGCCGGCCTCGACGCCCGGCTGGTCGAAGGCATTGACGTTGTAGAGCTGGCCGGCGATGGCCGTCGCCCACTCAAACGTCTGGAAGAATGCGCCGACGGAGCGCGGTGATATCTCGCCCAGGGTCAGAGTCGCGTTGGGGCGCTTCGCCGCCGTGAGCGCGGCCTCCGTGCCCTTGCGTTCTGCCTCGAGGATCTCGCCCATCTGGCGCCCGACGACGAAGTCGAACGCGGGATCGCTCAGCGCCTTCGGGATCTTGATGTCGTCGCGGAACGTCGCGACCTGGATGAGCAGGAAGAACTTGTCGTTGGGTCCCTCGGTGTAGAGCTGGACCTGGGAGTGCTGGTCGGTCGCGCCGAGCGCAACGACCGGCGTCGCGCCGGTGACGCTGTCCTGGCCGTTCAGCGTCTTGTTCTTCCCGAGGCTCTCCGCCCAGAGCTGACGCCACCAGTCGGCGAGATCCCGCAGCGCGCGACTGTAGGGCATCATCACGTGAATCCGCTTCTTGCGGCGCGTGTCGAGCAGCCACGAAAGCAGGGCGATCTTCGAGGCGATCATCGTCTCCTTCTGCGCCTCCTCCGCGCCGGCGATGAGGGCGAGCGGGTCGATGCCGGAGAACGCCGCGGGAACGAGTCCGACGGGCGTCAGCACGCTGAAACGGCCGCCCACATCCGGCGGAACTTCGAAGCTCGCGATCTTCTCGCGGCCCACCCAGGCGCGGAGAAAGCCCTTCGCGGGATCGGTCGTGACGACGAAGTGGTCCTGCCATTTCGTCTTGAGCTTTCTGCGGACCTGGTCGAGCGCGATGAGGAACCCCGCGAGCGTCTCGGTCGTCTCGCCCGATTTCGTCACGATGTGATAGAGCGTCTCGTTTGGATCGAGGTGGTCGAAGAGCGCCGCCGTCTCCTCGGGGTCGACGTTGTCGAGGTAGTACATCCGCGGCGTCGCCGTCTCGTTGTGCCAGCGGTGGCGGAGGGCGGTCTGGATCGCGATGGCGCCGAGCGAGGAGCCGCCGATGCCGATCTGGACGAAGTTGCGGAGCTTGCGGCGCTTCGCGGCGAACGCCTTCACCTTGAGGGCCGCCTTGCGGAGTTCGTCGAGCCTGGTGAAGCCCGGCGTGCCGACCTGGGCGACGGCGTCCTTCGCCGCCTGGAGGCTCCCCGCGTAGTCGTAGTCGGAGATTCCGTCGGGGCCGACGCGGGAGTCGAAGACGTTGGCGAAGCGGAGGCTCAGCATCAAAGCTGGATTCTACGAAGCGCGATGTCGATGGGAAGCAGAATGAGCGCCGCGAGGATGCACCAGACGGCGATGCTGGCCCGCTCCTCGGCGGAGGGCGGGAGCGGCAGCTGGCGCGGCATCTCGGCGAGCGGACGGGATTCGACCTCGTCGAACCGTGACGGGGCGTCGCCGATCGAGGCCAGCTCGCGCTCGTAGGGGGCGGCGACGGAAAGGGTCACGGTCTCGGAGGTCCCATCCGGCCGGGGCCTGGAGATCGCGATATCGACGGCCTCGCCCGGGCGTCCGAGCGGCAGGCGTGCGACGAGGGCGCCGCTGTCGGCCGGCATGAGCTCGAGTTTTCTCCTCGGGGTGCCGAGCACCTGCACGTCGAACGCGTCCGTCGGGTCGGAGCGTTCGATGCGAAGCAGGCCGCCGTCAATCCGGATGCGGCGGGCAAGATCGAGGTCCTCCGCGGCGCTCGAGAGGTGGCGGATTAGCTGCGCGAAGAGCTTGGTCGTTGACGCGTTCTCGCTCCACCCCGCGCTCCACGGGCCGCCGAGATCGGCGCACCAGACCGCGGTCTTGCCGAGGTCGTACCGCCAGACGGCCAGGAGGGGATCTCCGCTCTTGGAGGCGAGCGGCACGACCGCGCCGGCGCGCGGCCGGGCGCCCAAGGCCCCCGAAAGCGGCTTGAAGTCGCGAACCACGCCGCGGAGGATCTCGTGTTCGTCCTTGACGACGACGTCGATCGCGCGCTTCGCGGGCGTCGGGGTCACGTCCGGCGTCGGCGGATCGATCGGTTTCACGTCGGGCGGCTTGATCGGCGGCGCATCGGGCTGGGGCTGACGGTCCGACTTCGTGAGGACGTGCCGCGCCTCCTCGACGAAGAGCTGCGGCACGCGCTCGTACTTGTCGGAGAAGCGTGAGCGGCCGCCGCACGCGCTGGCAATCGAGTGCATGAGGTTGAAGTCGAAGTCCTCGCTCGCGCCGATGCAGATCGTGCTGACGGTGACCTTGAAGTCGTTCAGATCCTTGAGGATCGGGGCGAGGTCGGACGCCATCGTCATTCCGTCGGAGAGCAGGATGCAGTGCTTGATGCCGCCGGAGACGCGCGCATCGAGCGTGTAGAGCTTGAGCGCCGCTTCGAGGCCGGCGTGGATCTTCGTGCCGCCCGCCGCCGTGATGCGGAGGATCTTCTCCTCGAGTTCCTTGACCTGGTTGGCCGGGGTGAATCCGATGACCGCGCGCGGATCGACGACGGCGTCGAACGGGATGACGGCGATGAAGTCCTTGTCCGAGAGCGTCTTGGCGGCGGCCAGGCAGGCCTCCTTCGCCAGGGTGAGCGGAGTGCCGGCCATGCTTCCGGACCGGTCGATGAGGAGGCAGAGCGCGATTGACGGGGCGAGGATCTTCTTCACCTCGGGCGTCTGCGTGTGCGGATTGGGCGTCGTCTTGTTCGGGCCGGGCTCCTTCGACGGCGGCGCCTCCCGGGCGGGCATGAACTCGACGGGAAGAAAGGCCGCGAACTCCGCGCGGTCGAGCGACTTCTCGGCTTCGAGCCGCTGAGAGCCGAGGAAGAGCAGGCCTCCGCCGTTGGCGATGTACGCGCGCAGCGCGTCGAGGTCAGCGGGAGTGAGCGAGCCCGGCGTCACGCCGGCCAGGACGACCGCGGTGAAGTGCGGAAGCTCGTCGCGCCAGGCGGAGAGCTTCTCGGCGGCGACTCGTTCAAAGCCGATCGTCTGGATCGTGAGCAGCTGCTCGACCACGTCGCCTTCGCGGGGTGCGCCATCGACGAGGAGCACGCGGGGGCGGCCCACCACGGTGATGGAGCCGTAGGCGACGTTGTTCCGGGTCTCCTCGTCGCCGGGCGCGGTGACGTTGATGCGCAGGCGGTGGAGGCCGGGGTCGAGCGCCTTCTCTTTCTGGAGGTTGCGAAGCGCGACCGTGGCGCGGCCTCGACGCATGTGGAACTTCTCGACGCGCGATGGCTGATCGTCGGTGGTCAGGGCGAGCGACCAGTCGCCCTCATACGACGACTCGACCTCGACGTGGACGTCGAACGGCTCGCCGTACCGGACGGCGGTGGGAGCGTGAAGGGCGCGGACCACGAAGTCGTTCCGTCGGGGCGCGGGCAGGCGAACGTACCTGACGCGCGGGTCGGTCGGAAGGTGATCGGCTCGTCCATCCGACATGACGATGGTGCGGTTCTCGCAGTCGGCCCGGTAAAGCGCCTGCGATGCGGTGATGGCGGCCGAGAGGTCGGTGCGAAGCGGGTCGAGTGATGCGCGCCACGCCGCGAGGCGTTCGATCTCCCTGGGCGCGTGGTCATCGGTCTCGGCGGCGATCCGAAGCTCGGCGAGCCGCCGCCGGACCAGCACGCGGTCTCTGAGGGTTTCGATCGGAACCGGACCGGGATCGGCAGGACGGAGCACATCGGCCCGGCCGGCGAAGGCGACGACGCCGGTGCGCGCACTCCTGGAGGCGTGGGCGATCGCGTCGAGAGCCTCTTCCAGCGCGGCGTCGTCGACGCTCTCCGAGACATCGAGCGCGAAGACGACCAGGGTTGGGCGCGGCGTGGTGCGCGAGAGGGTCGGACCTGCCATCGCGAGGAGGAGCGCGGCGACGCCCGCGATGCGTGCGATGAACGAGGCGGCCCGCCTCATGCGTGAGGCGCTCTCCGGCTTGCGGCGGAGGAGCCAGAAGAGAAGGAGGGCCGCCGGCAGGGCGAAGAGGATCCAGGGGTAAGCCACGTGAAGCACTACCGCCTGATTCTATCGAATCACGCGCGCGAGCGCCCAGTCGGCCAGGTCGCCCTGGCTCAATTCGTCGGCGCCAAACGTCACGATGAGAGTAATGGTGGTCTTGTTGGTGACGTCCACGACGATCGGGCGCGGCTTGTCTTTCGACGTGACCGTGCCGCTGTCGAGAACTTCGGCGCCGTCGACGAGCACCTTGAACGCGACGTTGCCGATCTCGGGAGCGTACTTCGTCGCCCCATCGTCGATGCCGATCGTCGCCTGGAACTTCACGAACTGCTTGTCGAGCTTCCAGGTCAGGGAGCTGAAGGCATGGACGCCGACGCCCTTGCGGAAGGCCTGGCCGCGGATCTTGAGCGGCTCGCCGAGCACGCTGCGATCGAACTTGGCGGGGAAGCTGAGGTCGCCGGGCTGCGGCTTCTCCGTGCGGATGTAGTTCGGGTTTTCATCGCGGCTGGAGGGTGCCACATCGGAGAGGTAGACGACGCGGCCGTTCTTGTAGTAGATGCCGGCGACCGATGCGGCCGGCACGGTGCGCGGCGTGCCGTACAGGTCGCTGAACGTGAACGAGCCGCCGGCGAAGCTGCTGATCGTCCCGGCGATGCTCGACCCGTCGGTGAGCAGGATGACGGAGTAGAGGCTCTTGGGCGCCTCGGGGATCTTGGTGTCGTTCGTGGCGGCGAACCAGGCGGCGGCGGCGTTGGCGAGCGAGACGGTGATTACCTTCTTGTCCTTTCGCTCGAGATCGACGCCCTTGGTGCCGGAGAACTGCTGGAGCGTTCCCTTGCGCTCGTCGCCCGTGATGGTCCAGACCGAGTCGGAGTTGCGTCCTTTCGGCGGGAGGTGACGGGTGGGCCACGTGGAGCGGTTGGTCAGGAAACGGACCTGGTCGATGGTCGTGAAGGGGAAGCTGGCCTTGCCGAGGCCGGGGCTGGTGACCTCGACGGCGTCCGCGCCCGGTTCGCCGAGCGTGCCGAAGATCGAGTCGCCGACGGTGGTGATGACCTCGACGGTTGCCGGGGCGACCGCGGGTGCGGTGGGGGTCCCCATCGCGATCTCGACGACGTCGGAGCAGAGAAGGCTCTCGGACTTGCCGTCCAAGCGTTCGTATTCGACGCAGAGCTTGCCGGCGATTTCCTTGATGGCGATCGACTTGGCGCTGCGGGAGTCGTCGGCGGTGGTGATCGTGATGGTCGGCCCCTGCTGGGAGCGGGCGCCGAGAAGAGCGACGAGGAAGGCCGCGATGGTGAGTCTCATGAGGTCTCCAAGGTACCTCTTTTTGGACGGTGGAGGCGATCGGAAGTGTGGCTGGAGCGTTGCCCTCCGGGCCAGACCGCTCCGCGCTCTCTGCTTCCTCTGCCACTCTTGCCACTCTGCGTTGATGGCTCGAAGAGCACCGTGCCGCGGCGACTCGATCCCATATCGCCGCATGCAGATTCAGTTCTTTGTTGCGCCGTGGTGGAAGGGCCGGGTAACGTCCGCGCCATGCGCATCAACAACATCCTCGAGGCGGTCGGCCGCACGCCGTTGATCCGCCTCAACCACATCACCAAGGGGCTGAAGCCCCAGGTCTACGTGAAGGCCGACTACCTCAACCCGGGCGGCAGCGTGAAGGACCGCATCGGCATCAGCATGATCGACGACGCCGAGAAGCGGGGGCTGCTGAAGCCGGGCGGGACGATCATCGAGGGGACGAGCGGCAACACCGGCATGGGGCTGGCGCTGGTCGCCGCCGTGCGCGGCTACAAGCTGATCTTCACGATCACCGACAAGCAGTCGCGCGAGAAAATCAACCTGCTCAAGGCGCTCGGCGCGGAAGTCATCGTCTGCCCGACCGCGGTCGCGCCGGACGACCCGCGCAGCTACTACTCCGTGGCGAAGAAGCTGGCGCGCGAGATTCCCAACTCCTACTACCCGAACCAGTACGACAACCCGATGAACACGGCGGCGCACTACCAGGCCACCGGGCCGGAGATCTGGGAGGACTCGGACGGCAAGGTGACGCACTTTGTCGCCGGGATGGGCACCGGCGGGACGATCTCGGGCATCTCGAAGTTTCTCAAGGAGAAGAACAAGAAAGTCAGAGTCATCGGCGCCGACCCGGTCGGCTCGCTCTACCACGAGTTCTTCCACACCGGGAAGATCGGCGAGGCGAAGACCTACAAGATCGAGGGCATCGGCGAAGACATCTTTCCGGCCTGCATGGACTTCAACCTCGTCGACGACGTCAAGCGCGTCGCCGACAAGGAGTCGTTCGTGATGGCGCGAAAGCTGGCGCGGATGGAAGGGATCTTTGCCGGGGGTTCGACCGGCTCCGTCATGTGCGCCGCGATGGAGGTCGCCCGTGATTGCGGAGAGAAGGACTTCATCGTCGTTTTCATCCCGGACACGGGAATGCGCTACCTCTCGAAGGTCTACAACGACGAGTGGATGCGGGAGAACCAATACCTCGAGAGCGAAGTCGACCTCACGGCCGGGGAGATCGTGGCGCGGAAGAGCCGCTCGAAGGCGCTCCTGACCGTCAGCCCGAAGGAGACGGTGCACGCCGCGATGCAGAAGATGATGAAGGAAGACATCTCGCAGCTGCCGGTCTTCGAGGAGGGCGCTCCGATCGGGGCGATCTACGAGGACGACGTCGTGCGCCGCCTGATGGAAGGGAAGGATCTTCGCGAGCTCGTCGTCCGCGAGGTCATGGGCAAGCCGTTTCCGATCGTAGCGAAGACTGCCACGTTCGACCAGGTCACGGCCATCATCCCGTCGCAGGCGGGGGCGGTGCTCGTCGAGCTCGGCCAGAAGAAGTGGGATGTGATTACGAAGTACGACCTGGTCCACTCACTCGCAGGAGCAACGAAGTGAAATTCTCCACGAAGGCGATTCACGCCGGGCAGAGTCCGGATCCGGCCACCGGCGCGATCATGACGCCGGTCTACCTCACGTCGACGTACGTGCAGGAGGAGCCGGGCAAGCACAAGGGCTACGACTACGCGCGGACGAATCATCCGACGCGCGCGGCGCTCGAAGCGAATCTCGCGGCGCTCGAGGGGGCGGCGCACGGTCTCGCGTTCGCGAGCGGGATGGCGGCGGAGACGACGCTGATCACGACGCTCCAGGCAGGCGATCACGTCGTCTGCGGCCGCGACGTCTACGGGGGCACCTATCGTCTCTTCACGAAGGTCTTCGAGCGGTTCAAGCTCGAGTTCAGCTTCATCAACATCTACGACTTGAAGGAGCTGGAGCCGGCGATCCGGAAGAACACGAAGCTCGTCTGGCTCGAGTCGCCGTCGAATCCGCTTCTCACGGTGACCGACTTGAAGGCGGCGTCGAAGATCGCCCACTCGCACGGCGCCAGGGTCGTCGTCGACAACACGTTCGCTACGCCGTACCTCCAGCAGCCGCTCGCGCTCGGGGCCGATTTTGTAGTCCACTCGACGACGAAGTACCTCGGCGGCCACTCGGACGTGGTGGGCGGAGCGATCCTGATGAACGACAAGGCGGCGTACGACGGCTTGAAGTTCCTCCAGAACGCCATGGGGGCGGTGCCGGGGCCGCTCGACTGCTTCCTCGTGCTGCGCGGGACGAAGACGCTCGCGGTGCGCATGCGCCAGCACTGCGAGAACGGTCGCGCGATCGCGAAGTTCCTGAAGGAGCACAAGGACGTGAAGCAGGTCCGGTATCCGGGCCTGCCCGATCATCCGAATCATGACGTCGCGAAGAAACAGATGAGCGACTTCGGCGGAATGATCTCGTTCGAGCTCAAGGGCGGCGTGGAGCGCAACGTCACGTTCACGACAAAGACGAAGCTCTTCGCGCTCGCCGAAAGCCTGGGCGGCGTCGAGAGCCTGTGCGGCCATCCGATCACGATGACGCACGCGTCGATTCCGAAGAGCGAGCGCGAGAAGGGCGGATTGCCGGACGCGCTCGTGCGGCTCAGCGTCGGCATCGAGGATGTCGAGGACCTGGTCGAGGATGTCGATCAGGCGATTCGCGCGTCCAAGTGACTTACGAGATCCCGTACGAGCTGATCGAGCGCGTGGCGCCGGCCGTGCGCGCGAACGTGCGCCGCACGCCCCTCCTCCACTCCGCGTGGCTCTCGAAGGTCACGGGCGGCGAGGTCTGGCTGAAGTGCGAGAACCTCCAGATTACGCACTCGTTCAAGGTCCGCGGGCCGTTCGCGAAGTTCGCCGACGTGAAGGGGATCAAGCGGGTCGTCGCGGCGAGCGCCGGCAATCACGGGCAGGGGCTGGCGTACGCGGCGCGGGCGCACGGAGTTCCCTGCACCGTGATCGTGCCGCGCACGATCCCGGCGGTGAAAGAGGAGAAGATCCGGGAATTCGGCGCGACCGTGGTGAAGGCGCCGGTCGACGGGTACGACGATACGGAGGAGTTTGCGAAGACGCAGGTTGGGGATGCGACCTGGGTTTCGCCGTTCGATGATCCGCACATCATGGCGGGGAACGGCGGGACGACGGCCCTCGAGATCATCGAGGATCTCCGCGGCATCGACACGTTCGTGATTCCCTGCGGCGGCGGGGGCGTGTCGATCGGCGTCGGTGCCGTCGCGCGCGCGTTGTGCCCTGGCGCGAAGGTGATCGGCGTCAACAGCGAAGCGTCGCCGGGCATGTGGCTGTCGCGCCGCGACGGCCGCGCGCATCTCAAGGTCGAATCGAAGGAGACGATTGCCGAGGGGATCGAGGGCGGCGTCGCGGAGACGACCTACCGCCTCGGCCTGAAGTACATCGATGACGTCGTCTGCGTCAGCGAGGCGGCGATCCGCCGCTCGGTCGTCGACGTGCTCAAGCACGAGGGGATGCTGATCGAGGGCTCGGCGGCGGCGGCGGTTGCCGCGGTCACGGAACGAAAAGCCGCCGGAGGGAAGACCGTCGTCATCCTCTCCGGCGGCAACATCGACCTGTCGAGGCTGAAGGAACTCCTGGCTACTTCCGGGTGACCGTCGCCTTGAAGTACGTCTCGTAGTCGATCTGGATCGTGCGCCACGTGGCGGCGGGGCCGTCGAAGTAGCGCACCACCTGGTCGCGGGAGAGGCCGGAGCAGGAGACGCGGCTCACGACGAGCTCGCCGTCCTTCATCGTGAGCTTCTCCTCGAAGTCGAAGGTCCCGTTGGGGCCACCGAGGCGGAACGGCACGAGGGCTTCCTTCACGCCGGGCTTGGTCGCGCTGACGCTGACGGTGGGCGACGCGTTGATCGCGGCAAGCTCGGCGCTGACGGCCTTCTGCCATGCGTCATCGGTAATCGGGGTCTTCCGCGATTTCTCGACGATGTCGATGAGGCGCCTGCGGGCAGCGGTGAGCTCGGTGGCGCGGCTGTCGGCGAAGGTGCGCCCGTCGTCCCAGCGGAAGCAGGGGATGGCGAGGGCCGTGTAGTCCCACGCGACGGCCTCGACCTTGCGGCTCTTCTGGGCGCGGGCGACGCTCGGGGCGATCTCGCCGCGGCACTGGGCGGTGAGGCGGTCGAGCAGCCACTGCGTCAGCATGCGGACGCGCTCGGGCACGTTCGCGCTCATTTCGTTGAGTGCCGTGAGCGGGCGGCCGCTGAGGCGGGCCAGGACCACGGCGGTCATCTGCTCCTCCAGGGCGGTCTGGACGTAGAGCACGCGGCCGATGTCCTCCGCCGCGGCGGGTGCGGCGCCGAGCTTCGGGGTCGCAACCTTGGGCTGGGGGGTGACGCACTTGAGCCAGTGGTCGACCATGCGCTTCTCGATCTCGCCGAGACGCTCGGGCCATTCGTCGTTCGTGCCCTTCCACTTGTCGCTGATGAGGTTCGACGTCGTCACCTTCGTGGCGCCGAACTCGATCCACCAGCGCTGGTCGGGGTCGGTGTACTCGATGCGGTCGAACTTGATCGTCCAGGCGCCGGTGCCGTCCAGGGTGAGCGCGCCCGTGGCGTTGATCGGATCGTGCCGCCGGGTGCGCGGCCGCGCGGCCACGCGGTTGGAGAGGGGATTGGCCGGTGTCGCCGTGGTCGGGCGGTTCGGCGTCGGCGGCTGCACGACCGTGGGCCGGTTGTCGGCGCCCAGCAGGGTCGGCAGGTCGATTCCGTTGAGGAGCTGGGCCTCCGTCACGCGGGCGGGGCCGCGGTCGGAGTCGGTCATCATGCCCCATCCCTGGTCGAACGTGAATCCGTAGGAAACGGTCTCCGGTTTCACCGCGCCGTCCTGTGCGCCGGCCATCGTGGCGATCGCGAGGATCGCGAGGAGTGTGCGTGTCATCATCGTGCCTCCGAATGGAGAAGATGATGGCGTTGTGCGCGTCCGAGTTTCAGGCACGAACGAATCGCGCGATGAACATTCCGTCGCCGTCGGCCCGCTGCGGCCAGATCCAGACGCGGCCGTCGGTCGGCTCGCCCGTGATGGGGTGAGGCGTCTCGGCGAGCTTGAACTCCGGGTGCCCGGAAAGGAACGCGTCGGTCACGTCGGTTGTTTCCGCCGTGGTGAGCGTGCAGACGGCATAGACGAGTCGGCCGCCGGACCGGACTCCCGAAGCGACGACGTCGAGGATCGTGCGCTGGAGCGCCGACAGTTCCCTCACGTCGTCAGGCGTCGTGCGCCACCGCGCGTCGGGGTTGCGCCGCCACGTCCCGACGCCGGAGCAGGGCGCGTCGACGAGGACGCCGTCGAAGTTCCTTGCCGGGGGCTTGCGGCCGTCCCACGGCTTCGTCGTGAGGTTGTAGAGCTTGGCGCGGGCGGCGCGGCGGCGGGTCTCGGCCAGCTTGTGCTCCTTGATGTCGGTGGCGATGACGACGCCCTTCGGGTTCATAAGGGACGCGAGCTGGAGGGCTTTGCCGCCGCTGCCGGCGCAGGCGTCCCACCAGCGCTCGCCCTGCTCGGGATCGCAGACGACTCCGACCGCCTGCGACGCGAGATCCTGGATCTCGAACGCGCCGGCCTTGAAGGCGGGGTGGCGGTAGAGGTCGACATCCTCGACGACGCGTGCGGCGAGCTTCATCGACTTGTGGGTGTCGAAGCGAAGTCCGTCGAACGGCTGATCGGGGCGGAGGCGGATCCACATCGAGGCGTGGCGCTGGAGGGCCTCGAGCAGATCGTGTTCGACGTCCCGATTCGCGATCGGGACGAGCTTGAAGAACCACGCGGGTACGAGAGCGAGCAGGTTGAGGCGGAGCTTGGGTTTCCGGAGGAATCCGCGGAGCCAGTCGGCTCGCGCCCCGATGTCCGCGGTCTCCGGCGGCGGGGTGAGCGCGTCGCCCTTGATGTCGCCGTAGCGCCGCGCCCAATCGGTCGTGACGACGTGGTAGGGTCCGGAGTCGAGCAGGTAGGACGCGAGGAGGCCGCGCGGCAGGTCGGCTTCCACGAGGGCTCCGGTCCAGCCGCGCCAGCGGAAGGCGGCAAAGACGCAGCGGGCGATGAAGCGGGCGTCGCGCGGATGCTGCTTGCCGAGCTGACGGAGGTGCACGGCGAGCTCGCGATCGCCGGCGCGGCCCGCGGCGACGGCGTCGAAGACGCGCTTGGCGACGTAGCCCGTCGTGCGCGCGAGGGAGCGGACGTCGTCTTCAGCGAGTGTGCGCCTCATGAAGCGCGGGAGTATACGGGAGAGAGGGAGAAGGGGAGAGAGAGAAAGAGGGAGAGAGAGGGAGAGAGAGGGAAAGAGGGAGAGAGGGCGCGAAGCAGGGAGTTGCAAAGCGCTCGTGGATCGCTAGAATCTCCCCTCGGCCCGGGGACTCCTGAAAACAACGACACGTCCGTCGGAGGGAGTGCGCCCTGCTTCGCGTATCTGGCGCTTCGCAGGGCCGGCCCGGGCGGGAGCCGCCATGCCTCTGGAACGCCTGCACAAGGTCCTCGCGAACGCCGGATTCGGAAGCCGGCGGAAGTGCGAGCAGTTCATCCGCGAAGGGCTGGTGCAGGTGGACGGCAAGACCATCGCCGAAATGGGAGTAAAGGTCGATCCGCAGGTGCACCGCATCAAGTGCGACGGCCGGTACCTGCGCGCGGAGCGGAGGGTGGTCTACGTCCTGAACAAGCCGGCGAGGGTCATCTGCACGACCCATGACGAGCGTGGGCGTCGGACCGTCGTCGACCTGATGCACGGTGTGCGTGAGCGGGTCTACCCGGTCGGCCGGCTCGACTCGCCGTCGCAGGGGCTCGTCGTGATGACCAACGACGGCGATCTCTGCAACCGCCTGACGCACCCGCGGTACGGTGTTGCCCGGACCTACCACGTCGTCGTGAAGGGCGACGTCAACGGCGAGATTGTCGAGAAGATGTCGCGCGGCGTGTGGCTGAGCGAAGGGAAGACGGGGCCGCTTCGCGTCGCGATCAAGAAGCGCGATCACGGGCTGACGATCCTCGAGGCGACGATCCACGAAGGGATGAACCGGGAGATCCGGCGCGTCTTCGCGAGATTCGGGCTCGAGGTCGAGCGGCTGAAGCGGATCAAGATCGGCGATCTCAGCCTCGCGGGCCTGCCCGAGGGACACCACCGGCCGCTTGGGGAGCGGGACATCGAGCTGCTCTTCGCGGGCTCGCGGGCGGGCGAGAAAGCGCCGCCGAAGAACCCGAAAGTGAAGGAGCAGTGGGTCAAGGCGAAGGCTGAAAAGGGAGAGAGGGAGAGAGGGAGAGAGGGAGAGAGGGAAAAAGAGGGAGAGAGGGATCCAGGGAAGGCCGAGGAAGGGCGCGAGGAAGAATAAGACGATGACAACGATCACGAGAGTCGCGGCGGTGTTCGTGCTGGCAGCGCTGGCTGCCTGCGGAAGCAGCGAGCCCACGCCGCCGCCCAACGGAACGAATCCCAAGACGGAGCCAGACGTGAAGAAGCCTCTTCCGGGTTCGCAGTCGACGATCGACGTGCGGAAGCTCGACCTCCTCAAGGGACTCGATCGGCGCGTCCTCGAGAACGGCATGACCGTGCTCGTGAAGGAGGACCGCCGGCTCCCCATGGTCTCGACGGTTCTGACCTACCGCATCGGCTCCGTCCATGAAAAGGACGGCGAGACGGGGCTCGCCCACTTCCTCGAGCACATGATGTTCAAGGGGACCGACAAGTACCGGAAGGGCGACATCGACTGGATCACCTACCTCGCCGGCGGGATGAACAACGCCTACACGAGCGAGGACATGACGAGCTACTACTTCACCGTCTCGAGCGACACGCTCAACCAGTTCCTGGAGCTCGAGGCCAACCGCATGCGCGGCTGCACGCTCGACAAGACGGAGTTCGAAGCAGAGCGCGGCCCGGTGCTCAGCGAGCTCGGCGGCCGGCTCGACACGCCGTGGGGCAGGCTCTACTACGAGATGGAGCAGAAGATCTGGAAGTCGCACTCGTACCGCCATCCGACGATCGGCTACCGCGCGGACGTCGAGAAGATGACGTACGAGCAGATGAAGGCGTTCTACGACGCCTACTACGGGCCGAACAACGCGACGCTCGTCGTCGTCGGCGACTGCGACAAGGAGCAGGTCTTTGCGAAGGTGAAGGAGCTCTTCGGCCCGATCGCGAAGGTGAAGACGCCCGTGGTGCCGGTCGCGACCGAGCCGCCGCAGACCGCGGAGAACCGGTTCGACGTGACGTCGAAGAACGTCGTCGGCCGGCTCGGGCTCGCGTTCCGGACCGCGAAGGTCGGGACCGCTGAGGACTACATCCTCGATCTCGTCTCCTCCATCCTGGCGGGCGGCGAGGACGCGAGGCTCGACAAGCGGCTCATCGTCAAGGACGGGATGGCCATCACCGTCGAGGCGGCGAACGAAGCGAGGCAGCATGACGGCGTCTTCTGGATCTTCTGCGAGATGGCCAAGGGACGGAAGATCGAGGAGGCCGAAGCGGCGATCGGGGAGGAGCTCGAGAAGATCGCGAAGGAGGGCGTGCCCGAGCGCGAGCTCCAGAAGGTGAAGAACCTGCGGGCGGCGCAGTTCGTGTACGACAAGGAGGAGCAGTACAACGTCGCGGACGCGATCGCGCGGTTCGAGGCGCTCGGCGTGCCCGACTACCTGAAGAGCTACCTCGCGAGGATCGACGCGGTCAAGCCGGCGGACATCCAGCGCGTCGTGAAGGCGATCTTCCAGAAGGCCAACCGGACCGTGGGGTACGCGCCTCCTGGAAAGAAGTCGTCGGGCGGCGCGCGGGACCGCCGCGGCTGGAAGGCGGCGAAGCAGCAGGGGACGGGGCCGGCGCCCGAGTTCGGCGAGTACTACGAGACTCGGCTGCCGAACGGCCTGACGGTCTGCGTGAAGCCGGTGCGCCACCTGCCGATCCAGGTGATGCGGGCCTACGTGAACGCCGGATTCGTCAACGAGGATCCGGCGAAGGCGGGAGTCGCGCACCTTGTCGCGGACCTGCTCGACCAGGGCGTGGCGCCGCCGACGGGGACGCCGCGGTCGGCGGAGGAGATCGCGGAGCAGGTCGCCTTCATCGGCGGCCAGCTCACGACCGGGCAGACGGGCGCCTCGATCAAGGTGACGTCAAACCACGCGACCTTCGCGTGGGACCTGCTGCGTGACGTGGTGCTCTACCCCACGTTCCCGGCAGACAAGGTCATCGACAAGCGCGACCATCAGCTGGACGAGCTGGCGGCGATGCAGGATTCGCCTGCCGAGGTCGCGCAGATGAAGCTCTACGAGGCGATCTACCCGGGCCATCCGATGCAGCGGCCCGGGCTCGGCCTCGAAGCGACAGTGAAGAACCTGACGCGCGACGACGTTCTTGCCCACTATCGCCGCTTCTTCCGCCCGGAGAACACCATCATCGCCATCGCCGGCGACGTCGATCCGCAGGCGGTGGTCGAGGAGGTGAAGAAGCGGTTCGGCGAGTGGGCGGGCAAGGGCGAGTTCGTCGCGCCGTCGTTCCCGCGCATTGCGCCCCAGGAGAAGCCGCTCCTCATCACCGAGTACCGCATGGAGAAGCTCCAGTGCAATTACGCGCTCGGGCACCTGAGCGTCGACCGGTCGAATCCGGATTGGTACGCGTTGAAGGTGCTCGAGTACGTCTTCTGCCGCGGGACCGGCTTCACGGACCGGCTCTCGCATCACGTGCGGGACGACCTCGGACTGGCGTACACGATCGGCGGCGACATCACGTCGGGGGCGGATGAGTGGCCCGGCCCGTTCGTGATCGTCTTCGGATCGGAGGCGGCGAAGTGCGATCCGGAGAAGCAGAAGCCCACCGCCTACGAAGAGACGATGCGGATGCTGCGGGAGCTGGTCGACAAGGGCGCCACCGACAAGGAGGTCGACGCGGCGAAGCTCTACCTTCTGCGGGCGTTCTCGCAGCGGTGGGAGACCACCGACAACCTGGCCACTTACATGATCACCGTGAAGCGGATGAACCTCGGGATCGACTACTCGCTGAAATTCCGCCGCGCGATCAGCGCGGTGACCAAGGATGACGTGGCGCGCGTCGCGAAGGCGTACCTGCATCCCGACGCGATCACGACGGTGATCGTCGGGCCTGTGGACAAGGACGGGAAGGTGAAGACGGAGAAGTAGAAAGACGGAAGACGGAAGTGCGAAGGAAAGACGGAAGGCCAAAGAACCAAGGACGAAGATAAGAGGGAGCGAAGAACGACATGGCCAACCGCATCGCGAAGCTGGCGTTGGAGGACGGCACCGTCTTCACCGGCCGCGCGCACGGCGTGGACGGCGAGAAGTCGGGGGAGGTCGTCTTCAACACGGCGCTCTCGGGCTACCAGGAGGTTCTTACCGACCCGTCGTATCGCGGCCAGATCGTGACGATGACCTGCCCGCACATCGGGAATTATGGCGTCAACGACGAGGACGTCGAGAGCGGCAGGGCCTGGGTCGAGGGCTTCGTCGCCCGCGAGTTCTCCCGGGTCACGAGCAACCACCGCGCGACGATGGGCCTCGACGAGTATTTCCGCCGGCAGGGCATCATCGCCATCGATGACATCGACACGCGGGCGCTGACGCGCAAGCTGCGGGTCGACGGCTCGCTCAGCGGCGTGCTCTCGACGACCGACCTGCTCGACAAGAGCCTGGTCGCGAAGGCGAAGGCGGTGCCGAAGATGTCGGGGCTCGACCTCGTGAAGTACGTCACGAGCAGGGACTCGAAGCCCTGGCGGGAGTTCCTCAAGTCGACGGTCGAGCCGCCGGCGACGAAGCAGCTCGACGAGGCTCGCTGCAAGTACCGCGTCGCGCTGATCGACTGCGGCGTAAAGTGGAACATCGTGCGGATGCTCGTGCAGTCGGGCTGCGACGTGACCGTCTACCCGGCGGCGGTCGAGGCGTCGGACCTGTTGAAGGAGAAGTACGACGGCGTCTGCCTCTCCAACGGGCCGGGCGACCCCGCGGCGGTGACCTACACGATCGAGTGCGTCAAGGGACTGCTCCAGAAGCAGCAGCCGATCTTCGGAATCTGCCTGGGCCACCAGATCCTGGCGATCGCGCTGGGTGCGGCCGTCTACAAGCTGAAGTTCGGACACCACGGCGCCAACCACCCCGTGAAGCATCTCGAGACGGCGAAGGTCGAGATCACGAGCCAGAATCACGGCTTCGCGGTGGACGAGAAGTCGCTCGCGGCAATCGGGGCGGAGTGCACGCACGTCAACCTCAACGACGGGACGTGCGAAGGGCTGCGGCACAAGTCGATGCCGGCGTTTTCGGTCCAATACCACCCGGAGTCCGCTCCCGGACCCCACGATAGCCGGTATCTCTTCGCGTCATTCGCTGCGCTCATGGACGCCAGGAAGTAGCCAGGGGGGAGTAGCTAGTAGCTAGTAGTTAGTAGCAAGTAGCAAAGGAACGCGGCCTTCGGCCGCTCGTTCTTGAGTAGAGAGTAGAGAGTAGAGAGTAGAGAAGCGTGATGAAGACGCCAAAGAGCACGGCCATCGTCGGGATCCAGTGGGGTGACGAGGGCAAGGGCAAGATCGTCGACATCCTCGCGGAGAAGTCCGACTACGTCGTCCGGTACCAGGGCGGGGGCAACGCGGGGCACACCGTCGTCGTCGACGGAAAGAAGTTCGTCCTGCACCTCGTGCCGTCGGGGATCCTGCATCGCGGGCCGGTCTGCGTGGTCGGCAATGGCGTGGTGATGGACCCGGTGCAGTTCCTCCAGGAGGTGAAGGAGCTGCGCGAGAAGGGGATCAAGGTCGACCGCAAGAACCTCCTGCTCAGCGATCGCGCGCACGTCGTGATGCCCTACCACCGGCTCGGCGACGCTCTCGCCGAGTCGGCGAGCGCGGGGAAGATCGGGACGACGAAGCGGGGAATCGGGCCGTGCTACGCCGACAAGGCGGCGCGGAAGGGGTTCCGCGTCTGCGATCTCTACAACGAGCAGCTTTTCAAGGAGCGGCTCGCGCGGATCGTCGTCGAACGGAACAAGACGGTGACGGCGCTCTACGGCGCGGCGCCTGTTGACGCCGACCGGATTTTCGCGGAGTACCGCGGCTACGCGAGGGAGATGGAGCCGTTCGTGGCCGACACGACGACGCTCCTGAACGAGGCGATCGACGGCGGCAAGCGCGTGATGTTCGAGGGAGCGCAGGGGACGCTGCTCGACATCGACTTCGGGACCTATCCGTACGTGACGAGCTCCAACAGCGACGCGCTCGGCATCAGCGCGGGGACCGGGGTGCCGCCGAAGAAGATCGGCGAGGTTCTCGGCGTCGCGAAGGCGTACTGCACGCGGGTGGGCGAGGGGCCGTTCCCGACCGAGCTGAAGGACGGGCTCGGCGAACGGCTGCGCGAAACCGGGAGCGAGTACGGCGCGACGACGGGCCGGCCGCGCCGCTGCGGATGGTTCGACGTCGTCTCGACCCGGCATTCGACGATGATCAACGGCGTCGACTCGCTGGCGATCACGAAGCTCGACGTGCTGAGCGGGATGGACGAGATCAAGATGTGCGTCGCCTACCGCATCGGCGGCCGGCGCGTGGAGCGGGTGCCGGCGGACACGTCGCTGCTCAACGGGGTGGAGCCGGTCTACGAGGGCTTCGCGGGCTGGAAGGACGACATCACGGGCGTGAGGAGCTTCGAGAAACTGCCGAAGGCCGCGAAGGCGTACCTCAAGGCGCTGGAGCAGGCCGTGAGCGTGCCGATCTCGATGGTCAGCGTGGGACACGAGCGTTCGCAGACGATTGAGCGGTGACGGGGCGCGAGCTATGATGCTTCCGACTTTATGGCGCAAAGCCTGAAAACGGAAGTCCCAGCCGTGCTCCAAGGCGCGATCCTGCCGAACCACATCGCCATCATCATGGACGGCAACGGGCGGTGGGCGAAGACGAAGGGCCGGCTGCGGATCTTCGGCCACGAGAGCGGTGCCGAGTCGGTGCGCGAGATCACGCGCGAATGCGCCCGGATCGGCGTGAAGCGGCTGACGCTGTATGCGTTCTCGGAGGAGAACTGGAAGCGCCCGCCGATCGAGATTGCGTTCCTGATGAAGCTGATCAAGCGGTACCTGATCGACGAGCGGCCGGAAATCGGCGACAACAACATCCGCTTCACGGCGGTGGGGCGCCTCGAGAAGCTGCCGGCCGACGTGCGCCGGGAGCTCGCGGAGACGAAGCGGCTGAGCGCAGCGAATACCGGGATGGTCCTCGCGCTCGCGCTCTCTTACGGCGCGCGGCAGGAAATCGCCGACGCGGCGCGCCGCATCGCGGAGGAGGCGAAGGCGGGGCGGCTCGATCCCGCGAACGTGGACGAGGCGGCCATCGCGAAGCATCTCTACGATCCCGACGCGATGGACGTCGACCTGCTCATCCGGACGGGCGGCGACCTCCGCATCTCGAACTTCCTGCTGTGGCAGATCTCGTACGCGGAGTTGTGGGTGACGCCGAAATTCTGGCCGGAGTTCCACAAGCCCGACCTGCACGAGGCGATCCTGGAGTTCAACCGGCGGGAGCGGCGGTTCGGAGGGTTGGGGAGTACGTAGGTACGCGGTAGAGGAGCGGCAGGGGAAGAGTAGGGGAGCCATGGACGAGGGCGGGGCGCCGCACGACAGGAAGAAGCGCATCTGGATCCGCGTCATCGGGGCGCCGCTGCTGATCGCGGCGCTGGGCGGCATCCTCTGGCACGGCTGCCACTCGCAGACCAACGTCGGCCTTCGCGGCGTCGTCGCGGCGCTCTCGCTCGTCGCGCTGCACGAGGTCTACGCGATGATGCGGTTGAAGGGGCTGAAGCCCGCGGCGTGGATCGGCCTCGGCGGGCTTGCGCTCGCGCACGTCGCGGCGGCGCCGAGAATCGGGCGCCTCGCGCCCATCACGCCGGAAGGCGTCGCGGCGGCGACGGCTGTTGTCGTCCTCGTGTGGATGGTCGTCCGCTACGGCGCGTTCGGGCCGGCCGACGCGGGCGCCACGCTGCTCGGCTTCGGATGGCTCTGGCTGACGACCTACATCGTCCGGTGGGTGATCACGGAGGATGGCGGCGCGTGGTGGCTGCTCTTCCTGCTGGCGACCAACAAGGGGTCGGACATGGCCGCGTATTCGGCGGGCAAGCTCTTCGGCCGGCACAAGATGGCCCCGGTCGTGAGCCCGAACAAGACGTGGGAGGGCGCGACGGCGGGGATGCTGGTCGGCGGCGGGCTCGGCGCCGTCATTCTGCTCCTGAAGATGAGGCCGTATTTTCCGAACGCGATGGAGACGCTGCTGGTCGTCGCGGCGGTTGTCACGACGCTCGCGGCGCAGCTCGGCGACCTGGTGAAGTCGGCGGTGAAGCGGTGGGCCGGGGTGAAGGACTCGGGCCGGCTGCTGCCGGAATTCGGCGGGGCGCTCGACATGATCGACAGCTTCATCCTGTCGGCCCCGTTGGCCTGGATGTTCGCGGTCCTGCTGGGGGGACGATGAACGAAAATGCCCCTGGGCGCACGGCTCAGGGGCATGGAAGTACGATGTTCGATGTATGAAGTACGAAGTGAACTACGAGGCAGAGTACGAGGCAGAGTACGAAGCAGAACATCGCGCGAATCGCCTGTCGTGCCGAGGATAAACCGCGGTTCGCGGAATTTGGGCATCCAAATTCCGTGAGCGGTCATTAGACTAGCCGCCGCATGGACAAACAAATACCGATCGAAAAGCGCGAAGACGCGCAGCGCCTCTTCGGCCCATACGATTCATATCTGAAGGCGATCCGCGACAAGACGGGCGCGAAAATCGTCGTCCGCAACGGTGCCATCCAGATCAGCGGCCACCGGGTGCAGGCCGACCAGGCGCACCGGATGTTCACCGAGATCAAGGAAGTCCTCGACACGCGCGGACAGCTGGCCGACGGCGACCTCGATCGGATCCTCGAGGGCGAGCGGCGGGCGAAGACGAACGCCGCCATCGTGCCGGGCGTCCCGGCCTACCGCCGCAAGGAGACGCAGCTCTCGCCGAAGTCGAGCGGCCAGAAGGCCTACCTGGAGGCGATTGAACGGAACGAAATCGTCTTCTCCATCGGGCCGTCGGGCACGGGCAAGACGTTCCTCGCCGTCGCGAAGGCGGTCGAGTCCCTGCGGGCGGGCCAGGTGCGGCGCCTCGTGCTCGTGCGGCCCGCGGTCGAGGCGGGCGAGCGGCTCGGCTTCCTGCCCGGGGACATCCAGCAGAAGGTCGATCCCTACCTCAGGCCGATCTACGACTCGCTCAACGCGTTCCTCGAGCTCGGCCAGGTGAAGCGGCTGATCGACGCTGACGTGATCGAGGTCGTGCCGCTTGCGTTCATGCGCGGCCGGACGCTCGACGAGGCGTTCATCATCCTGGACGAGGCGCAGAACACGACGACCGACCAGATGAAGATGTTCCTGACGCGCATGGGCGCCGCTTCGCGCGTCGTCATCACCGGCGACGTCACGCAGATCGACCTGGCGCAGGGGAAGATGAGCGGGCTCGTGGACGCGCGCGACCTGCTCAAGGGGGTCCCGGGGATCGAGTTCGTCTTCCTCACGAAGGAGGACATCGTGCGCCACCCGCTGGTGCAGAGGATTGTCGACGCGTACGAGACGCGCAAGGCGCGGAGCGGGGCGCGGTGATGGCGACGTGACCGAAGAGACGCCGTCGCCCGCTGCTCCGGCGCCGAAAGGCCGCACCTCCGCCATCAACCCGCACGTCAAGCTCGAGCGTCGCGTTGCGCCGCTCTTCGCGGGGTTTTTCTACGGCTTTCTCGCGCTCGCGGCGACGGTCTGGCTCTTCGCCCAGAACGGGCGCATCGGCGCGCTGTTGGTTCCGACGAATGCGCTGCGCGACGTGGGGCTGGGGCTGGGGGCAGGGCTGCTGCTGGCGGGGGCGTGCTGGGCGCTGCCGTCGATCTGGGGGACCGCGCGCGAGCTCGAGAAGGAGTTCGGCTGGATCCTCGGCGAGCAGCGGAAGTGGGAGGTCATCGTGCTGGCGGTGCTCTCCGGGTTCGCGGAGGAGTTCTTCTTTCGCGGGGCGATGTATGCCGCGGCCGGCCCGATCGTCACGACGATCCTCTTCGGCGCGCTGCACTGGCCGGTGAACTGGAGCTTTCGGATGTGGCCGTTCCTCGCGCTGGCGGCGGGCGCCGTCTTCGCCATGGAGGTGCGCGTCACGGGCGGGCTTTTGGCGCCGATGATCACGCACGCCGTGGTCAACGGCGTGAATTTGTGGAGAATCACGGACAAGTACAGGGTATGGAAGGAATGAACGACTCCTACACGTCGCCGTTTGCCGAGCGGTACTCGACGCCCGAGATGCTCCGCCTCTTCTCGAACGACTTCAAATTCCGCACGTGGCGGAAGCTGTGGATCGCCCTCGCCGAGGCGCAGAAGGCGCTCGGGCTCGACATCAGCGCGGCGCAGATCCGGGAGCTCAGGGCAAGGGCCGACGACATCAACTACGGCGCCGCGCGGAAGCACGAGGAGCGGCTGCGCCACGATGTCATGGCCCACATCCACGCGTACGGCGACCAGTGCCCCAAGGCACGGCCGATCCTCCACCTGGGCGCGACGAGCGCCTACGTCGTCGACAACACCGACCTCATCGTGCTGCGCTCGGGCTACCAGCTCATCGAGCGCGAGATGACGAACGTGATCGCGAAGCTCGCCGAGTTCGCGGAGGAGCACGCGGCGACGCCGACGGTCGCCTTCACCCACTTCCAGCCGGCGCAGTTCACGACCGTCGGAAAGCGGGCGACGCTCTGGATCCAGGAGCTGCTGCTCGACCTCGACGAGATCGAGCACCGGCAGAAGTCGCTGAAGTTCCTCGGCGCGAAGGGGACGACGGGGACGCAGGCGAGCTTCCTCGCCCTCTTCAACGGCGACCACAGGAAGGTGCGCGAGCTCGACCGGCGCGTCGCGCAGGCGATGGGGTTCCCCGAGACCTACGCGGTCAGCGGGCAGACCTATTCGCGGAAGGTGGACGCCCAGGCGCTGGCGACGCTGGCGGGAGTCGCGGCATCGTCCCACAAGTTCGCGAACGACCTGCGTCTGCTCCAGCACCTGGGCGAGGTGCAGGAGCCGTTCGGCGCGGAGCAGGTCGGGTCGAGCGCGATGGCGTACAAGCGCAACCCGATGAAATGCGAGCGGATGACGTCGCTGGCGCGGCTGGTGATGTCGCTGTCGACGAACGCGGCGTTCACGGCGGCGAGCCAGTGGTTTGAGCGGACGCTGGACGATTCGGCGGGGAAGCGCATCGCGGTGCCGGAGGCGTTCCTCGCCACCGACGCGATCCTGACGCTCTACTTCGACGTCGCATCGAAGCCGGCGGTCTTCCCGGAGGTCATCGCGCGCAACGTCCGGCGCGAGCTGCCGTTCATCGCGACGGAGAACATCCTGATGGCGGCGGTGAAGGCGGGGGGCGACCGGCAGACGCTCCACGAGGCGATCCGGAAGCACTCCCAGGCGGCGGCCGATCGGATCAAGGGTGGGGAGGAGAACGACCTCTTCAAGCGTCTAGAGAATGACGGCCTTTTCAAGGCGGTGAAGATCGGCGAGGTCGCGCGGCCGGAGAATTTCACGGGCCGGTCGTCCGAGCAGGTGAAGGAGTTTCTCGAGTCCCAGGTCCGGCCGCGGCTGAAGCAGCGGAAGGCGCTGCTGGGCTGGGACGCGTCGGCGAAGGTGTGAATGCATGAGGGTCGTGCTGGCGGCGGCGATTGTGATCGGGGGCTGCCACAGCCACGGCGGGCACGAGGCATCGCACGACGAGACGGTCAACGTCGTCCGTGCGCGCGTCACGACGCGGGTGCGGACCGAGCGCCTGGAGACCCGACTTCACGAGGGGAGAACGGCGTGCGCCGCCATCGCCTGGGAGGGCGGCAGACCGGTGTGCATGCGGGACCACGCGGAGATGGTGACGGTGCCGCTGCGGGCGGATGAGGCGGCGTACTACTGTCCGGCCGACACGCTCTTCTGGTACTGCAAGTCGGGCACCTGGCTGGGGCCGTTTGAATCAGGTCTTCGCCCGGTGGGCGAGTAGCTACAATGAGGGCGGTATGAAGAAACTCGCGTTCGCCGCACTGGTCTTCGCGGGGTGCAACGACTACTTCCAGGAACGGGCCGACGAGCACCGGATGGCCTCCCGCGGGCTGACGCCGCCCGATCTCGACGGCCTGCCGACCGAGAACGACGTGCACGCGCGCATCACGAACGAGGTTCGGACGAACCTGTTCGCGGCGCGGATCGACGATGATGGAAAGCCGGCGTGCGATGCGATCACGTGGGACAAGGGAGTCCCGACGTGCGTGAAGGACAAGGTCGCGATGCTCACCGTGGCGGTCAGGAGCGACTCGACGGAGCGCCAGTACCCGGTCACGGAGACGGCGTACTATTGCCCGCAGGACACCTCATGGTGGTACCACTACGCGGGCGGACGGCCGATCAAGGACGCGTGGATGGGCCCGTTCACGACGGGGTTCAAGCCGGGCATCAAGCCGCGCCAGTAGCGGCTCTAAATGCGCGCCTGGCGAGAGCGGTATACTCGGATAGAGGAAAACTTATGAAGCGCGCACTGATCAGCATGGCGATCCTGCTCGCCTCCGCCGCCGCGGCGCAGGCGCAGGTGGTCATCACCTACACGAACGAAAACAAGAACTCGAAGCTGACGTTCACCTACTCCAGCGGCTACTACTCCGGGTACGGCGGCTATGGGTACGGCGGGTACGGCGGCGGCTATGGCGGCGGCTACAGCCCCGGGTTCATCTACAACAGCGGCGGCAGGACCTTCACGTTCGGAACCAACTTCCTCGGCGACAACTGGTGGGGATATCCGGCCGGCTACGGGAGGTACGGGACGACCTACTACGGGAACGGCGGATACGGATACGGCGGGTCCTCGTATGGCGCGCGCTACCGGGTCCCGACCTACATCGACTACCAGCGGCCTGTCGGCGCTTCGCGCGAAGTCGGGCAGATGAATGTCGAGAAGACGGGCGACGCCGGCCTGATGAAGTTCAAGGCGGGCGACTATGCGGGCGCGCTCGCGGCGTTCCGCAAGCTCGTCGTCCACGATTTCTCGAGTGCCGGATCGAAGCTCTGGATGGCGCTCGCCCTGGCGGGGACGGGCGACTACAAGAACGCGGAGAAGGCGCTGCGCAGCGCCTCCGCGACGAATGACCAGCTCAACTCCGTCGACCTGAAGGCGATGATGAAGGATGCCAAGGAGCAGGCGCGCTTCGCCGCCGCGGTCGAGAAGGCCGGAGGGGTCGTGGCAGGCTTCGTCTTGGAGAGGCTGGGCGAGAAGGAGAAGGCCAAGGCGGCGCTCGACGCGGTCCTGAAGGCGGCTCCCAAGGACACCGAAGCGGCCAAGCTGCGCGCGAGGCTCAACTAGGGGAAGTACGAAGTACGATGTATGAAGTACGAAGTGTCGGACCTCGCTCCGCTCCTTGAATCCGCGGCGGCCTAAGCAGGGGATCCCTGCGGGCCAAATCGCAGAGACGCCGAGGGAGCAGAGTGCGCCGAGAAGACTCTCGTGGGGTCTTCCCTGTACCGGGGGGGGGCCGAAGGCCACGGCCCAGCGCGGCATGTGCGTTCCGCCTGCGGCCAGACCGCTCCGCGCTCTCTGCTTCCTCTGCCACTCTGCGTTAATGGCTCGAAGAGCACCGTGCCACCGCGAAGGGGACGTTCGCTTCAGTCACAGATCACCGAACGGCCATCCGCCGATCCGCCAGTCCGCCGCTGGTCCAAACCACGACCGGCTGATATCCTTGCGTTCGCATGCAAGTTCGCGCGGGGATTCTCGACGCCGATGCGGCCTTCCGGAAGGCGCTTTGCCTGACGCTGGAGCAGCTGGGGCGCGTGGGTGTCGAAGTCGTTGAACCTGGGACGCTCGCGGCGCGCCGGGCGGAGCTGGACGTTCTTTTCCTCGACTCCGAAATGAGCGACGCCATGCTGCTCGTGGAAGAGTGCAAGCGCGCGCACCCGGAGCTCGAGATTGTCCTCGTCACCGCGTCGCCGAAAATGGAGCTCGCGGTGAAGGCGATGCGGGTTGGGGCGAGCGACTACCTGACGAAGCCGGTCGCGTCCGATCGGGCGGCCGCGGCCGTCGATCGCGCGCGGCGGGTGCGCCGGCTCTTCGAGGAGAACCGGCGGCTCAAGGAGCAGCTGCGGGGCTCGTCGGGGACCATCGTGGGCTCGACGCCGGCGATGAGGCGGCTCTCGGCGCTCGTTGAAGGCGCACGCGGGGCAAAAGCGGCGCTCGTGATCGGTGAGCTTGGAACGGAGCGCGAGACGATCGCCCGGGCCTTGCACGGCGACGGACCGTTCGTGAAGGTCGACGCGGCGGCGCTCGGTCCGGAGGCAACCGGGGCGGAGCTTGGCGAGCGCGGCCGCGCGGTGGAGAAGGCCGAGGGCGGCACGCTCTTCGTGGATGAGATCGCGCTCGTCCCGCCGGCGGAACAGGCACGGCTGGCATCGTCGGGAGCGCGGCTGATCGGGGCGACGTCGCGGGATCTTCTCGAGGCGCTCGGGCGGGGCGAGTTCCGGATGGATCTCCTGAGGCTCCTGGCGGCGACGACGCTGGCGATCCCGCCGCTGCGCGAGCGGAAGGACGACCTGCCGTTGCTCATCGACGCAATCCTGCGCCGGCGGACGACGGAGGGAAAGCGCGCCGCGACGTCGATCGCCACCGACGCGATGGAGACGATGCAGGCGTACGACTGGCCACAGAACGTGCGTGAGCTGGAGTCAGCAATCGAGCGCGCGTGCGAACTCGGCGGCGGCGATTGGGTGGAGCGCCGGCATCTCCCGCCGGCGGTCATCCAGGGCGCGGAGGCCAAGCAGAAGACCGGCTCTGCCGAGATCACCAAGTCGCTCAAGGAGATGGAGTCGGAGATTATTCGCGAACTGCTGGCGGAGCACAAAGGCGACACCGACGCGGTCTCGAGAATCCTGAAGATCGACCGGAGCACGCTTTATCGGAAGATCAAGCGGTACGGAATCGACTTGGGAGACTTGAAGTAAAGTTCGCAAAATGCATTTGCATTTTGCGAACACTGGTGTATACTCCATGCTGCCCGTTCAATCTGCCACGAACGCTCGGACCCTTGGCGAGGCTGCACAGCCCCCAAGGGTTCGCTTCGTTGATGCGCCGTGAAGACTCGTTTGCTTCTTGGATCGGCCGTCATGGCGTGCGTGGTGACGGGGTTGTGGCTCATCCCGCGGCGGCCCATCGAGCGGCCGCGAACGGTCGTCCCTACGCACCCCAAGCCGGCGTCGAGTGCTTCCGAGTTCGAAACGGCGTTGAAGAGCGCCGAGACCGGAGACCGGCGTGCGCTGCGGGCCGTCGATCCCTACCATCTCGAGTCGGCGTTCCTCAATCGCAACCGGCCCGGTGGCGCGCGGTCGGTGCTGCTGACGGAGATCGAAGCGCGCGGCGACGCGGCGTCGAAGGCGTTCATCTCGGACGTGCTGCATGATGCCACGGAGGAGATGGGTCAGCGGCTGGTCGCGCTGCTGCTGGTCGCGAGGCGTCGGGACGACGAAGGCTGCGCACTGATTCGGTCGATCTGGGGTGAGGACCGGAGCTGGCCGGCGACCCAGCGGTACCACCTGATTCACGCGCTGGGAGAGAACGGCCGCCCCGCAGGGATGCCGGTGGTGCAGGATGCCGCCGGGCCGCGAACCGTGGTCGACATCCGAGGCCACGCCGTGCAGGCGCTCGGCGCCTGGGCGTCGGACGCGTCCGTGCGCGAGCATCTCCGGAAGGTGGCGACGACCGACGGGGTCCCGCTCATCCGCGTCAACGCGCTGACCGCGCTTGCAAAGTCGTCGGAGAAGGAGGTCGATGAGTTCCTGTCGGCGCAGGCGGTGGGGAACGGCGAGGTGGCGCGGGCGGCGCAGGAGCTGCTGCGGCGGCGACAGAAGTAGGAAGAGAAAAGACGGAAGTCGGAAGGAAAGAGGGAAGGCGGAAAGGACGACGAGCGAAGTACGAGTCGCTCAGCCGTCGAACTACTTGACGGTCGCGACCTTCCCGGCCAGGCGCGACTTGTAGCGGGCGGCGGCGTTGCGGTGGATGACCTTTGATGCGGCGGCGCGATCGAGCAGCTTGTAGGCGGCCCTCAACTCGTCGTTGGACGCCTTCTTGTCCTTCTTCGCGATGGCGGCGAGAACCTTTCGCATCTGGCCGCGGAGCCGGCGCTTGTCCGCCTTGTTGCGGACGCGGCGGTTCTCGTTGCGACGGATGTTCTTCAGGCCGCTGATCGTGTGCGCCAAGGTCGTCTCCTCAGGTCAAAAAGCCAAGGGGGCGGAGGATAGTGCATCCTCCGCCCCCGTTCAAGAGCTAATCGCTGTGCGCCGCCTACGCCGTCCACTGCTCCATCAGCGTCGAGATGTCCTTGTAGCCGATGTCGACTTCCATGATCTTCGAGCCGTACTCCTTCGCCTTCTCCTTCTTGCCGGCTTCCCAGCAGACCTTCGCCCGGTTGTACCAGATGTCGAGCAGAAGGTTCTGGGCCAGGACGCCGCCGCCCGCCTCCTCCGACTTGGCGAACTGGCCGTCGGCGAGGTCGAACATCTTCTTCTTCGAGAACGTGATCCCGAGGTAGTAGTGCGACATGACTTTCTGCTTGGGGTCCTTCGATGACTGCTGGAACTCCGCCATCGCCTTGTCCTGCTGGCCGCCCATGTAGTAGGCCTTGCCGAGCTGGTAGCGCAGTCCCATGTCGGTCGGCCGGTCGGCGACGCGGCGCTGGAACGAGGCGATGATCGCTTTCACGCGGTTGATCTTGAGCTCCACCAGATTCGCGGAGCCGCTCTTCTCGGCCGCGTCGACCTGCTGGTCAAGCAGGCGCAGGTCGCAGTCTTCGAGCTTGTCGCGCAGCATCGAGTCCTGCGGCGCAAGCGCCGACGCTTTTGAGAACCATTCTCTCGCGGTCTTGTAATCCTTCTTGTAGTCGAAGATGACCTGGCCGATCTTCTGCGGAATGCGGTAGTCGTCCGGCGTGGTCGCCAGCTCTCCCTCCTGGAACGCCATGAACTCCTTGAAGTCCTCTTCCGTCTTGATGAGCTGGGTGTTCTTCTCGAGCTGCTTGGACTTCTCCTTGTTCTTCAGTCCCTCGCGATAGTCGCCCGTGTTGGAGAACGCGCCGGTCGACTGCTGCGCCGCGAGATCGCGCTGGAGTTTTTCGATGTCGCGGTCGTCGCCGGCGATGGCGGCCACCTTGGCCAGGATCTCCTGGGCTTCCGTCACCTTGCCCTGTCGAGTGAGGCCGCCGACCATCGTCTTGGCGGCTTCGACGTTCTTCGGATCGATCCGGTAGGCGATCTGCGCCTCGATGGCGGCCGCGATGGCGTGCCCCTTCTCGAGGTAGGCGGCGGCGAGAACGCCGCGCGCGAAGGAGTTGTTGGGATCATCCATGAGGAAGCGGATGGTGGTGTCGATGCGCTTGTCCGGGTTGTTCTTCATCGTCATCAGCTGGGCCTGGAGCATCTTGTTGCCCGCCATCTGGCTCAGCCTGCCCTTGCCGCCCAACTCCTTCACTTTCGTGAAGCAGGCGCTGAAGAGTCCTTCGTGGGCCTTCTCGCAGTTGGGGTCCTTGATAAGGACCGTCTGGTAAAGATCACGCGCGTAGTCGTAGTTGCGCTTCGCCAGGGCTTCGTCCGCGCGCTTCATGATCGCTTCGTTTTCGCCAGCCATGATGTTCGCCTCGCTAACCCTGCCCACACCCCGGCAGGTGAACGCCATGATAGCACTGGATGGGGAAAAAGGGAGCCCGGCAGCAGAGCCGACAGCTGTTCCGCAGATCGACGTAAGGCGTAGGCGAGCAAGGCGTTCTGGGGACGCATTTTCGGAACACTGGAGGCGCGTGCGTGGCGGAGAGGGTCTGTGGTGGAACGTGGACAGAGTGGGAGAG